>JAEEGL013774008.1_pt1 | contig 34474 bp, 36 predicted proteins | sample 9134231 | NCBI WGS metagenome assembly JAEEGL01 (sample SAMN16246548, study PRJNA631951) | gut metagenome | biome: gut microbiome; feature: rumen; material: fiber-attached | host: Bos | place: Iran: Karaj | collected 2018-10
AATAATCGTGGGGGAACGGATAATATTTCTATAGCATATTTAGAGCTTTCAGAAAGTGGTGATTAGCGATGTTTACAGAAGGGCAAATGATAAATGATCGTTATGAAATCATTAAGAGTATTGGCGAAGGTGGTATGGCTAATGTTTATTTAGCTAGAGATACTTTTTTAGATAGAAAAGTTGCTGTAAAAGTGTTAAGAGGAGATTTATCTAATGATGAAAAGTTTATTAGAAGATTCCAAAGAGAAGCTTATGCTGCTTCTACTTTATCTCATCCAAATATAGTTGAAATGTATGATGTAGGGGAAGATAAGGGTACTTATTATATAGTAATGGAGTATATTGAAGGTAGAACCTTAAAACAATTACTTAAAAAACGTGGTAGTTTAACTACTCCTGAAGTTGTTGATATTATGCTTCAACTTACTGATGGAATAGCTCATGCTCATGATATGTATATTATTCATAGGGACTTAAAACCACAAAATATAATGATATCTGACGATGGTAAAATTAAAATAACTGATTTTGGTATTGCCATGGCAATGAATTCAACTCAAGTGACGCAAACTAATAGTGTTATGGGGTCTGTTCATTATCTTCCACCAGAACAAGCTAGTGGAAAAGGTTCTACAACTAAATCAGATATATATTCAATGGGAATAATGTTATTTGAATTATTAACTGGGAAACTTCCTTTTAAGGGAGACAATGCAGTTGAAATAGCACTTAAACATATGAAGGATGATATCCCAAGTGTTAGAAAAATAAATTCAAATATTCCACAAAGTTTGGAAAATATAATTCTTAAGTCTACTGCTAAAAATCCAAAAAATAGATATGATGATGTTAAGGCAATGTATAACGATTTAAAGGTATGCTTAAATGAGGAAAATTTAAATCAACCACCTTATGTTTATAAATATCCTGAACATGAAGTTGAGGAAAAAGAATCTAATTTGAAAGAAGTTAGTGAAGAAAAAACAACATCAAAGTCTAAAAATGGAGATGAGAAACCAGTGGCCAAAAAAATAGATAATAAAAAAGAGAAAAAAGGAAGTATTTCTACTTTCATAATAGTATTTTTAATATTAGTATTACTAGGTGGAGTCGGTTTTATAGCATTTAAATTGTTACCTGCTTTTGGAAGTAGCAGTAATGTTAAAATACCTGATGTATCTGGACTTTCTGTTAGTGATGCTGAAAAAGTTCTTTCAGCTGAAGGATTCATTGTAGTTGATGAAACTAAGAAAGAAAATAGTGATCTTTATGAAAAAGGAATAGTTATTGGAACTGATCCTTCTATAAATAGAACGAGAGCTAAAGGTACAAAAATAACTATTATTGAGTCATTGGGTAAAAATGATAGATATGTTATTGAAAATTATGTTGGTAAAAATTATATTGAAGTTCAAACTACATTAGAAAAAGTATATAAGATGAAAGTAGTAATTGAGAAAAAAGATGTTGATTTGACTGATGATATGGATCTTCAAAAAATAATTGATCAGGATTTAAAAGAAGGTACTGAAGTAGTTGTTTCTGAGGATACTCCTACAACTATTACATTATATATTCCTAATGCATATGAAAAATATCCAGATTTTGTAGCTGAAGGATGGACTGTTCAAGAAGTTGAAGAATTTGCTGAAAAGTTTAATTTAACATTGAATAAAAATTATGTTGAATCAAGTGAATATCCTCCTGGAACAATTACTAGACAATCAAGAACTGGTAAGATTGTTAATGGTGTTTCTTTAACAATAGATATTACTAAAGAACCAGAAATTCAAAATGAAGATTCTGGTAATCCAGGGGAAGAAGAATTAGAATAGGATAGTTTTATGAGAGGACAAATAGTAAAAATACTTAGTAATTTATATTTTGTAAATTGTGATGATACAATATATGAATGCCGTAGTAGAGGAGTTTTTAGAAATAAAAAAATTACTCCTGTTGTAGGAGATTATTGTATTATTGATGTATCTAATAAGTATATTTTAGAAATATTGCCTAGGAAGAATTTCTTAGTGCGTCCTCTTGTAGCTAATATAGATCAGGGACTTATTGTAACAAGCTTAAAAGTTCCTGATTTTAGTACTAATTTGTTAGATAAGTTAATTCTTGTTATGGAAATTAATAAGATTAAACCTTATATATGTATAACAAAAGAAGATTTAATAGATGATAAATTAAAAAAAGAAATTAGAGATATTATTGAATACTATAGAAGCATAGGATATGTTGTATTCTATAATTATGAAACTCAAAAAATAAAAGAAATATTTAAAGATAAAACTACAGTTTTTACTGGACAAACTGGTGCAGGAAAATCAAGTTTATTTAATAGATTAGAACCAACATTGAATTTGGATGTAGGTGAAGTATCTATTGCATTAGGACGTGGAAAACATACTACTAGATATGTGGAACTTATTTCATTATTTGGTGGAAAACTTGTTGATACTCCAGGGTTTTCAAGTATTGATTTGTCTATATATACACTTGAAGATATAAAGAATTCTTTTGTAGAATTTAATAATTATTCTTGCAAGTATAAAGATTGTATGCATAATAATGAGAAAGAAGAAGAGTGTGCAATTAAAAGAGCTGTAAAAAATGGTGAAATACTTGCTTCTAGATATGAAAATTATTTAAAATTTTTATCTAGAAAGAATGAGTAGGAGGGTTTATGCAAAAGAAGATATCTATATCTTTTTTAAGTAGTAAAGACGAACAAAAAGATATTTTAAAAATTAATAGAACTAGTGCTGATTATATTCACGTAGATGTTATGGATGGTAAATTTGTTAAGAAGAAGCATAAACCATATAAGATGCTTTATAAGATGAATAATATGATTAATAAAAGATTAGATGTACATTTGATGGAAAAGAATCCATTAAAGAATATTAATTATTTTGCATCTTTGAATACTGAATATATTACAGTGCATGCAGAGTTAGATAAAGTAGATAAATATTTAGATTTAATTAAAGAATACGGAATAAAATGTGGGTTAGCTATAAATCCTGATACAGATGTTTCTATTCTTTTACCTTATTTATCTAAAATTGATTTGATAATGATTATGAGTGTTTATCCAGGAGAAGGTGGACAAAAATTTATAGAAGATACTTATAAGAAAATTCTACGAGTTAAAAAAATGATTATTTCTAAGAAAGTTAAAATTAAAATAAGTGTTGATGGTGGAGTAACTGATGAAGTAGCAAAAAAACTTGATTTTGTTGATATAATTGTAAGTGGAAGTTATGTAACTAAAAGTGATAATTTTGAACTTGCTGTATCCACAATTAGAAATAATGCTGATAAAAAGTTAGCTCAAAAAGAAGTAACTGAGTAAGTAACTATAATCTAAATAGATTATAGTTTTTTTATATACATGTTATAATGTAAATGGTGATAATATGAAGAAAAAGAATATACTTTGGGCAATTATTGTTATTGTAGTTATATTGATATTTATTATATTATTAGTCGTTAAGAATAACATAAATAATAATCAATATTTAATAATTGATAATTATTATTCTTTTGTTTATAAAGATAATAGATTTAATAAAGCTGATTTTAATAGTTTGCTTGATAGAGAATATGCTGGCTTTTCTAATAAAGAGTTTATAGGTTATTATGAATTATATGGAAAAGATGAGAATAATAATTTGTATTTTACTAATGATGATAGTGATGATGCATATGCTTTTGATACTCCTTTTTTATTTGCAACTAGTGGAATTGAAGTTATTAATTATGAAGTTTTAGATGCTACTTCTAGTGATTTGGAATATATAAGAAAAGATATAGGAGTTAATATAAAAAGTATTGATGAATTAAATTCTTTTAAAAAAGTAAAGTATGATATAGATAATGATTCTAAAGACGATTTTATTTATTATGCATCTTATTATGATTATGATGGTAATGATTCTTTTTCTTGTATATTTTTAATTAAAGATAATAAATTTTATATGATGGGATTATCTAATATGTTTGATGCTTATGACGAGTCAACTATTCAAACTATGGATAATTATTCTTTAGGATATTTAATAAAAATTGATAACGATATTATGATGATAGTAGCTATGGAGTCTACTGATATTACATATTATTCTATTTATAGATTTGATAAAGATTTAATAAATATTTTTGGAGGTACTTATGATTAATTATCTTGCTGTAAGTGCAAATTGTGATTCATTATTTACTCCAGAAGGTTTAGAAATTATTAGGGAAATTCTTGGCTATTTTAGAATTATTGCACCTATATTACTTATTATTTTTGTTGCTTTAGATTATGGTTCTGCAATTATTAATAATGATAAAGATGCTTTGTCAAAAGCTAATTCTAGAGTTGTTAGTAGGGCTATTGGTGTTATTTTGTTATTTTTTGTTCCAACAATAGTTAAATTTATTTTAGATATTTCTTCTTTTTCACAATATTCATCTGATTATTTATGTGAAAATGCTACTGGAACTGCAGAAAAGTATGTAATAACATATACCCCTAAAGCTAAGAAGAAAACTAATAATGTAGTTAATTCAAATGATGTGCAAAATCCAAGAGAGGTAGAACAAACTAATGATTCGAATCAAAAAGTAGGTGATAAAGCAAATCCTAAAAATTCAGTGTGTTTAAAAGAACAGCCAGGTTTGCGTGATAAGTATCAAAGTGAATTAGAAAGTAAGATTAATTCTGCTGGAAGAGAATCTAGGGCTGGTGTTGTTGCTGCCGCAATTTATTTATCTAGTGAGATTGGAATTAAAATACCATATTTTCCAGGTGGATGTCATTCAATGTCTTGTTTGAATAAAGGAATTATTGAAACTTTTGGATGTCAGAAATCAGTTAAACATAATGCTGATCGTTGGCCTCCTACATTACCTGATGGTCTTGATTGTTCTGGATTTACTTTTTGGACTTATGGAACTGTTTTTGGTCAAAAAGCCTACATAAATAGTGAAATTCATAATGCTGCTAATGGAAGTGCAACAATAGTTATTAATGGTAAGAAAGATTCGTTTAGATTAGAAACTGTGCCGATTAATAAAAAGAATTATGATTTTATAAAAGCTACATTAATGCCAGGAGATTTAGTTGGATCAGATGGTCATATTGGTATGGTTATAGATACATCTAATTTGAGTACTAATGGTACTTATACTGTTGCTCATGCATCGTCAGGACGTATGCAAGTAGCAGTTGAACAGTATAAATTAGGAGATAGTAAATGGAATAGATTTGTTCTTATGAGAAAATTTTTCTTAAAATATGATTGCAACATTAAAAGTAATCAAAGCGCTTGCTCAAATTTGGAATGTGTTAATGATAAGAACTGTAATTCATTTGGTTTAAAATATTAAAATATTATAAATAAGCTTTATAATATTTTTTTTATTTGATAAAATTATTATGGTGATATTTATGAAGAAAGTGATGCTGATTATAGGTATTATTTGTACAATAATCGATCAAGTTTCAAAAATAATTATTGTTAACTGTTGCAGTCTAGGGGAAGTAAATGATATTATACATTCGTTCTTTTCAATTACTTATATAAAGAATTATGGTGCTGCTTGGGGAATTTTCTCTGATGGTACTTTAATACTTGCTTTATTAAGTATTGCTTTTTTATTTTTCTCTTATAGATTTGTTTCAGAAAAAGAAAAGATTAACAAGATAGAAACTATTTCTTATGGAATGATACTTGGTGGTATTTTAGGTAATTTGATAGATCGTTTATTTAGAGGGTATGTAATAGATTTTTTAAGTTTTAAAATTATTAATTATGATTTTCCAATTTTTAATTTGGCGGATAGCTTTATAGTTGTTGGTATTATAATTGCTCTTTTTGATACTTATTTAGAAAGTAAGAGGATGAGAAAATGATTGTTGTTAATGGAAATGGAGAAAGACTTGATCAGTATTTGGCTAAAGAACTTGATTTATCTCGTAGTAAAGTACAAAAACTTATAAAAGATGATAAAGTTTTAGTAAATGATAAAGTTGAAAGTTCTAATTATATTGTAAAGGATAATGATAGTATTGAAGTATTATCTGACTTAGATTTTTCAATTGATGTAGAGCCTGAAGATATTCCAATTGATGTTGTTTATGAAGATCAATATTTATTAGTTATTAATAAAGAAAGTGGAATGGTTGTTCATCCTGCTGCAGGAAATTATTCACATACTCTTGTTAATGCTCTTTTATATAGATTTAGTTTAAGTAATAAAGATCCTATAAGACCAGGTATTGTTCATAGAATTGACAAAGATACTTCTGGATTAATGGTTGTTGCAAAAGATGATAAGACACATGAGTTACTTTCAGATATGATTAAAGAAAAGAAAGTTGAAAGAATTTATTTAGCCTTGGTTGAAGGAATAATAATGCATGATACTGGGGATATTGATGCTCCTATTGGTAGAGATACTATTAATCGTCAAAAAATGATGGTTACTGATGTTAATGCTAAAGAAGCATTAACTCATTTTAGAGTATTAAAAAGATATAAGAATGCTAATAAAACATTGATAGAATGTAAGCTTGATACTGGTAGAACTCATCAAATAAGAGTTCATATGGAATATATTGGACATCCAGTATATAATGATCCAGTTTATGGTAAAAGTAAAAAAACAACAGAATTTGGTCAATTTTTGCATTCAAAGAGTATTAGATTTATTCATCCTATAACAGGGGAACTAATATATAAAGAAGCTGATTTACCGAAGGAGTTTCAAAGTTATTTGGATGAATTAGATAATGAAGAATTATGAAAATAATTACATATTTTATTATTTAATTTTAATTTATTAATTTTATGTTATAATGTATATTGATATTATTGAAAGGAGTGAGATTATGCCAGAAGAAATGGATAGAAAAAATCTTTTAACAATGAAATTACTTCATTATTTCATTACAGAAAAAAGTTATAATCCTATTATTTTGCAAGGTGCTGATGATGAAATATGGCTTGAAAATATGGATAGTGATTACAAAATTGTTAGAATAGTTTCTAATCATATTATTAATGATGAACAATTTAGCTTCGATATGTTTAAAACAAAGCATATAGTTAGAAAAATAAAAAGAAAAACTCTCTCTTTTACAATGAATGTTTTAACAATTTTTACTGATATTGATAGTGATGTTAAAATTGAAGGAAAAAAGAATATAGATTGTGTTTCTTTATATGATGAAAATGATTTATCAAAATATTCTTTTGTATTAGATTGCTTTCCTGATATAGATAAAAAGATGGATTTTACAGAGAATGGATTTCAATTATTTATGAAAATTACTCAAGATATTAATAAAAAGAATAAAGAAGATGCTGTTAAAGTAGATGATGTATTTAAGAAGAGATTTCCTTATATTACATTAGGACTTATTTTAATAAATACGATTTTGTTTATAGCTATGTATGCCTTTGATTATAGAACATATTTTATAGAGAATTATTCTGTGTGGGGTGCTGGAATTGTTAAATACCAACAATATTATAGGTTGATTACTGGAACATTTTTACATGGAAGCGTTACTCATTTTCTATTTAATATGTATGCCTTGTATGTAATTGGTTCACAAATGGAGAGTTTTTTAGGAAGATTTAAATATCTTGGAGTTTATTTTTATAGTGCTCTTTCAGGTAGTTTGTTGTCGATTATTTGTACAAGAACTACTTCAGTAGGTGCAAGTGGTGCTATATTTGGACTTTTAGGTTCACTTTTATATTTTGGATATCATTATAGGGTATTTTTAGGAAGTGTTATTAAGAGTCAAATAATTCCTATTATTGTAATTAATTTGGCTATTGGATTTTTAGCAAATGGAACAATAGATAATTTTGCACATATTGGTGGATTGATTGGTGGAGCATTAATTACATCTGGATTAGGTGTTAAATATAAGAGTTCTACATTTGAACAAATCAATGGTTTAATAGTTTCTATTTTGTTGGTTGTATTTTTGCTTTTTATTGCGTTTAACTATGTTAATTTTAGTTGATTAATTTATTAAAAAATGATAAAATTTTAGTGTGGGTGATTAATATGAAAGATAATATAGAAAACACTTCGTTGTATTCAATTGATGACTTTGAGGATTCACTTGTTAGTTCAACATTAAAAGAAGTATGTGCAGCATTAAGAGAAAAAGGATACAATGAAATTAATCAACTTGTTGGTTATATTATGAGTGGTGATCCAGGATATATATCATCTCATAATGATGCTAGGAGAAAGATTTCTTGTATAGAACGTAGTACAATAATTGAAGTTCTATTAAGAAGTTATGTTAGTAAATTATGAGATATATAGGCCTTGATTTAGGAAGTCGGACATTAGGTGTTAGTCTTTCTGATCAAAATGGTATAATTGCATCAAGTTATAAAATAATTAGACATGAAGAAGAATATGAGAAATTAATAGATGAAGTTAAGAAAATAGTAGATGAATATAAAGTTGATAAAATTGTTTTAGGCCTTCCTAAAAATATGAATGGTACTATAGGACCTAAGGGAGAGCTTTCTTATAAGTTTAAAGAAATGCTTGAAAAAGGTATTGGACTTGAAGTTTTTTTGGAAGATGAAAGGTTATCTACTAAAGAAGCAACTAATTTATTAATTAAAAATGATACATCTAGAAAAAAACGCAAACAAGTTATTGATAGCATGGCAGCAACGATAATATTGCAATCGTTTTTAGATAAAAAGTAAAAAGAGGAGATTTTATTATGGAAGAAAGAAATATGGAGAACACATTTAAGATTATTAATGATAATGGTGAGGAAGTAATGTGTGATGTTTTATTCACATTTGATTCCGAAGAAACAAAAAAGAGTTATATTGTTTATACTGACAATTCAAGAGATGTTGAAGGAAATGTTCAAGTTTTTGCATCTATCTATGATCCTAATCAAGAAGATCAAAAATTAGAACCAATTCAAACTGAACAAGAGTGGAAAGTTATTGAAACAATTCTTAATACACTACAAGAAGAGATTAAGAAGAAAATTGATGGTACTGCTGAAAATAATGAAGGAAATAACGAGCAATAATGCTCGTTATTATTACCTAAGGGCATGAAAAAGTTAAAAATAATATTATTAATTGTAGTAGGTATACTTATTATATCTGTAGGTGCAATATATATGTACTATGATAATGGGTTAAAACCTGTTGATAAGAATGATACTACTTTAGTTGAAATTGAAATACCAAAAGGGTCTAATTCAAAACAAATTGGTGAAATATTAGAAGATAATGATTTAATTAAGAGCAGTACTATCTTTAATATTTATATTAAGTTAAATAAACCTGGAGAAATGAAAGCAGGTACTTATAACTTATCTAAGAGTATGTCAGTTAAAGAAATAATTGATGAACTTGTAAAAGGAAATTCTTATAATCCAAATGAAATTAGTATTACCTTTAAAGAAGGTATTACGATGAGAAAAATAGCTGAAAATATTGCTGATAATACAAATAATAGTTATGAATCTGTAATAGAAAAAGCGAATGATTTAGATTATATTGATAAATTGATAGATAAGTATTGGTTTATCACTGATGAATTAAAAAATGATGAATTAAAATATAAATTAGAGGGATATTTAATGCCAGATACATATCGCTTTAGTGGAAAAGATGTTTCTGTAGAAGAAATATTTGAAAAGATGTTAGATGCTATGGGAAAAAATTTGGAGCCACTAAGAAGTGATATAGAAAAGAGTGGATTAACTGTTCATCAAATTCTTTCACTTGCTAGTATGGTTGAAAAAGAAGCACCTAATAATGATACATATAGAAAAAATATTGCAAGTGTATTCTTAAATAGAATTAAACTTAATATGAGTTTAGGTAGTGATGTAACTACTTATTATGCATTAGATATTGATAATGCTAAAAAGTTTATTGAAGATACTTGTGGTGGAAAAAATTGTATTAGTTATAATGTAGCTAGTCCTTATAATACAAGATTGACAGATGGTTCAATGAATGGTAAATTACCAGTTGGGCCTATTGCTACTATATCTTTAGCTAGTTTGAAAGCAAGTGTATATCCATCAGATACTGAATATGTTTATTTTCTTTCAAATATAGAGACTAGGGAAATGTTCTTCTTTAAGAATGCTGCTGATTTTGAAAAAAAGAAAGCAGAGCTTAGTAGCGTTAACAATAATATTTAACAAAAGAAGGAAGATTATTACATATGTCGAATAATACATTAATAAATGAGATAAAAGAATATGCTTTAGATAATGATGTACCTATTATGCAAGATGAAGGTATTGAATATTTAACAAATTTTATAGTAAAACATCATAGTTCTAGTATTTTGGAAGTTGGTACAGCAATTGGTTATTCTGCAATTATGATGGCTCTTGCAAATCCAGATGCTAAAATTGTTTCTATTGAAAGAGACGAAGAAAGATATATGGAAGCTGTAAAAAATGTTAAGAAGTTTAATTTAGAAGATAGAATAAATTTAATTTTTAAAGATGCTTTAGAAGTTAGCTTAAAAGATGAATTTGATTTAATATTTTTAGATGGCGCTAAAGGTCAGAATATAAACTTTTTTGAACATTTTGAAAAAAACTTGTCAAAAGATGGTTATATTATTACAGATAATATAAGTTTCCATGGATATGTTGATAAAGATGAAACTTTGATTAAAAGTAGAAATCTAAAAGGACTTGTTAGAAAGATTAAAGCATATATTAATTATTTAAAGGAAAATCCTAATTATGTCACAACTTTTGTGGAAAAAGGTGATGGCATATCTGTTACAAAAAGAAAAGAAATTGGGTGATATTATGAAAATAGCTGTAACAATAAATAGCGTTTCTGATATACTTAAATATAAAAAAATAGGGGCTAATGCCTTTATTTTTGGTTTAAAAGATTATTCTAGTGGATATAATAATGAATTATCTATAGAAGAAATAAAAGAAATTAAAGATAAGTATGATATAGAATTATTTATTGCAGTTAACAAAAATATTTTTAATGATGAATTAGATGAACTTGAAAAAAACTTAATAAAATTAGATAAAATGAAGGTTGATGGGATTCTTTTCTATGATTTATCAGTTTTATCTATAAAAAGAAGACTTAATTTGTCTTTACCATTAGTATGGAATCAAACTCATATGGTTACGAATTATAATACTTGTAATTATTACTTGGATAAAGGTTGTGAGTATGGAGTACTTGCTTCAGAAATAACATTAGATGAAATAAATGAAATATGTCAAAAGACAAATATGAAATTTTTCTTAAATGTTTTTGGATATCAGGCAATGGGATATTCTAGAAGAAATTTGCTTGATAATTATTATAAGTCTATGGGGAAAGAGAGAAAAACAAATAATTGTGTTGTTAAAAATAATGATGAAGAATATATTATTTCACAAGAAAAACATGGTAATGCTTTTTATTATGGTAAACCTCTTAATGGTAGTGTAGTTGTGCCAAATGTAAATGTAAATTATTTAATATTAAATGAATTTAATATTGATAAAGAACTATTTACTAAAGTATTAGAATTATATAAGAAACTTATGGATTCAAAAGATGATAGTGTTATTTCTCAAATAGATAAGCTTGTTGGGGATAATAGAGGTTTCTTCTTTAAGAAGACTATATATAAGGTGAAGAAAAATGGATAAGAGAGTTGAATTGTTAGCACCTGCTGGTGATTTAGAACGTTTGAAAGTTTCTTTATTATATGGTGCTGATGCTGTGTATTTTGGTGGACAAGAATATAGTTTAAGAGCTAATGCTAATAATTTTAGCGTTGAAGAAATAAAAGAAGCATGTAAGTTTGCTCATGATTTGGGGAAAAAAGTATATCTTACTTTAAATATTGTTTTTCATAATGAAGATTTAGCTGATGTTAATTCTTTTATTAAAGATGTTGTAGATGCTGGAATAGATGCATTTATTGTAAGTGATCCATTTATTATTAAATATATTAAAGATAATTATAATGTTGAAGTTCATTTAAGTACGCAAGGATCTACTACTAATAAAGAGTCAGTTAAGTATTGGAAAAGTGAAGGAATAGACCGTGTTGTATTAGCTCGTGAAGTTTCAATTAAAGAAATTAAAGAAATATATAATGAGACAAAAATAGATTTAGAAGTATTTATTCATGGGGCAATGTGTACATTTTATAGTGGTAGATGTTGTTTGTCTAATTATTTTACTAATAGAGATTCTAATCGTGGTGGATGTGCTCAAATTTGTCGTTTTGCTTTTGATGTTGATAATAGTGATACTAAATTTACTATGGCAACTAAAGATCTTAATATGGCAAGTATTTTAGATAAATTAATAGATTCAGGCGTAAAATCTCTTAAAGTAGAAGGAAGAATGAGATCACCTTACTATTTGGCTACTGTTATATCTTCTTATAGAAAATTAATTGATGCTTATTATGATGGTAGTTTAGATGATGAATTGATAGCGAAGGAAGAAAAAATATTATCACGAGTTGCCAATCGTGAAACAAGTACACATTATTATTTAAAAGAAGCTGATTATAATGATCAGTATTATACAGGTAGGCAGGAATTATCTAATCAAGATTTTCTTGCTTTAGTACTTGATTATGATAAAAATAATAATATTGCAACTATTACAGAAAGAAATTATTTTAAAGTTGGTGATGAAGTAGAAATATTTACTCCAAATGGTGATATATTCAGTTTTACTGTTGAAAAGTTATATGATGAGAATATGAATCCAATAGATGTTGCAAGACATCCAGAAGAAATATTAAAGCTTTATGTACCTTATGAAGTAGTTAAAGACTCAATGATGAGAGTTAAAATTGTATAATTGTAGACCTTATGGTCTACTTTTTAATTGTTTATTAAAATGATATAATATATTGAGAGGTGACTTTATGAATACTTTAGATATTATTAGAGATAATCTTTTAAAAAGAGAAGATAGTTTAAAAGAGTATGCTTGTAAGAGTAAAGATGCTATTAGATTGTATGAAAAAGAAGAAGATATTAGACCTGCTTTTTTTCATGATACTGATATTATTATTCATAGTAGTTCTTATGCTAGATATATGGATAAAACCCAAGTTTATTCTTTTAAAGAACATGATCATATTTCTAAAAGAATGCTTCATGTACAGTTAGTTAGTAAGATAGCAAGGACAATTGGAAGATGTTTAAATTTAAACGAAGATTTGATTGAAGCGATAGGATTAGGTCACGATATTGGACATACACCTTTAGGACATACTGGAGAAAAGTTTCTTAATGAAATATCAATGAAAGAATTAGGGATTCCTTTTATGCATAATTTACAAAGTGTTAGGATGTATCTTACTCTTGATAATCATGGACTTGGAAGTAATTTATCTATTCAGGTTTTAGATGGCATGATGTGTCATAATGGTGAAAGGTTAGAAAAAGTATATAAGCCAAAGAAAAAAACAAAAGAAGAATTTATTCATGATTATGAAGAATCATGTAAAAGTGTTATGTATGCTAATAGTATAAGACCAATGACTTTAGAAGGATGTGTTGTTAGAGTTTCTGATGTTATTGCATATATAGGAAGAGATATTGAAGATGCAATTACTTTAGGTCTATTGAAAAGGAATCAAATACCTAAAGATATTGTTACTATTTTAGGAGATAATAATAAGACAATTGTTAATTCTATTGTTTTAGATATTATTAACAATAGTTATGGAAAAAACGAAATAATACTTAGTGATAAAGTATTTGATGCTATGAATAAGCTTATAGAGTTTAATTATAAGAATATTTATAATAATGCAAATACAAGCGATGATTTAAATAATTATCGAGATGATTTTTATGAATTATATAAGTATCTTTTAAATGATTTAAACATAAATGGTAATAACAGTATTGTTTTTAATAGCTTTTTGAAAGATATGGATGATAGTTATTTAAATGGAAATAATAATCAAAAGATAATAATAGATTACATAGCAGGTATGACTGATGATTTCTTTATTAATCAAATAAATAAAATAAAAAGTAGCAAATCTTGAGGATTTGCTTTTTTATTGAAAAAATAAATGCTATAATAATTTTGGGTGATAGAATGGCAACGAAAAAGATTGATAAAACGAATAAAAAGGAAGTTCCAAAAGATGTAGTTCCAACTAAGAAGATTAGTAGAGCTACTACTAGAGTTAAAGATGGAGAAAATGACAATTTCAATGATAAAATTTTAATTGAAATAGCAGCTTATCATGACCCTGAACTATTAAATACTGTTAATAGTGCATTGATACAAGCTGATAATAAAGATAGAGTTTATTTTGGAATTTGTTATCAAGGTGATGATTTAAAAGATTATTACGAATTAAAAAAGATAAAGAATTGTAAAATAATTTATATGACTGAAGAAGAAACTAGAGGATTATGTTATGCGAGATATATGTGTCAGAGTTTAATTGAAGATGAGAAATATATTTATCAAATTGACTCTCATATGAGATTTGTTAAACACTGGGATACTAAAATGATTGAGAACTTGTTATCATTTAATGATAAAAAGGCAATTATTTCTAATTATCCACCTGGTTTTACTGATGAAATGTTTACAATGCCTTTGGATGATCCTTTCTATGATAATCCTAGTTATGGAACTGCAATGCATGGTATAAGTTTCCATCCTGAAGAAGGCGACTATTTTATGAATATTAGTAGTGAAGCTATTGAGGATGATAATCCTAAATCAAGAAAAAGAAGTGCTTTCATTTCTGGTGGTAATTTCTTTTCATTTAGTGAAGTTCATAAAGAAGTTAGAAATGACCCTAAAATGTTTTTCTATGGTGATGAAATAGCAATGAGTATAAGACTATTTACATATGGATGGAATGTATATAATATGGGGATTAGTTATATATATCATCAATATTGTAGAAAAGGTAAGAGATTTGCTGCTATTAATAATTTTATGGATATTGAAACTGATCGATATTTAAAGCTAATTCAAGTTAAAAAAGATAATGGTGATTTAGGTGAGTATGGGTTAGGTAATGTTCGTACTTTTCAAGAATTCCAAGATACTTTTGGACTTGATTTTAATAAAAAAATTGTTTATATGAATGCTGAAACAAGTGAATTTGATAATGAGAACTTTAAAGGTAAAATATCTTTCTATCAAAGAAATTTACTTAATGCTGTTAAAGAAAAAGAATTGAATAAGAAAGATAAAATAACTGTTCTTGTAGTTGATTTATTTGGAGATTATCAGAAATGTATTGATTCTTGTCAAGAAAGTGCTGAAGTTAGAAGTAGAATAAAATATATAGTAGGTTCTGTTGTAAAAGAAAAAGAGAAATTTAGAGAGCCATATATTGAAGATTTTATAACATTTGAAGTAGGTACAACATATTGTGAGATATTAGCTAAAATTTCTGAAAAAGTTCCTAATTCTAATGTTATGATAATTGATTCTGGAATGAGAATGTTAAAAGATTGGGATACAAGTTTATGTGAAAGTTTGAGAACTTGTGGTTCTTCTTCAGCATTAACAAGTTGGGTTTGGTATACAGAAGATGATAAGAATTATGGTGGAATAAGTACATCTTACTTTAATGCAGTAAAGGGATTTAAGGAATTTAATAGAGAATTACCTGTTATTCAATATGATGCTACTGTTTCTCTTCAAAAGAAGAAACATCCTTATTTCACTCCATTTATATCTGATGGGTTCCTTTTCTTAAGTTCCAAGAGCTTAGAAAAAGTAAAAATTGATCCTAATTTAAATTATGATGAACATAAAATGGTATATTCTGCAAGACTTTGGACTCATGGTATTAATATTTACTATCCAAAGATGTCATATGTTTTAAGAGTTGTAGAAGAAAACTTGTTAAATGGGCCTAATCATGATGGAACAATAGGTGCATTATTTGGTAGAGAATCAGTTGAATCTAAGTATTTAGAAGAAGGTTATCCATATGTTTTTGGAAATGAAAGACCTTTATGGACTTGGATAGAAGCTGCTTCTCCAGAAACTGATTATGAGCAAGATGAAGAAAAAGATAGTTAAGATTTAAAAAAGCTAAAATTGATTAGCTTTTTTATTTTTGTTGTCAAGTAATTATTGTTGACATAAACCCCTTTTTGTGATAAGATTATGTCTATTGAAAAAGAGGTGTTGTCAATATGAAAGAAAAGAAGACATTACTAACAAAAGAAGGATTAAAAGAACTTCAAGATGAGTTAGATGAATTAATAAATGTAAAAAGACCTGCTAATTTAAAAGCTATTAAAGAGGCAAGAGCATTAGGTGATTTATCTGAAAATGCTGACTATGATGCTGCTAAGAATGATCAAGCTGAATTAGAAGGTAGAATAAAGAAGTTAGAGAAGATGTTAGAAAATTATGAAATAATTGAAAAAGCTTCTAATGATGTAGTTGGTTTAGGATCAACTGTTAATATTAAATATATAGATGATGATGAAGAAGATGAATATAAAATAGTTGGAAGCCAAGAGGCTGATCCTTTTATGAGTAAGATTTCTAATGAATCTCCTATAGCAAAGGCTTTACTTAATAAGAAAGTTGGAGATATAGTAGAAGTTGAAAGCCCAAATGGTGTTTATAAAATAGAGATTACTGATATTAAGTAGTCTTTTTTCTTGTATTAGTTTTTTTATTAGTATATAATATAGAGGAAATGTGGAGGTATTATGGCAAAGAAAGATTATAATAAAGTAGTAAGTATTAAAGTTGAAGGTGAAGAGTGGACTAAAGCCTTAGATAAAGCATTTAAAGAAAAAGTTAAAACAGTTTCTGTTGATGGTTTTAGAAAAGGAAAAGTACCAAGAGATATTTTTGAAAAGAAATTCGGTAAAGAGAGTTTATACTATGTAGCAAGTGATTATGTAGTAGAAACTGCATACAAAAAAGCTTTAACAGAATCTAAGTTAGTTCCTGTTGTTCAACCAAGTGTTGATATTAAAAATGTAGATGAGAATGGAATTGAGTTTGCATTTAATATCATTATTAAGCCAGAAGTAAAAGTAAAAAAATATAAAGGATTAAATGTTAAACCTGAAAAGATTAAAGTAACAAAAGAAGAAATTGAACATGAGATGGGACATTTATTAGAAAGATTTACTGAAACAAGAGCTAAAAATGATGGAGTAGTAGAAAAAGGTAATATTGCTATTATTGACTTTGAAGGATTTAAAGATGGTAAAGCTTTCGAAGGTGGAAAAGCTGAAAATTACGAATTAGAAATTGGAAGTAATACATTTATTCCAGGTTTTGAAGATCAAGTGATTGGAATGAAACAAAATGAAGAAAAAGATATAAATGTTGTTTTCCCAGAAGATTATCATGCTGAAGAATTAAAAGGTGCTAAAGTAGTATTTAAAGTTAAAGTAAATGATATAAAAGAAAAGATTGAAAGAAAATTTGATAAAGATTTATTTGATGATTTAGCTATTGATGGAGTAGATTCTAAAGAAGCATTAGAAAAACATATTGAAAAAGATATTATTGCTCAAAAAGAAATGGAAGCAGAAAATAAATATGTTGATAAATTATTAGAAACTGTTTCTAAAAATGTAGAAGTAGATATTCCAGAAGAGATGGTTGAAGAAGAAATCGATAGAATGATTCAAAGATATGAAGAGCAAATAAGAATGCAAGGTATATCTTTAGATATGTATTATGCATTTACTAAAACTACTGAAAAAGATTTAAGAAATCAAATGGAAAAAGATGCATATAGTCATGTGTTATATAGATTAATGCTTGAAGAACTTCTTAAGACTGAAAAAGTTGAAGTAACTGATAAAGAAGTTGATGAAGAAGCTGAAAAAATGTCTCAAAATTATAAAATGAAAAAAGAAGATTTTATTAATGCATTTGGTGGTATAAAAATGGTTAAATATGATCTTGAAATTAGAAAAATAATTGAATTATTAAAAGAATATAATAAATAGTTGTAAAGCTACACGAAAGTGTAGTTTTTTAATGCTCTCTTACTTTGCATTTTAGCTTAATATATGTTATAGTATAAACAAGGATAGAGGGTGTTAAAATGGTAAAAAATACTAATTCTAAGAAGCCACCTAAGAAGGCTAAAAAAGAAAAGATTACTTTTGATAAGATTGATATTACAACTGCAACTGAAGATGATATTATTCAAAGTGGTATAAGATATAATACAAGTAAAGATAAAGCTTGTTATTTGGTTATGTTTTTGATTGTTGTGTTGGCACTTTTACCTGTATTATTAAGATTTTCTATGCCAAAAAAGATAACTGAAGAAGAAGTTGAAATAACATATACTGATGTTGCTTGTTATAGAACTTATGCTGTAAATGAAGGATATGAGTTATCATCAGAGTTAAAGTTATTTTATAGAGATGGAGCTGTAACAAATGGAGAGTTTTCTTTTACTTCTACTAAAACAGTTGCTGAGGCTCAAGATGGATATGTTTTCTTTGAAATTAATGAGTTAAATGCAGTAAAGGATTCTCCTGGTTTTGTGAGAACTGAAGAAGGAAATAAATATAAATATGTTGTAGATTTTAAAAAGGATAAAAGCTTATTAGAAGAACAAGGATTAAAACCTTATTCTTATGTAGTAAGTGCAGAAATAGATTATTTAAAAGGTAGAAATTATAGATGTAAATCTGAAATTAGAACTGTAAAAGAATGGATTAACATAGAGACTCGTGAAAAAGTTGAAAAATAATGTGGTTTTGGAGGAAAAATGAAGATAGTAAATGAAAGTTTAAATAAATATATTTTTAGAGGATATGATATAAGGGGAGTATATCCAGTAGATTTAAATGAAGATGTTGCATATACAATTGGTAAAAGTTTTGGTACTTATGTTAAAAAGCTAGGAAAGTTTACTGCAGTAGTAGGAAGAGATAATAGATATTCTTCTCCTGAACTTTCTAAAGGTTTGATTCAAGGTATACTTGATACAGGTGTTAATGTAATTAATCTTGGATTATGTACTACTCCAATGTATTATTATGCTTGCATAAAACTTGATAATCCTACTGGAGTTATGGTTACAGCAAGTCATAATCCTAAAGACGATAATGGATTTAAATTTGCATTTGATGAAAGAGGAAATGCAAGAGGAGAAATGATTGAAGAATTTAGAGATTTTACTTTAAAAGGTGAATTTGATGAAGGTCATGGACTACTTGCTGATTATGATATTAAGGAAGAATATTTACAGTTATATAGAAAATCATTATCATTTGGGGATAGAAGAGTAAAAGTTGTTATTGATTTAGGAAATGGTACTACTAGTTGTATTGCTAAAGATGTTTATGAGATGTTCCCAATTGATTTTGAAGTTCTTTTTGGTGAAAGTGATCCTAGTTTTCCTAATCACCATCCTGATCCGTGTGTAGAAAAGAATTTGGAAGCTTTGAAAAAGAAAGTTGTTGAAACTCATGCTGATTTAGGAATTGGTTTTGATGGAGATGGAGATAGACTTGGTGTTGTAGATGAAAATGGTAATTATATTGCAACAGATAAGTATATGATTATAATAATTAGAGATATTATTAATTCTGTTACTAAAAAAGAATTTTTATATGATGTTAAGTGTTCTAAGTCATTATCTGATGAAATAGAAAGACTTGGTGCTAAAGGAATATGCTATAGAACTGGTAATTCTTATACAAAAGCTAAAGTAAAAGATGATAACATTCCTTTTGGTGGAGAATTATCTGGACATGTTTATTTTAATGATAGATGGCCATGTTTTGATTCTGGGCTTTATGCTGGATTAAGACTACTTGAAATATTATCAAAAACTGATAAAAAAACTAGTGAGTTATTGGATGGTATAAATCATTATTATTCAACTGAAGAATTAAAATTTGCTTCAAGTGATGATAAAAAGTTTAGTGTAGTTGATAAAATTAAGCAATATGCATTGTCTAAGAATTATAATGTTTTGGATATTGATGGAGTTAGAGTAACATTTGATTATGGATGGGCATTAGTAAGATGTAGCAATACAGGACCAAATATTACTGCTAGATTTGAAGCTAATAGTGAAGAAAATCTAAATAAGCTACAAGAAGAATTTATAGGACAAATAAATAAATATAATGTATAAAAACAAAAAGGGGGGGATTATTTTGGATATAGTTGAGTACTATACTGAAATGAGTAAAGTTGAAGCACTTAAAGATAAAGAAATAAGAGAGTTTAGTGAAGAATTAAATAGTAAATATGAAAAAGTTAGAAATCTTAAACTAAATACTAGTATTTGTAAGAAAATATTACACCCTTTTAGAACAATATCAACAAGTCTTAATTATAAAGAATTATCTATTATTAAAAGAGATTTTGATGCTTATATAAGTTCTGATGTTTTAATGTATGATAATGGTGACTTTGGTGAATTGGTTGAAGATTTAGAAGGTGCAGCAAAATATTATAAACCTAAAATAATAAGAGAGTATGTTAAGTCTCAAAAAATGGTATTACAAAGAATTAAATAATTGTGATTATTAAAAAAAATGTACTATGTACGTTTTTTTTGTTATACTATTATTGTAAAAAAAGGAAGGTGCAAAAAATGAGTGGACATTCAAAGTGGGCAACAATTCATAGAAAAAAAGGTGAGTTAGATGCACAACGTGGAAAAGTTTTTCAAAAAATAGCAAAGGAAATTTATATTGCTGCTAAAGGGACAAATGGAGATCCTGATGCAAATCCAAGCTTACGTGCTGTTATTGAAAAGGCAAGAAGTAATAATATGCCTAAAGATAATATTCAAAAAGCAATTGATAAAGCAGTAGGAGGAGCAGGAGGAGAAGAATACGAATCTATTAGATATGAAGGATATGCTCCTGGCGGTGTAGCTCTTATGATAGATTGTTTAACTGATAATAGAAATAGAACTGCTATGCTTGTTCGTAGTACTTTAACAAAAAAAGGTGGAAATCTTGGTACTGATGGTTCTGTTTCATATTTATTTGAAAGAAAGGGAGTTATTGTTACTGATAAAAAGTTAGATGAAGATACAGTAATGATGGTAGCACTTGATAATGGTGCACTTGATGTAATAGTTAATGATGATAGCTATGAAATATATACTCCTGCAAATGATTTCTTAAAAGTTAAAGATGCTTTAGAAGAAGCTGGTGTTAAAGAGTTTATTACAAGTGAGATTACTTTTGTTCCTAATAATTATATAGAACTTGATCCTGAAACTACAGATAAAGTTGCTGAATTAATTGAACAATTAGACGATATCGATGATGTTCAAAATGTTTATCATAATTTAAGCGAATAGGAGAATAGTATGAATATTGCAATTTTAGGAACTGGGGCTTATGGTCTTGCTCTTGCTCTTATGTTTTATAAAAATCATAATACAGTTAAGATGTGGACTAAGTTTGAAGATGAGAAAAATAGAATTTTAAAAGAGCATGAGAATTCAACTGTATTACCTGGTGTTAAGATACCTGAAGATATAGTAATTTCTAATGATATGAAAGAAGTTGTGGAAGGTGCTAATATTATAGTTGTAGCCGTTCCTGCTGCTTTTGTTGATGATGTTAGTTTTGAATTAGGAAAATATTACACTGATGAACAATATGTTTTATTGGCATCTAAAGGTATTGAAAGAAATAGTTGTTCTTTTGTTGGTGATATATTTAAAAGACATATAATTACTAGAAAATATGCTGTTATTTCTGGGCCATCATTTGCTGTTGATATAGTTACAAATTGTCCAATTGGACTTACTTTAGCAAGTGATAATAGAAAGACTCGTGAAATAATTCGTTTAGCTCTTGAAAGTGATTCAATAAAAATAAGAGAGACAAGAGATATTATAGGTGTAGAAATATGCGGTTCTATAAAGAATGTTATAGCAATTGCTGCAGGAATGCTTGATGGTATGGGATATCCTGAATCTACACAGGCAATGTTTATTGTTGAGGCTCTTCTTGATATGAAAGAGCTAATTAGTAAACTTGGTGGAGATAGAAGAACAATTCTTACATATGCAGGTTTTGGAGATTTGCTTTTAACAGCAACTAGTAAAAAATCAAGGAACTTTAGTTTTGGATATTTATTAGGAAGTAAAACTAGTAAAGAAGAAGTAGATAATTATATTAAAAATACTACAATTGAAGGTCTTTATACGATTCAGTCGATTTATAAATTATTAAATGATAAAAAAGTAAAAATACCTATTATTAATTTAATATATGATATTATTGAAGGAAAAAAGAGTGTAGATGATTTACCAATTTTCTTAATAAGTAAAAAATAAGTAAATAAAAGAGAAATGTTAAAACATTTCTTTTTTTTCTTTTTCTTTTATTGTATAATATATTATGTAGTATAGCGTATTAATAATAGGTAAAGAGAAAGGATTGATTTAAATGTCAGGACTTTATGTTAGTTCAGCTCAAAGTAGCACTTCAACTTTTGTTAACTATTCTGGTGCAAGAGATTATATAAATAGATGTGGACAGTTATCATCTACAATAGATAGCCTTCCAAAAGCAAGTCAAAATGCTGCTTTTACAACTTTAGAGGCTCTAGGATTGTGTAATGGATTTCCAGCTCAATTTGATAGTGAAACTAGTAATATAAGCAATTATATTTCTTCTTTAGCATCAGGATGTGCTGGATATATTAATGATATTGAACAAAATGATCAAACAATTATGAATGACTTCTTTCCACCTGGAGGATCTGTTGGTAGTGGTGATCAACAAATTAACATCCGTCGTGAAGGTGATAGCACTGGTGGCGGTGGAGGAGGCGGTGGCGGAGGCGGAGGTTCCAAATCCGGAGTTACTGCACTTGATAAAGATAAAGAAAAGAAAGCTAGTATTGATAGTGAGGGAAATCTTGATTTAGATGCACTATCAGATGAAGACTTTGATGAAGTTCTTAGCTTATTGAAAAAGCTTTCTAGTGAATCTAATATTAATGTTGATGAATTATTAGATGAAAAATATTCTGATGATATAAAAGAAGCTCTATTGGAAAGCTTAAAATTATCTCAAGAATTTAAAGATATTGTTGATGAGGGGTCTTCTGTTAAATTAGTTGAAGCATTGAAATCATTAATTGATGGTAAGATTCAAGATTTTGAAACTGATGAAGTTATGTCATCAACTGTAGTAGAATATTTAAATTTATATGCACAAGATCATAATTTAACATATGATCAATTAATAAATGATGAAGTAAATATCGATGTTTTAAGAGCAGGATTAGCTGAATTCTCTAAAGTTGGTGATGTAGTTAACGTAGTTAATGAAGAATCAATTCAACAAAAATTACTTGATATTTATAATGAGAATTATAATACTTCTTCATTAGATGCTGTTAAATCTTATGTAGATACGTTGTCATCTAGTTCTAATGTTGAAGTAGAAGATTTACTTACTAAGGATGAATATAAAGATAAAGTATATGAAACTACTGAAGATTTAAATGATGCTTCAAAAGTCACTGATTATTTGTCTTCTTGTTCTCAAAATCAAATAATTGATACTCTAAAGAATATTCATAATTCTAAGAAGTAAAAGAAAAATGGGTGAGTTTTATGGGAAATAATATAAATATTAATTGGGATAATGTTAGAGACTTAAGTCGTAATACGTTAGAGAATTTTACTAAATTTGAAGAATCAAGACAAAATATTGAAAAACTTGTTGCTAGTATTCCTGAATGTTGGGAAGGTGTAGATTCAAATGCGTTTCAAAGCAATTTAGGAAATTATGCTAAAGGATTAAAAAACGATACTCAATATTTTGAATATTTATCTAATTACTTTGACAACGCATCAAAAAGAATTGGTGGAACAGTTGGAATATATGATGAAAAATTTGGAAGATTTGAAAGTGCAACATCTGATAATCGTAGGTCAGTGAGGTGATATAATGAGTGGAACTAATGTAGTTGATAATCCTAAGTTCATTAGAGTTGATACTGATGCTATAAAAACTAAGATGGAATCTTTGAAAACTGAAAAAAATACTATTGATGACGTTTTAAATAAATTTAGTAGTGATATTAAAGGTATGCCTTCTTATTGGAATGGTTCTACCGCTGATAAAGTTACAGAAGAATTAAATAATTATATTGCAACTTTTGTTAATATAAGTAATCAATTAGAGAAATATATTAATTTTATGCAATCTGTTTCAGATACATATGAAGCTTTTGATAAATATTTGATTGAGCAAATAGGCAGTGAGGAGTGATCATTATGGCACTTAGTTTAAATGAAGAAGTAAAAAAATATAGTGATCAGTTAAGCTCTGGTACTGGAGGAGAACTTTCATCTTTTGCATCTACTATTGAAAGTGGTTTAGATGGTGTAAAAGGTACTATTTCAGCTGTTGCAAGTGGTATGAGTACTACTTGGAAAGATATTGTTTGTGCAAGATCAGTAAACTTAATGCAAACTGCAAACTCTAAAATAGATAATCATAAAAAGTCTTTGGATAGTATAAATTCAGCTGCTACTGCTGTTACAAGTTTAAAAGAGAAATCTGATGCTTATGTACAAGCATATAATAGTTATAAAAATAGTGAGTATTATAATGATAATCCACCAGAAAATTGTGAAGATCCAGATGCATGGAGAGCTGAAAAAACAAGAAGAGAAAACGATGTTAAAGCAAAAGAAGAGGCTGCTCTTGGTGCAGCAGATGCTGTAAGAGCTTGCTTTACTAGTGCTAGTGGTGGATCTTCAGGTAGTGGCAGTGGTGGTTATGAAATAACTACTTTATCTGGAGCAGAACTTGATAGTTTCTGTGAGAGAAACTTGGTAAGAAAAGATAGAGTAATTGTTCAAAAAACTACTGTTGATATTAATGGTGCTCCATATGAAATATATTATGTTTATGATAAAAATCTTCAATCAAGAGATTTTGAGAATGAAGCATTTAAAGTTTATGTAGATGATAGTATACAAGCACTTTCAAAAATTGATGGTGATTTGTTACAAAAGATGAATTCTACTGATATTATTTTTGAACAAACATATGCTTGCGATCGTGGTCATGAAATGTTCCAAATGAATGGAATTGCTCAAGCTTGGTATTGGTCAGAAACACATAATGTAACATCTTGGTTCCCTTCTTTTGGATCATCTACTGGTGAACAAGGTAATACATACAATTTTGGTGTTTCATCTATAATACATGAATTTGGACATGTTATGGATTCGACTTTAGGTAAGAGTAAGAATGGAACTTATGATAGTTTTGAAACTGAAGATCCTGGGCTTGCTAATTCTAAATGGACTAGTATTATTGAAAGCGAATCTAGAAGATTTAGACAATTAGGTATTGAAGGATTGTGTCCTTCATATGGATATGAAGTATATAAAGATATACATTCTGAATATTTAGCAGAATTCTTCTATGCTTATAATATGGGATATAAAGAATTACTTAAAGAAGAATGTCCAGAAACATATCGTGAAGTAGAAAGAATCATCAATGAAACTAAAGGTATAAGAGGGTAGAGAATATGATAATTGATAAAAATAAAAGTAAAAGTTTTGTATCTTTTAAAAACCTTAATTTAAATCTTAATGATGAAGGAAATAATGTAAAAGTATCTCGTATGTTCTTGTATATCTATCAAAGAATGAAAAGAGATAAAGCAAGAGTTAAAATTGCTAAGATAAAAGGTGAATACTTTAAAAGATTAGACAATGCTGATATGAGTCTATTTGATGATGAATTTGTTAATCTATATAGAAATGGTGTTGTTGAAGTAAAAGATACGTCCATGTCTTATGAAATGAAATTATTATATATTTGTACTGGTGTACAAAATAAAGAAAATAGAATACATTTAATTTCTTTTAAAGATTATGGAACTGATGCTATAACAGGAAATAAAATTGAGAATTTCGAAAAAAAAGATACATTTCCATTTAGACAATCAACATGCTTTTATGAAATATATAAAGTATGTCGTTCTCATGGTTTAATAGAAAAGAATAAATTAATAATTACTCATGATATCTTAAAAGATGTTTTTGCAATATTTGCAACTTTTGATGGTTCTAAACATAATAAAGTTCCTGAATTATATTATGCTTAAAAATGTGGATTTGTTTCCACATTTTTTTTAATCTTGTTTACTTCTTTTGATTATTAATATATAATATTGTCAGCTAAAGAAGGGAAAGAGTATATTATGGAAAGAGAATTTACTGAACAAGAAACTGTAAGACGTGAAAAAGCACAAAATATTCGAGAAATGGGAATGGATCCGTTTGGTCAAAAATTTGAACGTGATTCATATGCTATGGACATAAAAGAGAAGTATAAAGATATTCCACATGATGATTTTGAAAGTATGACTGATACTGCAACTATTGCTGGAAGAATTATGTTTATTCGAAAAATGGGTAAAGCATCTTTCTTTACTATAAATGATAAAACAGGTGGTATCCAAATATATATATCTATAAATGATGTTGGAGAAGAAACATATGAATTGTTTAAGAGTGCTGACATTGGAGATATTGTTGGAGTTCATGGAAAAATAATGAAGACTAAAACTGGTGAAGTTACTGTTAAATGTTTAAAATATACGCATTTAGTTAAAGCTTTAAAGCCACTTCCAGAAAAATTTCATGGATTAACTGATGTAGAGGAACGTTATAGAAGAAGATATGTTGATTTGATTATGAATGAAGATTCAAAGCGTGTAGCTTTTCTTCGTCCTCGTATTATTAGATGTATACAGAACTTTATGGATGGAAAAGGATTTACTGAAGTTGAAACTCCTGTTTTAACTACACTATTAACTGGTGCAAGTGCAAGACCATTTATTACACATCATAATACACAAGATATAGATATGTATTTAAGAATTGCTTTAGAGTTACCTCTTAAAAGATTGTTAGTAGGAGGAATGGAAGCAGTATACGAAATTGGTCGTGTATTTAGAAATGAAGGAATGGATCCAAAACATAATCCTGAATTTACATTAATGGAAGCATATCTTGCTTATAGTAATCTAGAAGGTATGATGGATTTAACTGAAGAAATGTATACAACTATTGCTAAAAATGTTATTGGTAAAATGACATATAATTGGTGTGGTAATGAGATAAATCTTGAAGGACCTTGGAAGAGAATTAGTATGGTAGATGCTATTAAAGAAAAGACTGGAATTGATTTTAAAAAGAAAATGACAGTAGATGAAGCATTAAAGCTTGCTAAAGAACATGATATTCATGTAGAAGAACACCAAAAGAATGTTGGACATATTATTAATTTATTCTTTGAAAAATATGTTGAAGAAACATTAATTCAACCAACTTTCTTATATGGACATCCTGTTGAAATAAGCCCACTTACAAAGAAGAATCCTGATGATCCGAGATTTGTTGATAGATTTGAGTTATTTATTGGTGGTAAAGAATTTGCTAATGCATATACAGAACTTAATGATCCAATTGATCAGCTTGAAAGATTTGAAGATCAATTAAAAGAAAGAGATAAGGGAAATGATGAGGCAAATGATATAGATATGGACTTTATAGAAGCACTTGAATATGGTATGCCTCCAGCTGGTGGAATAGGGTATGGTATAGATAGATTAGTAATGTTATTTTCTGAACAAGAAAGTATTAGAGAAGTAATTTTATTCCCAACAATGAAACAAAAATAAGAGAATGTTCTAATTGAACATTTTCTTTTTTTGTGATAATCTTGTATTAGAATAGGAGTTATATGGTATGAAGAAAGCATTAACATTAAACAATATTATTGCAGTGTTATTGATTATTGCTGGCCTTTGTATGTGTGGTTATGGCACATATGAAATGTTTTCATCATCATTAAAAATAATTAACAATCAGTCTGATGAGGTAGTTCCATCTAATTCCAGTTCAAATGTTAATAATTTGAGATTTTTTTCTACTCCAACTAATGAAGAAAAAAATGAAGTTACAAATTATTTAGCTAATAAGTATGGTGGTACATTTAATGTTTTAGAACATACAACTCGTTATTGTATTAATCCAGATACTAATCCTCAAGGATATATTGAAGACTTTTATTGTAAAAAGCAAAAAATAATTAATGATTTATATAAAGTAGAAGATGAAAGTAAAAATACTTTTTATGTAAAAAAAGTAACTGTAAGTGATGGAACTGTAGTAAATGATACAATATCAAAGTTCCAGTCTTCAGGATTATATGATTCATATGTTATTTATTATAAAGTAAGAGAATTCTTAAATACTTTAATAGATAGATTTTCTTTATTGGGTAATTATTCAAAATTAGAAGTAGTTAGTGGTATTGGAGTAGAACGTCCTAATTATATGAAAGAAAATAACAAGTATGTTTTTTATAGTTTATATGAAACTTTAGGTAATATTAATTTTGTTAAAGATGATCTTAATTTATCATTTGAAGAATATTTAAATAAGATTGGGACTGGAGATAGTGGAGAATCTATAATGATTCATGTTAAATATGATTATGATTTGACTGAAGATAATATTCAAGAGATAGTTAAAACTATAGTAGAAAACAATTATATTAAATATGATTATTCAATTATTTGTTCAGAATTATTATTTGAATTTAATAATAAAATATATATTGAGTATAGTTTTGATGGTTCATTAATATCTTTTTATAAGTATGATAATAATATATTAGATAGTAATGAATTGATATATGATAAATCTATAATAGTAGGTAATGAAGCTGACGTCTTCGATGGTATTACTTATGAAGATTTTATGAATTTGAATAAAGATGAATTCGTTTTTTAAAGTGTCTTATTAGACACTTTTTTTGTAAAATTTGATCTATGTAATCCTTTTATATTTTTACTTTCTTTTTATTAATTATTATAATTATATTGAAGGGATTGTCATATGAATAAAAAGATTTCAATGTTTTTTGTTGTTTTGGGAATCCTATTGCTAGGCATAGGTTCTTTTTTATCATTTACAGGAAAAAATGATAATTCTGATTTAGTACCTGCAATAGAAGATGCTGAAAACGGTATATTAGATTATTTATATAGTAGATATGGTGATGTTTTTAATGTCTTAGAACATACTACTGCTTTTTGTGTTGTACAAAATACTTCAAATAATACATATGAATATGATTTTAAATGTGATGATTCTTCTATAAGAAATGATATATATAAAGTATCAGATAATAATGGTTTAGTTTTTTATGTTAAAAAAGTTACTTTAAAAGATGATTTAAAATTAATTAAATCTCTTGAAAAATCTCAGTCAAACTTGTATTATGATAATTACTTGTCTTATATATCTGCTCGTAATTTTTCAAATGAAATAAAAGGTACTTTTGATATTATAGGAGAGATATCTAGTGTAGAAGTTGTTGAAGGATTAGGAATAGAAAGACCAGTTATAACTAAAGATGATGATGGATTTGTATCATATTATTTGTATGGTGAATTAAATGATGATTATATTAGTTCTGCAAATAAACATATAAGTTTAAATGATTATTTAATTATATTTAGAAAAATAAAAAAAGATAATTCTGTTGAATTAAAAGTAAAAATTAATAAAGATTTAGATTTAGATGGTTTGTATGAATTAATGAATATTATTAAAGATAATAACTTTGTAGTTTATTCACATGGTATTATGGCTAAATCAGTTGTTTTTGAATTTAATAACAGTATGTATGTTAAATTTTCTTCTGATTATTCATTAAATATTTATAAAGAATATGATTATTTAGATGAAAGTAAAAGTATATTATCATATCCAAAAACTATAACATTTTATTATATGACTGGTGATAATCTAATTACATATGATGAATTTTTAACAATAGACAAGGGTGAAATATATTTTAATTGAGGTGAGTAAAATGTCTCTAAAAGAAAAAATAGAAGTTCCTAAATATTCATTAGGTGAGGAAATTATGAGTGCAGTAACACATGGTGTAGGAGCATTGCTTTCTATTGCTGCTTTAATAATTGCTGTTGTTATAAGTGCAAGTCATGGTAGTGGTGTTGGAGTTTTAAGTAGTGTAATTTATGGAACAACTCTTATTATTCTTTATATGATGTCAACACTTTATCATTCACTTGCAGTTAATAATGCAAAAAGAGTATTTAGAATTATAGATCATTGTAGTATTTTCCTTTTAATAGCAGGAACGTATACGCCAATTTCTTTGGTTTCCCTTGAAAAACCTATTGGATATATAATTTTTTCTATAGTATGGGCTATTGCTATTCTGGGAATTGTACTTAATTCTATTAATTTAAAAAAATATAAGATAGTTTCTTTTATTAGTTATCTTGTGTTAGGATGGATTATTATTTTGGCATATAATCCATTAAAAGAAGCTGTTGATTGGAGTGGTATACTTCTATTGATAGCAGGAGGAGTTGTATATACAGTAGGGGCAATATTATATGCTTTTGGTAAGAAAGTTAAATATTTTCATTCTGTCTTTCATCTATTTGTTCTTGCTGCTTCTATTCTTCATTTCTTATCAATTATTCTTTATGTTTTATAAAAGATACAAATGAACTATGCTCATTTGTTTCTTTTTCTAATAGAAAGTAGGTGTATTTGTGAATAGTTATAATGTAGAAAAAGAAGAAGAATTACTTTCTTTTTTGAAAAATAATGTTAGTGGTAGTAAAAATAATATTAAATCTCTTTTAGCTCGCGAAATGGTAGCAGTTAATGGTAAAACTGTTAAACAGTTTAATTATTTATTACATGTAGATGATGAAGTTACTATTGGTGCAAAAAAAATTGATAGTTTTATTGGTAAAATAAAAATAATATATGAAGATAGTGACTTTATTGTTGTTGATAAACCAAGTGGAATGTTATCTATTGCTACTGAAGAAGATAAAGATAATGAAAATACGCTATATAATGTTATTTTAAAATATTTAAAAAAGAAAAGTAGTAGCGCTAAAGCATATGTTGTTCATAGATTAGATAAAGATACATCTGGTGTATTATTGTTTTCTAAAAGTGAAGATTTAAAAGAAAAATTACAAAGTAATTGGAATTCAAATACAAAGAGAATATATTATGCAGTTGTATATGGAACAACTAAAGAAGAAGAAACAATTAAATCATATTTGCAAGAAAATAGTAATTTAGTTACTTATTCTAGTAAAGAAGGAAAGCTTGCAATAACTAGTTATAAAAGATTAAAATGTAATGATATTTATTCTTTGTTGGAAATAGATATTAAAACAGGAAGAAGAAATCAAATTAGAGTTCAACTAAAAGAGATAGGACATCCTATAGTAGGTGATTCTAAATATGGTTATAAAAATAAAAATATAAAAAGAATGATGCTTCATGCATCTAAACTTGTTATAAAACATCCTTATAGTGGAGAAATAATGACTTTTGAATCTCCAAGAAGTAGTATGTTTGATGAATTTGTGAGGTAATGACGTGAATAAATTGTTATTAAAAATATTATTTACTTCTATAACTATTATTTGGATGTCAATAATCTTTATGTTTTCAAATCAAAATTCAAAAGTATCTACTGGTAGTAGTAATTCATTTATTAGAAGAACTATAATAGCTGTATATAAAATATTTAATAGCAATGCAAGTGAAGAAGAATTAAATATAATTGTTGATAAATTAGATGTTCCCATTAGAAAAATAGGCCATTTAATGGAATATTTTATACTGGGAGTTTTAGTTTTCTTTACCTTTAGAGCATATAATATAAACTATTTTTATTTATCGTTACTTGTATGTTTTGTTTATGCATGTTCAGATGAAATACATCAATTATTTGTTCCTGGAAGAAGCGGAAATGTTATTGATGTTTTAGTAGATACATTTGGAAGTTTTTGTGCAATTATTCTTTTGTTTAAAGTATTTAAAAAATAGTATAAATACTTTTTTTTTATTATAAAATATGATAAAATTTTATATAGTAGGATAGTCTTAAGAAAGGAGTAATGCTTATGAAATGTTCGTATTGCGGCCATGAATATGTAGTGGGCAGTAAGTATTGCTCTTTTTGTCATGTTCCTATCGAGGAAGCATTTGGTATTATTTCTAAGGAATGTTTAAAACAAAATTATGAAAAAGAAATAGTTAGATTACCTTCTTATGATGATATTCCTGCTAAAGTAATTAAAAAAGAAGAAAGAACTGTTAGTCGTAAAGATAAAGAATATATGTTTGATTTAATAGTTCCTTTTGATAAAACTCAAATAGAAAAAGAGAAATTAGTAGCAAAAAAAGAAGCTTCTACAGCTTGTCCTACTGATACTGAACCAGTAATAGAGAAAAAGAAAGAGCCTGTTATAAATCAGGTTTATGTAGAATCTAATACTATACAAGAAGTATCTACTATACCTATTGTTCAGCAAATAAAAGTAGAACCAGTAAAAGAAGTGGCAACTGCTCCTATAGTTCAGACTTCTTCAGCTATACAAGAAGTATCTACTAAACCTATTACTCAACAAGTAATTAGTGAGCCAGTAAAAGAAGTTGTAACTTCTCAAGTTTCTTCAATTAAACAAGAAGTATCAACTGCTCCTAGCCCAACTAATGTGATTGCTAATACTAAAAATAGCTTAAAAGTTGATAATAAAGTTAGTCAAAAACATAAGGAAAGCTTAAAACTTGCAAGAACTTTTGCAGTGTTTGTAGTTGTGTTAATAGTATGTGGACTTGCAACTTGGAAGTTTGCAGGAAATAATAATGATAATTTGCAAACAAATAACAATAAAGTAGCTAGTTTAGCTAAAAATGATAATACTATTGATTTTCTTGAATATACATTAACTGTACCAGAAGGATTTATTTATAATGTTTATAATGGTACTGATTATATTCAAAATGATGATTTTGTAGTTATGTTTAAAGAAGAGTCACCACTTGGTTATCAATATGTTTTAGATAATAGAGATTCAATTATTTCTTCTTTAAGTGCTCAAGGATTGAGAATTAAATCTTTTGAACCAAAAAGATTGTATGGCAATGATTATGTATTAATTGTTGGTGAAAAAGGTGAAGGTGAAGATAAACGTGAATATGGTTATATGTTCGGTGATTTAGGAGGTACAAAACCAATTTGTGCAACTCTTAGGTCTGCATCTTTGGATAAATTTAATAGTAAATGGTTTTCGACAGCTGCAGTATTTTTTGCTTCAGCTAAGAAGTAGGAGGAAAGTATGGATATTAAGACATGTTGTATAGATAGTAGAAAAAATGCAATCTTTGCTAGTTATAATGTACAAGATCCTGGAACAATTAAAATGATTAATGATTATTTTGATAAGGTTAATGAGTTTGCTAAAGATTGTAAAGATGTTCAGGACTTTGAAGCTAAGTTTGCTGCATCAGAATTAAATAAAGAATACACAGATTTATTTACTATGGTTATGCAAACAGAAGCTGATGTAAACGGAAATATGCCAGTACAGGAAACAGAAGAAGAATATACACTACATGATGAAATGATGGATGATGTTAATCGTGCAGTTAGAAGACGTGCAAGGCAAGATATATATGATGCAGCAAGAAGTGTTCCTGGGCTTGGAGATGCTATTACAGCAAAGCAGCATTATGACTTCCTTTCAAGATTTAAAAAGAAAAAAGACGAATAAGATTGTTTCTTATTCTTTTAGTTAGTATTTTTTTAGAGGTAATTTTATGAAAAATAAAGGATTTACTTTAACGGAAATAATTTGAGCAATAATAATTATAGGAATATTAGCAGTTATAGCAGTAGTTACTTTCACAGGAAGTATGCAAGGATTTAGAGAGGATTATTATACTGAGACTGTAAGAACATTAACAGAATCAGGAAAAGAATTCTTTAATGATAATAGGAAATATCGTCCAGGTAATATTTTAGAAGCTAGGACAATACCTATTAGTACTTTAGTAACTCAACATTATATAGAGGATATAAAAGACTATAAAGGAAATAGTTGTAGTAATTCAAGTTATGTAATAGTAATTAAGAACGGAAAAGATGATTATTCATATCATGCTTGTTTAATATGTTCAGAAGATGATTATAGCAATATGAATGATAAGTATTGTGATCCAGCATGGACAAATTCAACAACAATAGAATACAGTATTGCAAAAGCACCGGAATTATATGTATATAAAGGAACACCAAGATCAAGTTTAAGAGACGAATTAGCAATAAAAGTATCATATGTAAAAAAGAATGCAAGAGGAGAAGTATTAGGAGTAGTAGATGGAACAGGATTTGATGATGTTCCAACAGTATATCCAGATAGCATAGATGGAGTAGATACAAATAAACTTGGAGAATATCCACTTGACTATACATATCAAGGAAAGACAGTAAGAGGAAGAGTAGTTGTATATCAATTTGATCCTCCTAATGTAACTTTGACAAAGTTTAATGAAATAGCAATTGATTTAGCTGGTAATA
>JAEEGL014028733.1_pt1 | contig 34473 bp, 43 predicted proteins | sample 9134231 | NCBI WGS metagenome assembly JAEEGL01 (sample SAMN16246548, study PRJNA631951) | gut metagenome | biome: gut microbiome; feature: rumen; material: fiber-attached | host: Bos | place: Iran: Karaj | collected 2018-10
ACTTTGCCGAATATGTGTCCAGAATGTGGCGGTGAAATATCTATGCGTGGTGCCGGATTGGAAAAAATAGAAGAAGAAGTTCATGCGCGTTTTCCAAATGCTCGGACGGCCCTGGTTTCCAGTGATACAATGATGTCGCGTGGTGCATTGGAAAGATTGGTTGCCAAAATGGAATCTGGCGAATTAGATATAATAATCGGAACGCAAATATTGGCCAAGGGTCATCATTTTCCAAACCTTACTTTGGTTGGTGTTGTGGATGCGGACATGGGATTGTTTGGTACCGATTTTCGTTCTTCCGAACATACTTTTCAACAGTTGTTCCAGGTTGCCGGTCGTGCCGGTCGCGGCAAAATTCCGGGGCGTGTTTTATTACAAACATATCAACCAACACATCCGGTGTTAATGGCTATTTGTAGTGGAAATCGTGATGAATTTTTGCACGCAGATATGGATGCGCGACGCAGTGCAAAAATGCCACCATTTGGACAATTAATAGCGGTTATTATTGAATGTCAAAAAGAATCTGTGTTAAAAAAATTCTGTGATGACTTGGCGCGCAATATTCCAAATGTAAACGGGGCGCGTATAATGGGACCGGTTATGGCGCAAATATATGTTGCGCGCAATTGGTATCGTATGCGCTTTTTAATATCGGGTGATGCGCGTGCGCATTTGCAACCGTTGGTAAAATTATGGTTGTCGCGTGTGCGGCCACCGGCAAATGTCCGAATCAAAATAGATGTAAATCCTATGAACTTTATGTAAAAAATACCCGCGTTCGCGGGCATTTTTTACCTGCTGTGATTTGGCGTGGATTTGCCTTGTTTATGTTTTGTAAACAGATTTTTTAACCCTTCAAGAAATGGTTTTTTCTTTTCGTATTTTTCGATAATTTCTTTTTCGCGATCTGGTCCTTGATATGCATACGGATTCAAAGATTGTGAACCCTTGATTGCCCGTAACAAATCTATGGTAGACAGTATTTTATTGTTGTCATTTGCATCAAATCTTTTACCTGATGTTTCCAATTCTTGGGCCATACTGTAACACATCTTAATTTTTTCATCAATTATGCGATTAAATTCTGCCTGGTTAACAACCTGGCCTTTTGCACCGATGGCACCGGCACTAAATAATTCGTGTTTCATATCATCGGTTATTTTGTTTAGTCGTTCGTCTAAATTAAGCATTTTATTTTCCTTTGTTTGTGTTAAATTTTTTATACAACCTCGGTTACTGCACGCAATGAACCATCGCGTGATAATTGAACAACACGAATTTTTTGCTTCATTTCCGCAATCAAGTCTGTACGGTCGTATGCGGGTTGTGTATGTAAAATTCTATCGGCAAAAGCTGCATATGCGGCATCCGCGCTTTCTGCGTGAATTGTTGTATAGAAATGTTCGTGGCCCGTTCCCAGCATTTCCCACATAACCGCCGCATTATCAGTTGAGATTTCACCACCGATTATAACATCTGGGGTCATACGAACGACCAAGTCCAGCAACCTGGCATAATTAAAGTTATTCGATTGTTCGGTGCGCGATAAAACAAAGTGAACACGATTTTTTTGGGGAACGCGAACTTCGCGGGCATCTTCCACGGTGATGACACGACTGTTTTGGTCAATTAGTGTCAACATGTGGTTCAGGAAAGTTGTCTTACCGGTTGCGGTTGCACCACTTATTATAATCGGACTGCCATCATTTATGGCGGACATTAAACGGTCGTATGGATCATCGGGGCGATTCGTTTCACGTGGTTTAACCTTCATCAACTTTTCGCCGTGCTTCAAATGATAATTTTCAAAAGACGTTTCGGCAACCCCTCCACCACGTATATTTAATGCGACCCCCCCGGTTATGTCGCGTTCATCATATTGAACGTTTGGACCGGCGATGGCGCTAAAACGATGGTTGCCGGGCAATGTGGCATAAACAACCGGCACGCCACGAATCGGGTCAAATGGTCTTTCATAGATATTTGCGATTGTATGAATTAAATCAACCAAGTATTTTTTTGTAAGTGCGGGTGCCGCATACGCAACCCATGGCACGCGTGCACCGTGCAGACGCATCCAAACCTCGCACTCGTGATTGATTGCGATTTCTTCCACAAACGACGGTCGGTAGAAATCCGACAGAGGTTTTAATAAAGATTCCAATACTACATTTGTCATTTATAAAATACATTTTATCATAAATCGGCGCTTGAATCAAAATTGTTTATTTGTTAGAATTAAAAAAAAGAGAGAAAGAAAATGAAAAAATTATTATTCATAATTTTTGGTCTAATGCCCGCTTTGTTTGGCTGTGCCGGTGAAGATAGGCCATACAATACCGAAGATTTTGCAAATGGTGGTGATGATGCGCCATACTATAATGAACGGACCAGTTCGTTTATGCAGGCGGATAACCAGTATGCTGGAATCGATTCTTATCGCCCAAAGTCCGATGCAGAAAAGGAAGAAAAAAATAAACGTTGGAACACTTCACGTATGAAAACACGTTGGCAAGAATACAAGGGCGCAATGGTGCGTGTTCAAATCTTGCTTGGGGACAGTGATTTGCGCGAAATGCGTCTGCGTTTGATGCAAAATGCGGATGGTATGGATGTTGATGGCGACATTCGTACTGTTTTAGACAAGGTTGCAGATTACGAGATGAAACGTGTGTGTGGTCGTAATGCGGACAGCATTGTGTTGGTCTATGACAATCCATCGTTTGAAACGATGCGTCCGACACCGTTCTTTGATTATCGTATAGAGGCCGAAGGCGCAACTATGCGCGAATACGGTTTCCGTTGCGTTTACAACAAATAAAAAAACTAACAAAAAAAAAGGATGAAAAATGAAAAAAATACTTGGTGTTTTTGGTGTATGTGGCGCACTTTTCTGCGCAGGTTGTGATGCGGGTGATGTAACCGCACAAAATGGCGATACGGTCGTTATCAATTTTGCGGGTTATTTGGATGGTGTCCAATTCCCGGGTGGAACCGCAGAATCTTATCCGCTGGTTTTGGGCAGTGGTCAATTCGTTCCGGGTTTTGAAGAACAGTTGGTTGGCGCGAAAAAAGGTGAAGAACGCGATGTTAATATCACTTTCCCGACACAATATGTCCCAGATTTGGCGGGCAAAGATGTTGTGTTCAAGGTCAAAGTTGTTGATATTCAAAAGAAATAATTTTGAATTTATGTAATAAAAAACGCCGGAATTTCCGGCGTTTTTTATTTTCTTTGTTCTTTTAATCTTTCGGCCTTGCGTTGTTGGGCATCTTGAATCAGTTTTACATATTCTTCATAAGATTTAGCATGACATAATTTGTATGTTGATATTCTAACACCGAAATCCGTATATATCACATCTTTTAAATACTTAAAGGACATTGTATCATAAAGCGGCGCCCAATAAGGATCCATTTCACTGCGTTCCACTTTGGAATCAACGGCTTTGCCTTGGGCGATAAAAGATTGTTCGGCGGTGCGCGCAATATTATAGATTCTCATGCTTAAATCTATTTTGATATTAAAAAATTCTTCTAATTCTTTTAATTTTTTTGTTAATGCGCTGGTATCTCGGCCGGCATCTTGTGCTTCACTAATCAGTTCAGACAATTTTTCCTTTGATTGAACAGGACGTCCATATACGGGGGTAATTTCTTTAATAATATGCGCAAAAATTAACTTTAAATTCCACGTTTTGTCATCGGAATTATCCGATGTGTGTTTGGGTCGAATTGGTTGCTGGACTTTTATGGAAGCAGTTTTGTGAGCCAAATCCATGAATTTTTTTGTTAAAGATTCTGAATTACAAACATGTATAAAAATCATTATGTGCAATTGTCCAATGGAAAAATCAGATATGTCTTGGGTAATGTCTATTTTGAACATATCCGCAATACGTTCTTTGATAAGCGCGATATCGCTTTGACCAAATATGGCTAAATCCGATATTTTTGCGGTGGTGTCGATTTTATCTGCAAATGTAGAATTAAGTAAGATTTTGTTTACATTGTTGATAACGGAACGTCTAAGTGTTTGAGAATCTTGTTTTGTCATGATATATTTCCTTGCTTTTTTATCTTTGGCGATGACGCGTAATATTAAAACCGCGTTTGGCGAACAGACCGCTATCTGCTGCGCTCATTCCATCGGTTGGGGCCAAGGCCATATAACCGCGCTTCTCTGTCATCCATTCCGCCACAGATTCAATGTCGTTGAGTGTATAATCGGCATAAATTTGAATACAAAATGCCCTTTCAATATGATGTAACTGTTTGGTCAATTTTGCGGTAATCGCACCGCCATTTTCTAAATATACGTCCATCAAATCCGCTTCATAAAACATATTTGCCACGGTCTCGTTTGGATTAATATACCGAAGCAGGGCATGCCCAATACGATAAGTTATCATATCGTATATCTGGCGCCGCGTCCACATATGCCGCGGCTTTTTTGGTAAAGACTGTGTGTTATTATCTGACACAAAATAACCCCTTTAATATTTAGGGTTATTGTAAACAAAAAAATTGCTTTGTCAACAATTTGTTAATCAACGGCCACGATAAAAATGCCACGTTTATTGGCGGTTTTTATAACCAAATCTTTATCAACCACAAAGCATGTCCGGGCATTTACGACAATTCCGTTCAATTTTGCATCGGCAACCGCGTTCACCGTATCAACACCAATTGCCGGAATATCAATAGTCAAATCTTGCCCCGGTTTGGTCATTTTTGCGAAAACACCGCCTTTTTTCTTGTATCCTTTTCTTATTTCAACAACGCGTTCCAACATGCGTGCCGTGCCTTCGGCGGCTTCGACCGCCAAAACCTGTTTATCAACCACAACCGATGCGCCAATATCAGCGGCACCAATGGTGTGGGACACATCCACAGCGCGTTGGATGATTTTCTTGTCCGCGGTTGTCGGCTTTTTACGTGTAAAAATACCAGCCTTTTCAAATGTTAATTCCGGCGCCAAATCTTGGGCCGCAACCACGTTGAACCCCGCATTAGTCATAATTTTGTTTAATGCCACCGCCATAGAATCATACCCCCGTTGATTTTTTAATATTTTTAACAAAGCAAAAAATGTCCACAAATCCGGTCGTAAATCTGATAAATTTGGATGCCCGATTGCGCCAACAAATATCACATTTTTTATGCCACGGCGGCGTGCCTCGTGTATTGCGGCACCCGCGCCCCCAATGCGAATAACCATATCTGGATTTAACTTTGGGTCATAAAAATTTTTAAGTCCGATTACAAAAACATTCCAACCACGTTTGCGCAATGCATCACGCACCAAGAAAGGCAGGCGCAAAGCACCAGCAACAATCGCAATTTTTTTATCAGATTTTTTTACCATGATTATAATGGTAAGCATAAATCGCACTGGAATCAAGTTTGATTTTATGATACAATTATATGCAAGTAATATACCAAGTGGAAAATCAAATGAAAAAGATATCTTGTTTTGCAATTGTTTGTGCGTGTCTAGCAATTTGTGGAAATGCGGATGCAGCGCATCGTAATCGTGCCTTTCGTGGCGAGGTTTTACGTGGTTTGGATTCCGGACGTGTAAATTATAGTACGCGTTCTGCGGTTCCATGTGATACGCCAACCATTGATGCCACGGCGGCATCATATGCTGGTGCGTATGGCGAATTGGGGCAAGAAGTTTTTTATGATGAATCACCCGCGAAAAATGAAGATTATAACATATATGTTCCGACACCGATGTATGTACGCATGGGGGGCGGATTAAACATCGCCGGCGCAACCAAAAAAGCACGTGTTGGAAATGAAAAACACGAATCAAGAAATTCATGGAACGTTTTAATCGGGCTTGGGTGGAATATGTCATCTTACGTTCGCACTGAAATTACCTTTCAAGAATCTTCGTTCGGGTTCAAAGGTATAGATGCAAGGGCGGACTATCATACTTTAAACGGTATGCTGTATTTTGATTTTGCGCGCAGATATGTTCATCATGGTGATATAACTTATCGACGTACATTTGTTCCGTTTATGGGAATTGGTGCCGGAATCGGTGAATACGAATTTGCCGGTCCAGACGGCGCAGGTGGATTCTTGGTTGTCGCGCCGCGTTTGGAATTGGGTATGAATTTTATGCTGAACGACATGATTGGTTTGGATTTGGCATACCAGTATCAAATGAATATGGGACACGGTTTTGGTTGGAATACATCGCGCAATGGTGTTGACAATATAGGCAATGTCGTGGCAACAATTCGTGTGAATTTTTAACAGGGGATAATTATGAAAAAATTTTTAATTTGTCTTTTATGTGTTTTACCAATGCACGCCGGAGCCGAGGTTTTATACCGTGTGCAGAAAACAGGGCTGCCTGCTGATTCGGTTAAATCAAATGATACATTTGCTTCGAATTACCGTTTCTATGTCGGGGGCATGTATGATTTGTCTTTTTGGCAGAAAGAAACTGGTGATGATATAACATTAAAGGGCAAAACAACTTCGGGGTTTGATGCGGTTGCGGGTTTCCGCTTGTACGATACATTCCGGGTCGAGGCAGACTATATGCACACAAATGCCAAGTGGAACGAGGCAACACTAAAAACAGATACAATTTTCATAAATGCGTTGGTTGATGCTCGGTTGAATAGTTTATATCGCTTTTTTTATAAACAATCATTGGTTCCATACGTTGGCGCTGGTATTGGTATGACATGGGTTGACGGCAAAGATACCAATGTTGAAAATGAAACAGTTGCCTCTATGGCGGCGCTGGCTGGTTTTGGTATTGAATTAAGTGAACATGTGGCATTGGATTTGGGATACCGCTATGTCTATATGTTCAAACCCAAGGCGGAAATTTTGCCCGATATGCATCCACGTGCGCACCAAGTGCGTGCCGGTTTGCGTATAAACTTTTAAAGGCGGTATATGAAAAAGTGTCCGTTGTTTTCCGTGTGTGGCGGTTGCCGGTACGATTTTACGGCCCCAGATTATCGCGATAAAAAAATCAAATTAATTGATGATTGGGAAACATCATTTGAACCTTTTTGGACTGATGCGGGGTGTCGTCGCCGCGCAGATTTTGCTTTTGCGGATGGACAGTTCGGGTTTTATGAGCGTGGCACAAAAAATATAGTGCCGGTGAAACACTGTCCAAATTTGGTTCCAGAAATCAATCGAGTGCTAACAAAAATTGCGGATTTGCCATTTGAAGGCGCAGGCAGTGCCTTGATAACACTGTGCGAAAACGGGATAGATTTGGCAATTACATCAAATGTGCCGTACTTTTCGCGCCAATTTAAATCTGAAGCAGAAAAATTGGGTTTTGTACGTGTTACATGGAACGGAACAGTAGTATATCAGAAAGATACTCCGCGTATAAAGTTTGGTAACAATGTTGTTGATTATCCAATTGGCACATTTTTACAACCTACGGTGCCCAGTGAATCCGCAATGCGCCGTTTTGTTGTGGAAAACGCGGCGGGCGCGAAACACATCGCCGATTTATTCTGTGGTATTGGAAATTTTACTTTCGCGCTGAACGCGGATGGTTTTGATATTGCCGGTATTGGGGTTCAACGCGATTTGTTTAAAAAGCCATTAACGGCAAAAATGTTAAACAATTATGATTTAGTGGTTATGGATCCGCCACGCGCCGGGGCCGAGGCACAATCCCACGAGTTGGCAAAATCAAAAGTGCCACGGATTATTTATGTTTCATGTAATCCGACAACACTGCGGCGCGATTCGCATATATTGACGCGTGCGGGGTATAATATAACAGATATTGCGGCATTTGACCAATTCGTAGGCAGCCCACATTGGGAATTGGCCATAGTTTTCCAAAAATAATTTAATAAGCAAAAAAAGCACCGCCGTTTCCGGCGGTGTTTCCGAATGCCCTGAAAGGAAGGAAAGGAGAAAAAGAAATGGGCATTCTAAACTTGGTTGGGGTCCAAAGTCCAGAGGAGAGAGAATGTAGGAGGGAGTCTGGAATCTCTGGGCCCCACGAACATTTAAGTGTCCGGTCATCAGGTTTTACCCCTTTGACGAATCGAAATATAATACAACCAAAAGCATTTGTCAAGTGTTTTTGTCAAAAAATTTTTTATGTCAAATTAAACCCCATTGTTTCCTAGGAAATGGTGCTTGTTGTCGGCATGGCCGGTTGTGAATAGAATTTATATTGTAGCAAGGGGGAAAATATGACACACGAAGATATTTGGCGCGCAATAGAAAAATTCGCAACCGAGCACGGAATGTCGTGTTCCGGCCTGGCGCGGTGCAGTGGGTTGGACCCAACAACATTTAATAAAAGCAAACGTTGGACCAAAGAAGGCCAACCGCGTTGGCCATCGACCAACAGTATTTCCAAGATTTTGTCTTCAACCGGATCGTCAATCCAGGATTTTACCAAATTCGTGGATGAAACCAATCAAAACCGAATCGGTTAAAAAGACAAAATGGGCCTCTCGACAGCTCTGCCGGCACGTATAAGCGTGCCGGCCCCTTTTTTTATTGGACAGTTCGCAATTGTTTGTTTATTCTTGTAATATGTTAACAGGAATTAGAATTTTTACATCTGACCCATATTGGCGTGGAATTGTATCGGATTTAAATGCTGTGGTGGTTGATAGTGTCAATTTGGCCGATGTTGATTTAGATTCTTTGGAATTAAACATTCCGGTAACACCATTAGAATTAAAATCTGCGGTTGTTTCCGCATTAGACAATACGAAAATATTGGAATCTGTGTTTGGAAAAATTGTGTCGCTATCCCCGATTCAAAGGCGAATAGTTGTTTATCTTAAAAAAAGTGGTGGTATGACGGCGGATGAATTAAAATCTGCTTTGGGTTATGCCCAAGATACAACAACTCATACGGTTGACACGGTTATTTATGGATTACGTAAACTATTTGGTCGTGATTTTATAAAAAACGAGAACGGAATATTTAAAATTGGCGGGATATAAAGTCTTATCTTTTGATAAAATATCCAGTACGCAAAACTATGCGCACGATATGATTATGGGTGGTACGGCAAGTGATCACACTGTCGTTTGTGCCGCGGCGCAATATGCCGGCCGTGGGCGTTATCGGCGTAAATGGGTTTCACATCATGGAAATTTATATGCAAGTTTTATATTTAAAAGCCCTGAACGTGATCCGCGGTTATCCTATGCTGTCGCGGTTGCCATAGTGGATACTCTTGCTTCTTATGGCATAGATGCCACGATAAAGTGGCCAAATGATATATTGTTGGATGGTAAAAAGGTTTCTGGGGTTCTGATAGAATATGCTGGGCGATTCGTTATTGTTGGAATTGGTATAAATGTCCATTCAAATCCAACTGTGGATGAATATAAAACCACAAAACTGGATAAATACGCTGAAATAGAATTGCCTGATTTATTATCGCAATTGGCAAAAAAACTGGACAAGTGGATTGGTGCCGAATTCGATTCGGTGCGCCGGTTTTGGATGGATTCTGCGATGGGGCTAAACGGTTTGGTAAAATATCGCGGTGAAATGGTTGAATTGGTCGGAATAAATGACAGTGGCGCATTGGTCGTGCGACGCGGTCCCGAGTATTTTTTGGTTCACGGTGATGAAATTTTAATGTAATGAAAAGCGCGTTTTTCGGGCATCGTTTATAAAATTCTTGACTTTTGATGCGATTTATGATACTATAAGTAACATCAAAAGAGGAATTTATATTCACACGTTGGTGTGAATTTTTTTATGCCGTACATCTGTGCGGTTTTTTCTTTGCCCAAAAAGGAAGAGAGATGAATCTGGATTTAATAAAAGCACAAAGCGAGACTATGACTTTGGCATATCGAATCGCACATATTGTTTATGCTGAAACGCATGCGCGTTCATTGCGGGTGGTCGAAGCATTAACATCCATGATTTCAAATTATGCCAAAAAAAATAATCGTAATGTTTGTGATGTAATATCTGATGAAACAATATTCGAATCATTAAACGAAAACTCACCGCGGCATCAAGACTTAAAAACTAATTCCAATTCACGTGAATTTCAAATGTGTGTAAGAGTAGCGATTCGTATGTTGCATGGTAATTTACCAGACTTATGTTACGGGGCAACCATGTTTCATCGTGTTGAATTATTGCCAAATTGGGCGCTGGCACGTGGATATATCGCCGATATAGATGGAATTTTATTTTATGCATAATATTTTTATTTAAGGTTTGTCTATGAGCAAATTTATTAGTGGCGGTTTTTTTGCAAATCGTAAAACACAAATTATGACTGTGGTTGGAATAATATCAGCAATATGTGCATATCTTGTTGGCGATTCGGATTTATTCGCTATGATTCAGGCGTTGCTTGCGGTTGGCGGAGTTTACATGTTGCATAAATCAAAACAAAACAAAGGAAAATAATATGGAAAACATACCAGAAAAATTTCGTAAAGAAGATGGAACGTTGAATGCGGATGCGCTTATAAAATCCTATACAGAATTAGAAAAGAAAATTGGAACTATGGTTTCTGTGCCAAATGAAAAATCTGACGAATCGGCTGTGTTGCGCTTTCGCCGGGCAATTGGCGTTCCAGATGTGCCAGATGAATATCCAAGAAATGATATGTTTGATAATGAAAATGTACGACAAGAATTTCATAAAATTGGTTTAACAAAAAATCAGGTTGAAAAAATTTATGACATTGCACAAAAATTTTTATCACCGGTTGTGGATGAAATTTTATCTGTTGAACAAGAATCAAATGCGATGTCAGAATTAAAAAAATTTTTTGGCGATGATGAAAAAATGCATGATGCATTTATTGCAATTAAATCATTTGGGGAAAGATTTTTACCCGCAGATGCATTTAATGAATTATGCTCTACACCCCAGGGAATACAAGGTGTATATAAGATGATGCAATCCATGGAACCATCGGTTCAAACAGATTCTTCTGATATGAAAATTTTATCTGATGATGATTTGCGACGTATGATGCGTGATCCAAAATATTGGCGCGATCATGATGCGGAATATGTTCGCAAAATAGAAAACGGATTTAAAAAATTATACTCGTGATGCAATTTTTTTTATAAAAAACAACTTTTCTTCTTTACTAATTTTTTTCTTTAATATAAAATGCAATCAAGAACAAAAAGAATTTGTTCTATCCAAAAACATAAAAGGAGAGAAGGATGGCATTCACATTCTTGAAAACTGCGGCAAAAAAACCTGCTGCTAAAAAACCTGCTGCTAAGAAACCTGCGGCAAAAAAACCTGCGGCAAAAAAACCTGCTGCTAAAAAAGTTGCTGCTAAAAAGCCAGTTGCTAAGAAAGTAGTTGCAAAGAAACCTGCTGCTAAGAAAGTAGCGGTTAAAAAAGTTGCTGCTAAGAAACCGGTTGCAAAGAAAACAGTTGCAAAAAAACCGGCTGCTAAGAAAGCATGTGCAAAATGTGCCAAGAAAAAATAATGGCATCGCACTAAACATATAAAATGCCCGTTTATCGGGCATTTTTTATTGTTGAAAAATTTCAGTCAGATATTTTTTGTCTGACTGAATTTTTTCCTTGGACAATCCACTATATGGATCCATTTAATTTATTTTTGGCGCCGTACACGGCATAACCATAAATAGATTTTGGGTTGGACGATATGATTCGTCTTGTTTTTAATCTTAAATAAAAAAGGAATAATAATGTCTGTTTCCATAGATCAAGTATTTGTGAAACAATTTGAAGCGGATGTTCATCTTGCATACCAGCAGATGGGCACAAAACTGCGTTCTACGATTCGCAGTAAATCTGGTGTTGTTGGGGCAACCACAACATTTCAAAAAATAGGCAAGGGCACAGCCAGTACCAAATCACGTCATGGCATTGTTCCGGTTATGAATCTAAATCATACGCCGGTTGAATGTACATTACAAGATTACTATGCCGGTGATTGGGTTGATGCCTTGGATGAATTGAAAATCAATATTGACGAACGCCGTGTGGTCGCATCTGCGGGTGCGTATGCCTTGGGTCGTAAAACCGATGAATTGATTGTTGGGGCTATGAATAATGCAACGAATTACGTTGGTGATTATTCAACTGGTCTTACCAAAACGGTGATTTTAAGCGCATTGGAAAAATTAAATGAAAACGATGTGCCAGATGATGGGCGCAGATTCGCAGTTGTTGGCGTAAAGCAATGGAACGAATTATTGGGTATAACCGAATTTTCTTCCGCGGATTATGTCGGCGACAATATGCCGTTTATCAATGGTTGTGAAACACGGAAATGGCTTGGCATTACATGGGTTATGTATAACGATTTGCCACTTGCTTCATCAACACATCGTGATTGCTTTATCTATCACGCATCCAGTATCGGTCATGCCTGTGGTCAGGAAGTAAAGACTGATATTACATGGCATGGTGAACGCGCTGCGCACTTTATCAGCAACAGCATGTCTCAAGGTGCGGTTCTGATTGATAATGATGGAATTGTACGTGTTAAATGCGGTGAATAAAACAAATAGTTCAAGGGGTAAAAAATGGCTTTTCAAAATAAAAATTTATCTGTGATTGCGTATGCTAATGGTTTTACATTATGGCATTATGCCGCCAATGAAACATTGGCAACCATCACGGCAAGTGGATACTTCAACGCGGTGAAAACATTGATGAACACCGGCGATATGATTTTGATCAATGCATCCGACAAAACATCAATCAAAAAGATTGCTGTGGGTGATAGTGCGGTTACAACCGCAGCATTGGATTAGTTCCTTGTTTGTTTGTACCAATAAAAGGGGGTATTGTATAACCCCCTTTACTTTTGTTTAGGGGGAAATAATGTTAACTAAAATAGATTTATGCTCTATGGCATTGTTAAAACTGGGCGAAAACCCGATTCAATCTTTGTCAGATGATACGGTCGCGGCAAAATTGGGACGCACCTTGATAGACTTTGTCATAGATACACTGTTGGCGATGCATCCGTGGAAATTTGCTTGTCGCGAATACACTATATTGAAAGACGAAAATGGAAATTTGAATGTTCCATCAGATGTTTTACGCGTTATCAAGACCGATGCGCGTATAATTGAAAATAAAATAATATCCGATTCTGATTCAGTGAAAATCATTGCGATTCGGCGCATGTTACCAGATTCGTTTCCAAGTTATTTTTCATCTGTTGTTTCAACAAAATTAGCTATGGAATTCTGCATACCATTGACATCTGATCAATCTGTGTTCAGAACATTGGTTGCTTTATACGAATCAGAATTACAAACTGCAAAATTTATAGACAGTACAACATCGATAAATTCTGCAATAGAGAACTTTTCGTTACTGGACAGCCGCTTTTAAAAGGATAACTTATGGGAAATTTTATCAAAACACAAACATCGTTTGCCGATGGTGAAGTTTCATCGGATTTTTTTGCTAACCAGAATTTACATGGGCTTGCGCGACTAGAAAATATGGATATTATACCCGGGGGCGGTTTGCGTCGAAGACCCGGATTAAAAAAAATTTCTAAATTACCGTCAGGAGCACGACTGATACATTTTTCGGTTTCTGAAAATGAAACATATGTTTTGGCATTAATGAACGGGATGGCGCGCATGTTTCGCGGAGATTCGTTCGTTCAAGATTTTTTCACACCGTGGTCTTTGAATGATTTGGAACTGTTACAATATGCGGAACGTATCGGTACAATGATTTTTGTACATCCAAATCATAAACCAAAGATATTATCACGAAATAATGGTGTGTTCGGTCTTACGGATTTTGCGTTTAGTTCATCTGATGGCGGTTCCAATATAGATATGCCATTTATGCGGTTTGAAGATTCGGAAAATATAAGTATAACAATTACAGCATCAAATAATGTTAATCACCTGAATACAAACCAAGATTTTTGGACCGCCGATAATGTTGGAGGTCATGTATCGCTGGTTGGAAAAACATGGTTAATCACATCGTATATTGGGCCACGCGATGTTGTTGCGGTATGTAATGGTATATTTACAAACCCGAATGCCCCAGTGTCAGATTGGCAAGAAGCGGTGTTTAGTCCACGCCGTGGGTGGCCCATCAGTATCACATTTCATCAAGATAGGTTAGTTTTTGGTGGTTCAAAATCTTGGCCTGGTGGAGTATGGATGTCATGCGTTGGCGATCATACAAACTTTAATGTTGGGACTGGTTTAGACGACCAGGCAATATATTTCACATTGTTGTCATCTCGTCGTCAACATATATGCACCTTGGTTAGTTGCGAAAATCTGCAGATTCTTACATCCCAAGGCGAATGGGCGGTTTCAAATAAACCACTTACACCAGAATCGGTGGATATAAAAATGCATACCACAATCGGGTGTGCCACCGATAGGTATTTACCACCACAAGAAATGGATGGCGCAACAGTTTTTGTTTCCAATAATAAACAAGATATACGTCAAATGGTCTTGGATGATTGGGGACAAAATTATAAAGCAAATAATTTATGCGCGTTGGCAGAACACATGATGCAAACGCCGGTTGATATCGCATATAACAAAACAGATAAAAAACTTTTTGTTGTTATGTCAAACGGCAATATGGCTGTGTTAAACAGAAATATAGCATTGGGTATTTCAGGGTGGGCACATTACACAACAGACGGTTATTTCCGAGCAATTACTGTATCAGATAATGATACCTATGTTGTTGTGGAACGTGATTTAGAATTTTTCTTGGAAAAGTTTTCTTATGATGAACTGGTTGATGCCGGGAACAAACCTTATACATCATTGGCATATGGAACTCCAATAATGACATCAGGACATAATGCAAAATACATAAGAATTACCAAAATAATTGCTCGTATGAATAATTCCAAGACATTATTCATAAATAATATGCGAGCCGTATTCCCGACAGAAATTTATTCTGATGACGCACCGGCCTTTTCGGGCGATATATCTATGAATGTTTTAGGAACACTAAAAGATATGGTGGATTCACCTTGGGAAATATCTACAAATGATGAATTACCAATGACCGTCTTATCCATAACAATATATGGACGGTACCAAATATAAAAAATAAAAGGATATATAATGGGACAAATTATTTCAGATGTTACAGATGTTTTAAATTATCAAGATGACAAGAAAAAAGCCAAATCTACGCAAAAGGAAATATTGGCACAAATGTCATCTGATAAAATTGCAAAACAAAATCTGGTTAATAAAGTTTTGGCAACCCAGCGCGCAAAATACGGCGCATCGGGGATGAAAAATGGCGGACAAACAGAAGACGCGGTTTTGAAAAGATTAAAAAATGAAACCGAAGAACCATATAAAGAAAAAATGCGAAACAATTTGAATAAATTAAAAAATGCACGCGCCAAGAAAAAAAATCTGTTGTTATCAGCATTAGAACACATGGAAAAATTGGTCAAATAGTATGAGTGAATATAACCAGTTCCTGGATGCGTGGAATCATCTGCTGGGGCTGAATACGCCATCACATCATCACAGGATGACAGATTTTTTAACGGATGTTTTAAATAATGGAAATCATCGTGGTTTACTGATGGCGTTTCGGCATTCAGGAAAATCGACAATTGTTGGAATATTTGCTACATGTGTTCTGTTTTTACGACCCCAAACGCGAATTCTTATTTTATCCGCCCAAACACACCAAGCGTCTCGGATGGTGATGCATATACGCAACATCCTTGAAAACCATCCATGGTGCCAAGATATGATACCTAAAAATCGTCGTGAATGGGCGGAAAATAAAATAACAATAAATCGCCCGATTGGTATACGCGAACCGTCAGTTGTGTGCCAAGGAATATATGGAAATATTACAGGTATGCGGGCGGATTTGATAATATGCGATGATGTAGAGGTTCCAAATACATGTAACACTTCACAGAAACGCATCGCGTTGCGCGAAAGATTACGCGAATTGGATTTTGTGCTGTCGCCTTCGGGAACAATGATTTACATTGGTACCCCGCATACACTAGATACAATATACAGAACAGCCTAGGAATCTTATTCTTGGGTCGGCATAGAACTTGTAATTTTATGCAATTGTCGCAATATTTTTTTGCCGTCATCGCCAAACATTGGTAAATAGGTTTCGTATTCTGGCATCTCGACCTGAAGTTGTGCGCGTACGCGATCGTTTATGGGCGCATTTATAATCTCGGTGGCTTGGTCTAAAACACGGTAGGCCTGCTGGGCCTGGACAATCATATCAAATTTTCGTAATTTGTCGGGTTGGGTATTCAAAGCATGTTTTATACCGGTAATCCAATCGGAACCGAAAGTTTTGATAATTGGCAAATCCATAAATTTTTCAAGACTTTCCTGATTGGGTTCAAATTCATCAATTGCCGAAATAAGTGAATCAATTTCATCTTGGGATACATCACCGGCCCCAGTTATACTGTCCATCATACCACCATAGGGTAACAATTCATGGGCAATGGAATTCATTGATGTTGTTCCATCGCGCAAGTTCTTGATATGTTGAACCAATAATTTGCCAGTTGGCAAATCAAGTATTTCTTTCAAAACTTCGTCTGTGGCCTCGTCAACGAATACACGATTTACCGCCCCCCAACCACCTTCGATAACGTGGGCTTGGCGGTATAAATTTAGAAGTTTTTGTGCGATAACGTTTGCTCTGGCTTTCATCTCGTTTCATCCCTCCGTTGGTCGTGTTTATTCGGTAATAATCATAATAACCTTATGCATGGTCTTGGCAGAAATTTTTTCTTCTGGGGATACCATTTGACCATATATTTTGCCCTTGGAATCTTGGCGAACAATTGCGATATTTGCGTTTAAAGTCTGATCTTCACCCAATGATTTAAAATCGGCATCGATGAAGACCGCCAAATCACCGACAACTGGGGCAGATTTAACATCAGCAAAAACATAAGATTTTTCTGGGATAAATCCACCAAGGCGCTTGGAATTTGGAACAACGGCATACACACCGCGTCTGCCTTCAAGGCTTGCAGGGGCCGGAATCATAGTTTTATCAGATTTCTTGAACGCGATGCCTTTTCCTTCGGGTTTTCCAAACACAGGAACCAATTTTTTGCGTGCATTATCATACAATTTGGCACCATATAAATGGCCAGACATATCGCCCAAATCGGCCGAAGAATCGCCCGGAACCAATACAGCCTTGACCCGTTCTTTTACCTTGTTCATTTGTTTGTTTAATTCTCCAGATTTATATAAATCTGCGATTTTATCAAACATGCTATCCACAGAGTGAGCGAACGAGCGCGCCAAAGGTTCAATTTCATTTTTATACACTTCGCGTTGGCCGACTTCGATTTTATGATATACCGAAAGTGTCATGCCGGCATCTTTTGCCGCCTGGGCAATAGTTTTTCCGGCCTGTTGACGGATTTTGCGCAGACCACTTCCAAATATCTTAAGACCGCTGTCTTCGTTGTCGTTCATACGGCGTTTAATTTCGTTTTGCCATTTTGTTGCGACTTCGTCTGTATCTTTGATAAATATATCGGACAGTTTGCAACCCAATATGTTACAGATGTTAAGCAATTGTTTCTGATTCAGCCGGCGAACACCTTTTTCAATTTTTGAAACCGCCGATAAAGACAGATTTGAACGCCGCGCAAGTTCGGTCATCTTCATACCCGCCGCCAGACGAATGTTACGTATATTGTTTGGAAAAATGATTTCTTCTTGGGCCATATCAAACTCCTTGGGATAAATCTTGACAAAATAATAGTCAAATTTAGAAAACTTGGCAAGAAAATAATTTAAAAAAATTATGAATCTAGATCATCTGGAATATCGTCTAAATCAATTGGCGGATTTTCAGCATCTTGCGTCGGGGCAGAAAAATCTTCGGCGAACTGGACACCGCGGTTTGCCATTTCATTCAGGTTATCAAACAGACTGAATTCTGGCAAAAACGCAACGGTTATAGTGTCTGTTTTACCGTGGCGGTTTTTACTGATGATAATATCGGCCTTGCCCTTGGCTTTTTCCATTCGGTTTTGCCAAGACCCAACAGACTTTTCGTTTGCCGTCCCCGAAAGACGGAACGAAGGATCACGATTTGCCAAATAATATTCTTCACGATATGTGAACATAACGATGTCGGCATCTTGTTCAATAGACCCAGATTCACGTAAATCAGACAATTGTGGCCGTTTATCATCGCGCATTTCAACACTGCGTGATAATTGCGACAGGGCAATAACCGGTACATTAAATTCTTTGGCCAGCATTTTAAGACCGCGTGTTATTTCGGACAGCTCTTGCACACGGTTGTCTTTGTTTTTGCCGCCCGGCGATGTAAGTAGCTGTAGATAGTCAATAACAATAAGGGCGATACCATGATATTTCCGCGCCAAACGCCGCACACGTGTGCGAATCATCGGAACAGACATTCCTGGTGTATCGTCTATGAACAACGGAACCCGACTTATAGCATCGGAAAACTGAGTCATTTTAAGAAAATCTTCATCGGTCAATGAACCTTCACGCATTGCGCTGGATGGGATTCTGGACTGAGAAGAAAGGACGCGCGCCGCCAATTCGGATTGCCCCATTTCCAAACTGAAAAATGCAACTGCCCCAGTATATTGTGGATTTGCGCGCCCGGCAAATATTGCATTTGCCGCGTTAAACGCGATGTTCATGGCCAGGGTTGTTTTACCCATACCTGGACGACCCGCAATAATAAGCAAGTTCGATTTATGCATACCACTTATGGCCTTGTCCAAATCGGTAAATCCGGTTGTAAGACCAGAAAGTTTTCCATCCGCCTTGTATGCAATTTCGGCTTCGACAAGGGCGCTTTTTAATGCGTTGGCAATTGGGGTTACATCATGTCCCGTGTCGCCGGTTGTCGCCATGTTGAACAGCATTTGTTCGGCATTTTCAATTTGTGTTGATACAGGATTGTCTAAATCTTCGACAAATGCGGAATCGGTTATAGATTGCCCAATTTGAATTAGTTCACGGCGCATCGCATTTTCGTGAACGATTCGACCATATTGTTCGACATTTACAACCGTTGCGCCTGCGCCGGCCAGTTGGGTAAGATAGTCGATTCCACCAACTGATTCTAATGTTCCCTGTTGGTCCAGGTAATTTTTAATGGTGATGATGTCGAACGGAATACCAGCAGCAAATTGGCGCATTGCCAACTTATAGATTTCTTGGTGTGCGGGATGTGAAAAATCTTCGGGCCTTAAAAATTCAGATATTTTTTCTAATGCCCGATTGTTCATCAACACCGCGGCCAGAACGGCCTGTTCGGCTTCTATATTAGTTGGTAAAGTTTTGGGAGTAAAGTCCATGTCAGATATAGTATATGAAAAAAAAGTTTTTTCAATTCCTTTTTTATCTGGGTATTCTGAACTGAAAATTCCGATTCTTGATTCAGACGGAAACTCCGCATGGCCGGCGGTTTTTCCGGTTGAAAAGATTGTGGAAATTCGAAAAACGGTCGGCGAAAGGCACTTTTCGGGTCAAATGATGCTGGAATTCGTGTCGCCAGACAGGGTGCGATTGGACCCCGGTTTAATCCATTTTTACGAAGACGAATTTGATACTCATACTGCACGAATTGGTGAAAATATGATATCAGGTGGAATAATTTATTGGGACCCATCTGGTGGGCGCCACCATTCAGATAACAGTGTTTGTGCTTTGATATATCGGGACGATAAAAATCGGAAAATCTTTCTGCACGATATTATGTATATGGTTGTCCCCGATGAAATAGATTATCCATTGGCGTATCAATGCGACCAGGTAATAAAGTTTGTCCTTCATCACAAAATGCATCAGATTGCCATAGAAACAAATGGCATAGGCGCGGCATTGCCCGAAATAATGCGTAATATTATAAATCGCAATGGATACCCAATCCAGATAATCAATATAACAAATTCGCGCCGCAAAGAAGATCGTATATTGGATGCATTGGAACCAATAATGACGACGGGAAGAATGTATGCGAATCGGCGAATCACCCAAACCCCATTTATATCTGAAATGTTATCGTGGACACCGATTGGTAGTGCCGAACATGACGATGGTCTGGATGCGGTTGCGGGCGCGATTTCTTGCGCGCCAGTGCCGATACGGCCATTGGGAAATTCTGTGCCGCGATATACGGCAAATACAGATTTTAAAATTTAAACGTAAAACAAAAGGAAATAATATGAAATATGACTTACAACAAATGTACACCCGCGCGATAAATATGCGTGAACCATGGATACGTCGTTGGACTGATGCGCGCAGATACACAATGCCAACAACCGATGAAGATTTGGCAACATTGTTTGATGCAACTGCGTCCGATGCCGCAGACAATTTGGCGGCATGTATGTATTCATTACTGACCCCGCCGGAATCTTTGTGGTTGAACCTTGTTCGCGAAAGCCCCGATTCGCCAGACCCAGAAATTGCAACGGCAGTATTGCGGGCAAATTTAAATGATTCGAATTTTTACACAACCGTTCACCAATGCTATATGGATTTAGTAACATTGGGAACTGCATGTTTATTTATGGCGGAATCACCCATTGGTTCGGCCAGTGCGTTTTCGTTCACTGCGATACCAATTTCTGACATTGCAATTTTGCCGAATGCGATATTTCACACAGCAACGATTTCCGCATCGGAAATTTTACGCCGTTACCCTGAATGGACACCGCCGCGTGATATAGCAGAAAAAATAAAGCAAGACGGCGAATATCAAATGCGCCTGGTTCAATCTTTGGTTGATACAGAATTTACGGCATGGGTTGATGTCGGGGGCGATTTAGAAAACAACATAGTTTCGCGCGGAACATTTGAAACGAATCCTTATTTAATTTTCCGTTGGTCGGTTGCAAGTGGCGAATTGTACGGTCGTGGTCCGATTCTGCGTGCTTTGCCAGATATCAAAACCGCAAACAAAGTTGTAGAATTGGTCTTGAAAAACGCGACCATCGCGGTCAGTGGTATATGGCAGGCCGATGATGACGGTGTCATAAACCTTGGCAATATCAATTTGACACCGGGCGCGATAATTCCCAAAGCCGTGGGCAGTTCGGGTCTAACCCCACTTGCATCCGGGGCGAACTTTGATGTGTCGCAATTAATATTAAAAGATTTGCGTGAACGCATCCGCCATACATTGTTGGCCGACAGAATCGGATTATTGTCTGAAAAAGAAATGACGGCAACGGAAATATTGGCGCGTAATGCGGATATGTTGCGCATATTGGGCGCAACATACGGTCGGTTGCTGCATGAATTCATCCGACCATTGTGCGATCGTGGGTTACAGATTTTGGCGCGCCGTGGTGTGATTGAAAAAATATCACTGCACGGGGACGCGGAATTGAAATACATTGCACCGATTGCACAAATGGTAGCGGAAAACAACACACTGATTTAGCGGGGCAAAAATGGAACGTATAGAGGTCGCATACGCGCGCACATTTGGCACCGTATCGGGACAAATTGTTTTGGAACACCTGCGCAAGATTACAATAGAACGTGCGTTGGGTCCAAATGCATCTGAATCAGAACTGCGCAGTATCGAGGCACAACGCGCCATGGTTCATAAAATTGAACAGTTGGTATTACGGGGGCGGGAAAATGCAAAAACATAACGGTTTATCAAACATCATTGAAACATTACGCAGTGGTTGGTTTTTAATTGCGTTTATCGCAGGTATGATTTATTGGGTTGCCCGTCAAGATAATGCACTTGTTGAATTGGACAGATTAACGGTTCGCATGACGACATTGGAAAATCGGACAACGGTATTGGAAACCGGAATAGGGCAATTACAATTAAAAATAGACGGTATCAAAGAAGATGTCACACTGATAAAAACCGCCGTTATAAAGTAAGAAAATCCCGCGCATTTGTGTGCGCGGGATGTTTTTTTATTTAACAACCACCGGTTGCGTTACCAATCCATTTAGAAATAGAAATATCTTTGTGGAACAAGAAATCGTATTCGCAATTGCCCGATTTATACGAACCGGTGCATGCGGCCAATGTAAGGACGGCAAACAATGCCAAGATAACTTTTTTCATATTTTCTCCTTTTGTGCTTTCGGTACACATGTGATTATATTTGTATTTTTCCAAAACGCAAAATTAAAAATCGCCAACACCAAAGTTTTGCCGTAATCTTGGCCAATGCGGTTTAAAACGCCTGTTTAACCCATGTAATGCGCCATCCGTGAATTATAATCACATCAAACCGTGCATCGCCCATCCACCGTTTTTGTAATAAATATGTTTCTGCGGCGGCGCGTAATCGTTTTGTTTGCGCCCATGTAATGGCGTCCCAACCCGTCGATACGTTTTTACGTTTTTTAACTTCGACAAACACTATCAAATTTCCACGCCGTGCAATAATATCTATTTCCGCGCGGCCCGTATGTCGGCCCGTTGTATAGCGGCGTTTAACAATCCTGAAACCGTGCAACATTAAATACGCGCACGCAACAATTTCCGAAAAAATACCCTTCTGATAAGAATCCATTTTCAATTAAAACGCATAAGATTTTGCTGCGAAATTATCGGTCGCACTTTGTATGTTTGATGCACTGTCTTCGGCCTGGCGCCCGCAATCAACAAGTTCCAATTCACCATAGTATGCTGTCATCATTGGGTCAAACGCATTATCCGAACTGACCCATTTGTCGGTATCTGAATTTGGGTTGCCGTATTTATCTAAAACATTTTGCCACCATGCCCAAATTTTCTTGTCGCGTTGATTGGCAAATTTTTCGGCATCGCCTTCGACTTCATCAACATCATTTTTATATACGATTTTCCAGACGACATTGTTGGTTGCGTTACTGGTAAAATAAACATCGATGGTTTCGCCAGTTACATTTCGGACCAAGTGCAATTCTGCGGCATACATAACTCCACGATTTCGTGCCAAAGAATTTATACATGCATCCAATTTGGCGGGCGCATAAATACCATTGCGTCGACATTCATAATCCAAACTGTATTTCCAATCAGAATGCATAGAATAAATAACACTGTCTTTTGGACGATTGACATAAAGGCCGTTTTCGCGTGCGACCATCTGGGCCTCGTCAAAAGTCATACCCAACATAATGCCCGCAATATCAAAATTTTGAACGGCGGCCGGTTTGTCACCGGAATTAATAGATACATTGGCAACACGACATGCGATATCGGCATCATCGCTAATTTCTATGGTATAATTATCGAATGTATCAAGTTCTTCATCTTCGGTAAATCCGGTATAATCAAATTCATCATCGGTTGGGGCAAATGCCGGGGATACCATTACAGAAAAAATCATACAAAAAACAATCAACAAATGTTTCATAATTATTCCTTGTCAAACATTACATCACTTACAGTAAACCTAAATGCGAATGCCGGATCAACACCTTTGATTAACAAATCACGAACATCGGCAAAAGGCTGTTTAAGTTGACCAATGGCGTCTTCGTTGCTAATCCGAACATACATTGTTCCGCGTGTTTTTTCTGGCACTTCGTCCATGTCATTCGGATTATTCCATGTTTTTAACTCATAATCAACCCGCCAATAATTACTGCCCGAAGGTTTAAATATTTCATTAAACACATGAACAGTTCGCATTCCACCATTAGAGGCCAAATCATTTATCTGGGGGACAATATCTTTTTGCCATTGTTTAAACGCTTTGGCCGTCATCATGTACGGCAAAATTGCCCGGTCGCCACTTGTTCTGCGTGCGACATTTTCAACATCGGGCACCACATAAAGATATTCTTTTACAAATTTTTGAATAAGCCAATCACGCAATTTGCTTTCGCCGATTTCGGATATGGTTTGCGGAATACTCGTTTGGTTAATGGCCAACATACCTGTCCGAAAGAAATACGGTTCCACAGCAATTTTATCATTAACATCATACATAACGCTTACAAAACATATCATTCCGAACACTGTCAGAATAGTCAAAAAGCCGATAATATACCCAATTATTTTTTTCATATTATTCCTTGTAAGCATTGAAACTGGTTATGTAATAACCAAATGTTTGTGGATACCGCGAAGGTTCGTATGCAATTTTAACAAATGCCACTATATTGAATGTTCCTTTAATACTGGATTTTACGGGTGCGCGTGCGATCCATGTTCCACCCGCCTGGGTAATAACACCACTTGGGAAAACAGTAATCTTATTTGCATCAATATACCAACGTTCACCTTTGGCCTCATACGATTTATAAAGTGGTAATACACTATCTTCGAACTTTTGGTACATCGACTCGCCTGCGATGCAGTATATATCACATCCATTTATGTCGGCAAAAGTGTTCGGAATACGCCGGACACAATCAGTATCACGACGGCATCTGTCCCAATTTTTTTCGTTTCTGCTGATATTGCCAGATATTGTAAACCATTTCTCGGTGAATATGCCAATCAAAGCGCGTTGAATAGACTGATAGTATGGAATATCCCGTTCGGTCAATGGTCGCCCAATTAAATTCCATTCTCCGCGTGCGCCGTCAACATATATGACAAAAGGGTCAATTGCTTTATTTTTCGCCACCCATGGCAAAGCAATACAACAGGCAATCATTAACAGAAATGTTACCAAACACCAAATACCAACAGTTCGGGAAACGGCGATACGTTTGCCCTCAGGAAAAGCCGATGTTTCAAAATCGTCTGGATAGGCCAAGGCTCTCTCCTGGGTATTATTGCACAAATATTATGCGCGATAAACCATGATGCATGCGCACGGACTAAGTTTTAATTCGTTTGTGTCGTAACCAACACCGACCGGTTCACGGTCATAAATTTGACCACAGCCCGCCAACGCCAATCCTACAAACAATCCCAATATTATTTTTTTCATTTCTTTCCCCCATGTTTGTTTTGATTATAAGAAAATTTTGCGCGCCCGGTCAAGTGTAATATGGCGGGGCGGAATTAATTTTATATACAAACCATAGTTATCTGTTGTAACCAAATTTTTTGACGGTGATTACACCCTGTATATTGTTTATGTAATTCCAATATTCTTTCAATACATCGCGCGGAATGTAAGAATATAGCTCGTCTTTTTTTGCTTGCAATTTTTCTGGGAAAATTGCGGCATCCATACAACCAAAATCCGCCACCAGTTGCGCCATGGCTAAACGGCAAATTTCCGGGTGTGCCCGTTGTATAGAAGCCTTCACTTCCTCTAACGACATGGGGTTCCCCGTTACCGCCATTTTGCATAACCATGGATTTTGCAATTGAATTGCTTCTGGAACTTGTTTAATCCTGTACGGATATTCAGCGATTGTTATACCACAAACATCAGGATGTTCAGCTTTTATTTTGTTTGGAACACATTCAAGGTTATATCCGGCTTTTATAACCGCAATTTTACACATATCATAAGTTCTGAAACGTGGGGGTACATGGGAAAGATCGCGCATGGTATCACCCAAAAATGCGTTTTTAAAATGTTCAATTGTTACATATCGCGCCGGTGCGGACGATGCCAACCAAGGCGCATCGGTCAATGCCCGGGTCCAATTTTCACGTGTTTGAATTTTTTTTGGGAACTTTGGTAATAATCCGGGACATTTTGATAGCAATTGTTCGTATAAATTCGGATTTTTATCAAAAACATCCTGTGGAATTTTTTCATACGCCTTTGCACCAAATTTTTCAATCGCTGCGACACAAATTTCCGGATGCGCAATTAAAACATTGGTATCAACATATTCCAACAATTCAAGGTGTTCGCATACCAGTTTTGATATCAAATCCGCATTTTGATTTTGCAATTCTGGACATAAATCCATCAAATTCAATCCAGGTGTTGGTTTGGTTGCCCATGTTTTGCACAACCAGTGCGTTTCATACGGGTCCTCTGTTAATTTTTTAACGCATGTTTTTGATATTAAGACCTGGACAGATGGCTTCACGGCACCCAATTTGAGTTTTCCAGTTTTAAGTGCCGATTCAACCAAATCAACCAATTCTTTTTGCTCTGGGGCGTATAAATACGCCAATATTTCGGGATGTTTTTGCGCCATACCACGTGTAATATCGCGCAACTTTTTTTGTTCCGATGCGGATAAATACGACCATATTTCGGGATTTTTTTGGGCCACTGAACGTACAACATCAAAATGATTTTTACGAACGTCTTTAGGCAATCTTTTAACATGGTTTGGGTGCTTTAATAAAATCGCATTTACCTTGTCAGGATTGGCATCCATCCATTTGACGGACACGTTTTCTAATGTAAGTGTACCGTCAAAAATATTTGGAAATTTTTCGAATACGGATTTATTTAATGTTTCAAAAATTATTTTTTTCCGGTTTTCGGTGTTGAAACCAATATCATCGGTCATTATTTGATGATAGTGGCTTACCGCGGTTTCACAAACCCGTTGGTCAGCCAGTTGAACCGCAACCGGCACAAATTGCAATGTCCGCCAATCATATTTTGCGGATGCAATGCAAACATCAACCGTCCGGAATTTTTCCGGCACATATTTTATCACAGGATCAAAATATTTGTATTCATCATCGTAATAAGTGGTTCCATCCGGATCACTCATGGCTTCTACAGAACGAACAAACTTTTTCTTTGGGTTGGCATTAACAGCGATTTTGCATAAATTTTCATCCACAAATTTTGGATATTTTTCTAAAAACCAATTAAAGAATTCGTAATCGCCGGCGGCCTGTTTCATTGCCGCACAACACAGGTTATAATTTAATTCATCCGCGGGTATGTTTTTTATGTAACGCGGATTGCGTTCAATATTTCCAATGTGTTGCTTTGAAATATAATCATCGTATGATGCCGACATAACATATCCTTTTACTACTTAGCGACATCCTCTACTCCACTGAAATTTGTACTATTTTCTCGCTATAAAGTCAAATAATTTAGTAATTAAAACTGGGTTTCAAACGACAGCAAGAAACGGCGTTCGCGGTCATGTTCGCCAATCTTTAACGGCCAACCCCAACTGAAATTCATCGGCCCCATCGGCGTGTTCCAATAAATACCAAAACCAGCCGATGTGCGAATGCCACTATCAATAAAATTCGGTTGTCCATCAGGGTATGGATAAATACGATCGCGCACCGGTGGTTTACCCAAAATACCATAATCCATAAACACAAATCCCTTTACCTGGTATTCATCTGGGATAAATATTGGGAAATTTAATTGCGTCGTGCCATTTACCTTCCACATGCCGCCAAGCGCATAAGAATTATAGTACCAATTGCGGCTGCCAATGCCAGCAATTTCAAACCCACGCATTGACTCTCCACCCAAGAAATAACGATATACACGGGGAACATAACTGTCGCCAATTTCTTGAATATATCCAAAATCAAGCGAGGTTTTTAATTGCCAGCGGTCTTCCAGAAACTTTACCATTGCGGTTGCATCGGCACTGTATCGCATAAATGTTGTTGTGCCACCAAAGCCCGTATATGCAACGCCTAAATTTCCAACCAATCCGGTATGAGTATTTTGTTCAAAATTTGTATCTAAATTATGATATTTCCAATAAGTTCCAAGTGTATACAGTTGGGCCTTTTGCCATCCACCAACCTGCAGGTCATAGTTTTGGTCAAACGATGCCGATAGTCGTAAAACCTGGGACCAATGGTCTGTCAATTGCCATCCCAATCGCCCTGCAATGGTAAGTGAATCGCGGTCGTAACCAAATCCACCCAAATGCTTATAGTTATACATTGTATATGATACATCAAATCCCGCAGACAAAGCACGCCCAAACAAGAACGGTTCGGTAAAACTAAATAATGCCTGTTTTTGATACTGGGCGATAGAACCACGTAATTGCACCGTTTGCCCACGTCCCATAAAGTTATTTTCAGTAATACCGGCATCCAACATAAAACCGTTAATATTTGACCAACCAAATCCCCCAGATAATTCACCGGTCGGTTGTTCTTCAACCTTGATATCCAAATTCATCATATTAGCATCAGCAATGCGTGATGGCACCATTTGAACATCTTTGAAATAACGCGTACGCATCAAACGTTGCCGACCCTGTTCAATTGTTTGTAATGAAAACGGATCCCCCGCACGCATAGGTGTCAATTGATTTATAACTGAATCAAATGTGCGAACATTGCCCAATATGTTGATAGAATTTAAATAGATTCTGTTGGTTTTTTGAATTTTAAAATCCAAATCAATCGTATGTGTATCATCGTTTTTTGTTGGAACTGGTTCAACATTTATAAATGCGTATCCATAATCGGCAACCGCGCCCCGCAATGCAGATATGCTGGATTCAACTTTATCTATATTATATGTATCCCCATCAGAAATAGTTAATACATCATACAATTCATCTTTCGGCACATCCGAGAACGGATTATCAACACTAATTTTTCCAATTTTGTATTTCTGGCCTTCATCAACATTAAAAACCACAGAATAATATTCCCGGTCGGGGGTAAAGGTTCCCTTGGCACTTTTAACTTGAAAATCAACATATCCATTACGCAGGTAAAATTGACGCAGCATCTGTTGGTCATACAATATGCGATCTTCATCGTATACATCAAATTGCGACATAAAACGCCACCACGCGTGTTCGCGCGATAATATCTCGCCACGCAGTGTACGCGAACTGAATCTTTCATTTCCTTCAAAATCAATATCACGAATATATGTAGGATGTCCTTCGGTAATTTCATAAACGACATTCACACGATTGTCGTCTAAGGAAATTTTTTTTGGCTCAATCTTGGTACCAAAAAAACCTTTGCGTTGATAAACAGTAAGCATCCGTCCAACATCCGCGCCAATCACAGACTGGTCAAATGTTGCGCGTTCTTTCAATTTAATTTCTTTCTTTAAATCATCGGTTGAAACCTCGTCATTACCTTCGACCGTTACCATATTTACAATGGGGGCCTCGGCAATTTTTATTTTCATAACGCCGCCATCCATTTGAACAGATACGGTTGAAAAATAACCACTTTCCTGTAATTTTTTTGCAATTTTATTTGTACGTTCTGATGTGATGTTCTCACCAATTTTTACATCGGCCAATATGCGCACAGATTCTGCATCCATACGATTGTTTCCGAACACATCCACACGCGACAGTGTCGCCCCCATGGCAACACCTGCTGTAAAAATCATTGTTAAGCAAGTTATTAAATATTTCTTCATAATCCAAACACCCGTGCTAAATCATTCCACATGGTTAATGCAAATACAAACGCCAAGAAAACCCATCCACATATAATAACAATCTCCATGCCTTTGCCACCCAATTTTTTTCTTGTTATACCTTCGATGATTAGAATCAGCAAATACCCGCCATCCAAAACTGGTAACGGCAACAGGTTTATAACACCTAAATTTACGGATAACAATGCAATAATCGACATCAGTGCAAAGAATCCAGTTGCCATTGCCTTACCTGAAACCTGGGCAATGGTAATAAACGATCCCAATTGTTTTGATGACCGGTCGCCAGTTATAATTTGTTTCAGCACAATCAACAAAGTCTTGGATTGGTAATATGTTTCACGGGCCCCAGAATATAATGCGCCAAAGAAGCCTTTTTTGCGAAATTCGGTCTTGCTGCCGTCTGCGACCAATCCCCAACGTTCCGCCGGCGATAATGCGACTTCAACAATTTTATCTTTGCGTGCGATTGTTACATGTGCTGGACGCGACCCCGCAAGTTCTTTGGCAATAACCAATTCGCCCCAGTTTGTAATTTTTGCCCCGTCAATTTGAACGATTACGTCACCCGAACGCACGCCGGCATTAAACGCGACACTTTCACGAATGACCTGACCTACAACAGGTAATTGAACAGTGCGCGGTTTGAACATAAAAATACTTGAATATATGGACCATGCTAAAAGAAAATTCATAATCACACCGGCAGCGATTATAATAAACTGCTTCCACGCCGGCGCAGACAGGTAATGTCCAACCTTTTTATCCTTTGGCAACGCATTATATTTTTTGCGATTGAACATATCTTCTTGACCATATATGGAAACATATCCACCCAACGGCAGACACGCGATTTTCCAAATTGTTCCGCGCTTGTCAGACCATTTTACGATTGCCGGTCCAAATCCAATAGAAAACGCATCAACACGAACACCGGCCCAACGTGCGGCCAAAAAATGTCCCAATTCGTGTATAAAAACCACAACACCTAAAACAATCAACAGTGCAATAATGGTCGTTATCGTATGCATTTTATTTCCTTCCTTTTTTTTATGCCAAGACCGCCCAAATCACAGGTAGTACATAAATCCAACCGTCAAACCGGTCAATAATTCCACCGTGTCCGCCCAAGGCATGGCTGTAATCTTTGATTTTTAATTTGCGTTTTACAAAACTTGCTGTTAAATCGCCGTATTGTGATAATAATGCGATGCCGATTCCAATCCATACTAATTGCGAAACAAATGTTCCCAAAACCCAATGACCATACGCGATGGCCGCGGCGGTTCCGCCAATTACACCAAATATTTGCCCCGCCCATGTTTTGTGTTCAGAAATGCGTTCCCACATTTTGTCGCCACCAATCTGACTGCCAAAGAACCAGGCGCAAATATCGGTTGCGCACACGATTACTAAAATCATTAAAATCAACATCGGACGGTGTGCCAATGTGATAAGCGATACCAAATCCAACCCCAATAACCCCAAGAATAACAAGAATATGGCGATATTCTTGCCACTGAACATAACATCCCGTGGGGCGCGCCACAGGCAAGCCAAAAATTCCACAATCATCGCAAACATTACCGCCATACAAAGCCAATATATTCCCGGAATTCCGATGCGTTCCAACAAGACCGCAATCACGATAACCGCAAATATTCCGCCCGCCACCAAAATTCTATTCATTGTTTCTGACATTTTTTCCTTCCTATTTTTTATTTCCCGAATAGTTTGCCTTTTTGCCACCACCGAAACGGCGATTTCGTTTGGCATATTCATCCAATACAAATTGCCACAACTTTTCAGATTTTACCAATTCCGGCCAATGTTCTGGCACAAACAGCAATTCCGCATACGCCAGTTTCCAAAGCAAAAAGTTCGAAATTCTAAATTCATTACTTGTTCGCACCATAAGGTCAATAGGTAACAAATCCCCAGTATCCAAAAATGTTTCAAATGTTTCGCGTGTAACCGGCGCGCCCGCGGCAATTGCGGCATTGGTGGCATTAACAATTTCATCTTGGCCACCGTAATTCAACGCGAACACAACCGTGCCGGCGGTGTTTTCTGCGGATTCAGCCTCAAGTTTATCGCACATATCAGCCAATTTTTTTGGCAATCTTTCACGTGTTCCAATCACGCGATAGCGCAAATTTTTCTCCAATGCGTGCTTTAAATTCTTTTTTAATTCCGAATAAAACAAATCCATCAAGAAATCTACTTCTTCTTTGGAACGGTTCCAGTTTTCGGTTGAAAATATAAAGAAAGTGATTGTTGTAACACCGCGTTTAATAAACCAATCAACCAAGTTTTCAAAGTTGGAAATGCCTGCACGATGTCCCATCAACGGCGGCAGCCCGCGTGCCTCGGCCCAACGGCGATTCCCATCACATATAAATGCGACATGCTTTGGAACTTTGACCGGTGCCACGACATCGGATTTCTTTCTGAATAATTTGAACATTTTTCATCCAATATTTATTGTTAAACCAATTGCAGCAAAAAATTTACACAGACATAATATCTGCTTCTTTTTGTTTGGCAATAGAATCAACTTCGGCCCCACGCGCATCAAACACCTTTTGCAAATCAGTTTCAAATTTCCGTTGATCATCTTCGGAAATTTCTTTATCGGTAACGGCGCGTTTAATTTTGCCCATTGCGTCTTGGCGAATATTGCGCATAGAAATCTTGGCTTCTTCGGCATATTTACCGGCAACCTTGGTCAATTCACGACGGCGTTCTTCGGTAAGTGGTGGCATATTAAGACGGATAACCGCACCGGCACTCATCGGGTTCAGACCCAAACCAGAATCACGAATCGCTTTTTCAACCGCGCCAACATTGGACATATCCCACACAGTTACCGCCAATGTTTGGTTGTCTGGGGTTGAAACAGTCGCCAATTGGTTCAAGGGCATATCAGAACCGTACGTGTTCACGCGTACCCCATCCAACAAATGCACAGATGCACGTCCGGTTCGCAAACCGGCATATTCATTGCGCAAAACATCGATAGTCTGCGCGGTTTTTTGTTCTACTTCGGTCTTTAAAGATTGATAATCCATAATATAAAACTCCTTATGCTTAGGAAAAGGTTAGCAAATCTATTTGACATTTGGCAAGAAGAAATATAGAATGCTGTTTCGAAATGGGGTTGTAGCTCAGTTGGTAGAGCACTTGCATGGCATGCAAGGGGTCGTCGGTTCGAGTCCGATCAGCTCCACCACGAAATTTTGTTGGCCCGCACAAAAAAGTGCGGGCTTAAAAAATTTCAGTGCCACGCCATAGCATTATTTGTAATTATGTTGCGGGGCGCTATTATCGGCGAAAGCAGGCAGCGTCTCGCCGTCAAAATATGTAAGATAATACAATTTGACATCTATCTTATTTATCCTATACTGCCCGCATGTTATACCTTGTGCGACATGGACAAACAGATTGGAACCTGAACGGGCAAATTCAGGGGCAAAGCGATATACCACTTAATGATACGGGGCGCACCCAGGCAAATAATGTCGCGGATAAATTGTCGCGATTTAATCTAGAATATATTATTTCTTCTGATTTAAACCGGGCCGCAGAAACCGCGCAAATAATCGGGAATAAATTAAATATACGCGTGGAATATGATGCGCGATTGCGTGAATATGATTTTGGAACTTTAACCGGTATGACTCGCAAACGGCTGGACCCACGCAGCATAGAGGCCTTTTTTACAAATCCAACATATTTTGATGCCGAACCGTTTGAAGATGCCTTTATTCGTGTTCGTGATTTTATGGAATCTATTGATTACGATAAAAAAATTTTGGTCGTAACCCACGGTGGAGTGATAAATTTTGCTCTGTGTTATTTTGAAGATAGAAATAATTTTCAACCGGCCGCATATTTGAATAAATGTCTGCACACAAAAATAGACAACTCGGCTGTATTGCGGGTCAAAAACCTTGAATCTGATATATCAGATTTAACAATACTTAAAAGCACGCGTTTTTTCAAATTGCCCCAGTTTTATAAATTACCGAAATCCAAATAATTAAATCAGATACCAAACATAGGCCGCGTACGCTGCCAAAAATATTGCGCCCGCGATTCTGGCCAATCTAGAATCTCGTGCAGTAAATATCATTAACATCACCACAGCCAACATTGCAATTGCGCCATCAAATATGAATGCCGGATCAAAGGGCAATGGATGTATAGCCGCCGCGATTCCCAACACAAACAATATATTGAATATATTTGAACCAACGATATTTCCGACCGCCATATCATATTCGCGCTTTAATGCGGCGGCGATACACACCGCCAGTTCGGGCAAACTTGTGCCTAATGCGACCAGTGTTAATCCAATCACACGGTCCGATACACCGGCGCGCGTGGCAATATCCATTGCGGAATCTACGGTTAAATTACTGCCGAAAATAATGGCGGCGATACCAACAACAATCATTATTATCGTCATCGGCACCGAGAAAGTTTTAATTTCAGGCGCAACATCGGTTGAACGCCGTGCCATAACGATTGTGTATGTGATGAAACCGGCAAATAAAACTAAAAATAAAAATGCTGCAATTCTGGATACTGATCCCGCCCATATTCCGAAAGCGCACAACAACATTGTTACAATTCCAACGAACGGCAATTCATATTTTTTTGTGTTTTTATGTATTGGTAATGCGCCGATTAAGGCGGTTACACCTAAAATCAAGAATATGTTTGTAATATTACTGCCAATAACATTGCCAATTGAAACACCATCCGAACCTTTTAATGCGGCGGCGATACTAATTGCGGCCTCGGGTGCACTGGTGCCAATGGCGACAAGTGTTGTTCCAATTATAATCGCCGGAATATTAAAACGGCGTGCGACACTTGCGGCGGCATCCACGAACGCATCTGCCCCGCGAACCAGCAGGACGAATCCCACTACCAATAAAATCAAAGATACTATCATGACGATAATCTTATCATAAATTTACTTTTTTTAAAACAGTTTTTATGATAAAATATATGACGATAAAAATTCTTGCAATAGGGGGAGTGTATTATGCCAGAAGATAATGTTCGTACAGAAGATGTTTCGCGTGGGGAACCAAATGCCGGTTTGTTGGCGCGTTATAGAAATATTGCCCGTGCGTATCGTGATGTTCATGTTTTGACCAAACGTGAGTATAAAAAAATCGAGGAAATGGACAATGTGGACGAAATAAATGATATTAT
>JAEEGL012598736.1_pt1 | contig 34468 bp, 29 predicted proteins | sample 9134231 | NCBI WGS metagenome assembly JAEEGL01 (sample SAMN16246548, study PRJNA631951) | gut metagenome | biome: gut microbiome; feature: rumen; material: fiber-attached | host: Bos | place: Iran: Karaj | collected 2018-10
CTCTCCATGTCCTCCGGGGTATCTGTCAGGATGTATTCATTCCATTTTGTGTTATCCGCGTCAGTCCAGTAAACGCGGCGGTATTGATAGCTTCCCGTACGGCGGCCGGTCAGGGAAACGAGTTCGGAAGGATCGGGATCCTGCACTGTGCGGGTCTGCACATGCAGTTTGCCGTCAATCCAGCCGATGGCGGACACTGTGGTTTTTTCGATTCCCCTCAGGGGGATATTCAGGGGCCGGGTATAATCCAGGACCTTCAGGTCCTCAGTCACGGAATAACTTTCGAACCACCCCTCCTGCAGCCCTTCCGGAGGATCGATTCCTTCGGAGGTTGTCCCGTATTCCTGAAGCGCGGGAATCAGGTCGGTCGTCAGGCCATGGTAGTCTTCTATGCGGTTAAATTCAATGGCGTACAGGCCATCCTTGGGTTCGGGTGCCTGGCGGTATTTGTTCAGGATCCTGAATGTTACCTTATGGTTTGCTTCATCCTCAGACAGCCACTCATAATGCCTGGATTGACCAACACTCCAGATATTATCGGATATATGGCCACACATGACAGAATACTTGGTAACCCGGTCTCCCTCCAGGTCCTGTACTGAACATTCAAAGCAGGCGTTGTTTCCCTTCACCACACCGGCTATGACTTCGAAACGGATTCCCTGGTCTTCGCGGCTGAGGTTGATCGGGATCAGTTCATCTGAAAGGTCCGGGAATGAGGGTCTATCAAACTCCTTGCCGTCGTAGGGCTCAAAGGCCACAAATGCATCGGACGCCAGGGCACCGTTGAACAGAATGCCAAGGAGAATCATCAGGGCCGCAAGCAGTGCTGTCAGTTTCTTCATTGTCTTGGTCTCCTTCTTTTTCGGATGGTGATATTCTTCGAAGGGGCTTCCACATCCGCCGGTACCAGGCTGACGGGAGCGGTAAACTCCTTTTATTTTCCCCTTACACCCATACAGACGCATCCCAAACCCAAAATTGTTTTGGGAAAACGAAAAAAACGAGAAACAAATTTCACTCTTTTTTCCGGGACAATCCCCTTCCCAACTTCTCTCCCTCATGTTATGATTAATCCATCTTAACCGAAAAAAAAGAACATAGGAGGCCCATAGATGAAAGCACTGTTCATCGGCGGAACCGGCACCATCAGCATGGCCATCGTCCGCCGCCTGGCTGAAAAAACCAACTGGGAAGTCTGGCTCCTGAACCGGGGCAGGCGCGCTGCGGACGTGCCCGCCGGCGTCCGGACAATCACCGCGGACATCAGCGACGAAGCGGATGTGGCGGAAAAGCTCAAAGGGCAGTTCTTCGACACCGTATGCGAGTTCATCGGCTTCACGCCGGACCAGGTGGAACGGGACTGGCGCCTCTTCCGGGACAAAACCCGCCAGTACATCTACATCAGTTCCGCCTCCGCCTACCTAAAGCCCGCGGCAGGCTACGTCATTACCGAAGGAACCACCCTGGCGAATCCCTACTGGGAGTATTCCCGCAACAAGATCGCCTGTGAGGAGTTCCTGATGAAAAAGCACCGGGAGGAAGGCTTCCCGGTGACCATCGTCCGTCCCAGCCACACCTATGACGAGCGCAGCATCCCTGTGGCCGTCCACGGCAGCAAAGGCTCCTGGCAGGTCATCCGCCGCATACAGGAAGGCAGGCCCGTCATCATTCCGGGCGACGGTTCCTCCCTGTGGACGCTCACCTTCAACACTGACTTTGCCCGGGGCTTCACCGGCCTCATGGGAAACCGCCACGCCATCGGTGAAGCGTTCCAGATCACCGGGGATGAAACCCTCACCTGGGACCAGGTCCACCGGACCATTGCGGACGCGCTGGGCAAAAAGCTCATCCCGTACCACATCTCCGCGGATTTCCTGGCCGCGGCCGGAAAACCCTGCGGCTACGATTTCGAAGGCGGCCTGATCGGCGACAAATCCGTCTCCGTTGTCTTCGACAACCGGAAACTGAAAAGGGCCGTGCCCAACATGAAGACCGCCGTTCCCTTCCATGTGGGCGTCAGAAAAGCGCTGGACTATATCCTGGCCCATCCGGAATGCCAGGTGCCGGATCCGGAATTCGACGCCTGGTGCGACCGGGTGATTGCTGTACTGGAAAAGGCGAAGCAGGAACTCATCGGCATCTGATAACGGCAGCACAGAAAAACAGGACCCTCTCCGGGTCCTGTTTTTGTTTATCTTCAGTCATCCGCCTCAGTGTACTCGTCATCCGCTTCATTGTATTCGCCGTCCGCTTCAGCGTATTCATCGTCCGTCTCAAAGCATTCGTCATCCGGTTCCAGAATCAGGTATTCCGTACCCAGCGCGGCTTCATATTCATCAATGATGGTCGTGTCCACCGGCTGTTCCTGCGGTTTGGACTGTGTCGCCGCGGGTTTGGATGTCACAATGGATACCGGCACCGACAGGTTTACGCCGGCAGCCTTGGCAGTCAGCTTTGCCTTGCCGGTTCTGACGCCTGTTACCTTGTTCTTGTCCACACGGACCAGCTTGCTCTGTGCCTTCCAGGCACAATCCGTCAGCGTCATCCGCGCGCCGCTTTTGCTGACGATCATCACGACGGGCACGGCTTCGCTGGTTCCGACTTCCACGGTCATCATCTTTTCCCCGGCCTGCACCTTCCACGCTGAGTTCTTCAGGATCCGCTCGGACACGCTGACCTTCTTGGTCTTCAGCTTTTTGGCTTCCGTGTTTTTGGCACCGCCGCAGCCGAACTCCTGCACCCAGTACATGATGTTTCCAACCTGCACCGCGCCTACACCAACCCGGGTATACCGCTTGTTCAGCATGTTCCGGCGATGGCCCTGGCCGGCATAGTTTTCCTTTTCCTCAGCAAAGGCATTGAAAACCGATTTCACCGTGCCGAATCCGTAGGCGATGTTCTCTCCCCGTGCACTGTATCCCTTGGGATACAGGGAAGACCAGGCAGCGCCGTTCGGCCGGGTATGGCTGAAATATACCGCAATCTCCAGGGCCCGCTGCATGGCAACCTTCTCCAGGGCATAGTCGTACTCCAGCTCCTGCAGGTCCTTCACCTTCACGCGGGTCCGGTTGTTTTTGGAAATGTACCAGGCTTTGTCTCCCGTGCGGAGGCCGTTGATCAGCTTCAGCATGTTCCGGGCTTCGGTATATTTATATTCCGCCTCCAGCTGCACCTTCACCGTATTGGCGGCGCCTGCCTGCACCGTGCAGGAAAGAACCAGGACCAGGATCAGGATCACGGATACAGTTCCCCTGAAGATCTTCACCCCGGACCACCTCGTTTTCTGTTCGTATTTCCCTTGACTGTCCCTGCTGCCATAATAACGGCTGTAAAAGTCACTGTCAATCCGCAAAATTCAAAAAACGGGAGAACGGCCGTTTTACCGTTCTCCCGGGGAATCAGTCTTCCTTGCGTTTTCTGAAACCGGTCAGTGCATTTTTCGCCGCCCACAGCAGGATCAGCAGCGTCCCCCACTGGATCAGTCCCTTCCACAGCTGGATCTGGGCAAGCTCCGGCGTCCTCAGGTTCACCGGTGCAGCCGCCTGCCCGACCAGGGTCCAGAACCGGTTGATCCAGGAGGTATATTCACCCAGTGTGTCCGGAATCCATTCCGGGAAGATCGTCAGGGGATGGATGGCCAGCACCGCAATCCCGTAACAGGCAGCCACCGCCAGCACACACAGCAGGGCGGGAACAGCCAGATGGCCGGCCGCATAGGGAATCAGCTGCAGGGCATAGCGCCTTTTGCTCTCCGCCCGGACCTTTTCAATCTGGCTCTTTCCGTATTCACCGATCCATCTGAACAGGCGCTTCATGAGCCACATTGCCACGATCACGAAAACCACCAGCAGCGGCAGCATGGCCATGGTCTTTTCCCGGATTGTGCTGATCACGGTTCCGTTGCCGAAGTTGTCTTTCGTCTGGGAGTCAAACACGGAGTACATATCCATGGAGTCTGTCGGGACCGACAGGACCATCATGTCGTTGCCCTCATACCGGGCCAGCGGCGTCCAGGCAGCGTTTTCCTGCGGCTCGCCGATCTTCCGGCTGTGGGCCGCAACGCCCACCACCTGCATCTTCTGTCCGTCCACTTCCACGGTTTTCCCGATGGGATCCGTGCCGCTTCCGAAAAGGGTGAAGACCGTATCTTCATCCAGCACAACAACGTTGTTTTCTTTCTCCGCGTCCATCCGCACAAGCGGCCGTCCCTGCTCAATCTGCGGGGTATAAACCTCATTCCAGTTCGGTCCCACAGAATACAGGCACACAGTCTTCATCGCGTTGCCGTTTGTCAGCTTCGCATCAGACTTCACGCCGTGCATTGTCAGGCTGGGAAACGATGTCCTCATGGTCTCCATTGCCTTGTCATATTTTTTCAGCGGAGATTCCGCCAGCGCGGTCCTTGCCGGCGCGGAGCTTTCCGGATCGGACGTTTCCGGTGCCGATGATTCCTGGCCCGCAGGCGGAAGATAAACATACTGCAGCAGGTCCGGCACCGTTGCAAGGCCGATCAGTCCCGCCGCCAGCAGGAGAATTCCCAGCATCAGCACAAATGAAAGCCGAAATTTTCGTTTCATTCCCGCTTTGCTCCTTTGCTCTCGATGACAATATCCCCCGCCTTGATCGGACGGTCTTCCATATAGGCAATTTTTTCTCCGCTGCTGTGCAGGGATTCTTCTTCAACCGCAGTCAGGCCTTCATTTTCCCCGACAACGTGCACCGGGTACTTGCTCAGCCGGAGCACGGTCTCTCCCAGCGCATTCCTGTCTGCATTTGCAACGAGCACATAATATCCGTTTTCATCCGGCTTTATGGCGGATGTCGGAATCAGGCAGGAGTTTTGCTTTGCCTTGCTGATCACCTGCATACGGAAACTGCTTTCGTTCTTCAGCATTTTGCTGACAGAGCCAAACTCATAAAGCACATCGCTTGTGATTTCCGCGTCAGCGCACTGTACGCCCGTTTCCGTCACGCCGGTTGCCTTGACCTTTGTTTTGATCCGTTTGCCCTTCTCTGCATCAACGACGATGTAAATGTCTCCGCCCTTCTGCACCGGCTTCTCCGCATCCTTGATTTCCGCGCGGATCACCGGTTCAACGCCTTCCGGGGTAAACAGCAGCAGGTCATTTTCTCCTGTAAGGGTGCTGCCCTTCTCCACCTTCACTTCAATCACATAACCGTCACGGGGTGCCGTAATCAGGCCCACCTGCTTCTCCAGCAGCCTGATCTTGATCATTTTGTCTTCGGCATCCTTTTGTTTCTTCTGCGAGGTCTGTTTGCTCTGCAGCGTCTTCCAGAGATCGTCGTCAACAGCGTACCGGTTCAGTCTTACCTGCTTCTGCTGCGCCGTTTCCATTTCCTTCACGGCATTCAGCCACTGGCCGTAGAGTTCCTTGGCCATGTCGGATCCCTTGCTCACGGTCTTTTCTGTCAGTTTGCTGGTTTTCGACACACCCAGCTCAGCCATCAGGGCAAGCCGGACCTCCAGTTCCGCCGATTCCGCCTCCCGGGCGGCATTATAGGCGTCAATCCAGAGCTGTTCGTTGCGGCTCAGGCGGATATCACTGTTTTTCCGCTCCCACTCTTCCAGTTCACTCCGGGCTTCGTCAACATCCTTCTGCAGCTCTGCCAGCTTTGATTCCTCATCCGTAACCTCCAGGGAAAGCAGCGGTGCTCCCGCGGCCACCTTTTCCCCGTTGGCAACATGAACCCTGGCCACCGTCAGGCTCAGTCCTTCCGGAACCCGGACCTTTCTTACCTCATGGTCCGGGAACGCAACCTTGCCTTCCAGTTCCATGGTCTGCTCAATTTTTCCCATGGAAGTCTTCACGAATCTCACCTTGGCTGTGGTCAGCGTCCGCAGCGTACCTGAAAACAGCACGCACAGTGCAATCACCACTGCCAGAATGATCATTCCCCGCAGAGCGAATTTCTTGAATTGCATATCCAAACCAGACCTTTCCGCCTATCAGGCTTGCCTTTTTATTTCATTTCTGTCAGCTGAATCCCGGCCAGGATGTCCTCCTGGAAGAACAGGTAGATCAGCAGTGCCGGCAGTATGTACAGTGCCGCGCCCGCGAACTCAAATCCCTGTGCGTTCTTGGTCAGCTGGTTAAACTGTGTGGACAGCGGCATCAGGTCTATCCGGGTTGACAGATAGGTCAGCGGCTGTTCCACCAGGTTCCAGCTTTCCGCGAAGGAAAGCGCCGCTGCCGCGCCGAGCACCGGCCGGCAGACCGGCATCACAATCCACAGGAAGGAGCGGAACGGCCCCGCGCCGTCTATGGAGGCTGCTTCCAGCAGTTCATCCGGCAGTGCGATCATATACTGGCGCAGCAGGAAAATGAAGAACGGTGCAAAGATCATCGGCAGAATCACTGCCCAGGTTGTCTTGTCAATCCCCAGGAAACGCAGGGTCAGCACGTTCGGGACCATCGTCACCTGAAAAGGCAGCAGCATCAGCATCACGATCAGGAAGAAAATGGTTTCCCGCCCGCGGAATTTGAACTTGCTCAGTCCGAAGGCCAGTGCGGGAATCACCAGCGTCTGTCCCAGCAGGATGGCCACCGCATATTTCACAGAGTTGATGAAGTAATGCAGGATCGTACCTTCCTTGATCAGCACCTGCTCATACTGGCCCAGGGAGAAAAGCTCGGGTGACAGGTGCGTATCCATCCATGCATTCGGATCACGTTTTCCCCGGCCGTCCAGGAATGTCACCATTTCCGCGGTGGAGGAGAAGGAATACAGGAATGTCTGCACCATCGGCAGCAGGATGATAATAGCCAGAAGTGTCAGCAGGATCCGCGCAGCCCAGATCGCGGGGCTTTTTCGATTCCTCATTCTGTCATTCACCTCCCAGCCGTTTCATTGCTTTCCGCTGGCTCAGGAACAGCAGCCCGAACAGCACGAACACGATGATGGCAAAGATATAGGCTGCCGTCGTCACGTACTGGTAGTTCAGGTTGTTGTACATGTTGCTCATGTAATTCTGGAGCGTGTACAGCGGTTCCGCCGGATAGGCGCCGGCAATGAAATAGATTTCCTTGAAAATCCGGAAGGCGGATACAAAGCACATAATCGCCACCAGGAAGGCGGACGGGATCACCAGCGGCAGGGTAATTGAGAAGGTTTGCCGCATGAAAGACGCGCCTTCCAGCGTCGCGTATTCGTATAATGATTCCGGAATGGACTGCAGTGCGGAAAGGAAAATCACCAGGCAGAATCCCAGGTTCTTCCACAGGAACATCAGCACAACCGGCACACGAAGCTCAATGCCGGTCAGCCAGTCCACCCTGCTTCCGCCCAGCGCCGTCAGCAGGTGGTTCACCGGGCCGCCGTAGTCAAACCACAGCAGCCAGATGATCAGGATTGCCGAAGAAGGCATCAGGTAGGGCATCAGCACGCTGGAACGGAAAAAGCCGCCCGCGGGACGGATCCGGTGAAGGCCCGCTGCCAGCACAAAGGAAAGGATGAAAAGCAGCGGAGCACAGATCACGGACAGTTCCATCGTGTTCCTGAGGCCCTGCTGGAACATCACGTTGTTCCAGACAGCCACATAGTTCTCAATGCCGACGAAGGCGTTTTCCACCCTGCCGTCTGTTACGCTGAACCAGATGCCGCCCACAAAGGGGATGACATAGAATATCAGCAGGCCCGCCAGTCCCGGCAGCAGAAAAGGCCATGCCAGTTTCAGTTTCTTGTACAAAAAGGATCAGTTCCCTTCCTTGCGTTTCATATGGATCTTCTGGTCAATCAGGTTCAGGGCTTCTTCCAGGCTGATCTTCTCAGGCTTTTCGTCTTCCTCAACATACCAGTTCCCGAAGAGGCTTTCCATAATCTTGCCTCGTTCCTTCTCATCGTCGGTATCCCAGAGATCTTCGATCAGGACGTATTCCTGCACCCGGAAGAAAGGACTGAGCTTCAGGTAGCCGTCAATCATCGACTGGCTGATCGACCACGTGACCCGTTCACCGCTTTCTGCCCAGTATTTTTCTTCGTTGCTGATGGCCTCTTCCAGCTGGGACCTGGTTTCGTCTGTCGCTTTGGCCAGCTGCTTCTTCAGATCCGCCAGGTCCTTCTCATGCCTTTCCTTCAGTTCATCCGCGTCGGAACGCTTTACCGGCTCCGTTTTATCAGTATACCACCCGTACTGCGTGTAAATATCCTCTTTCTTCAGGATCGTCGCAAGCAGTTCCTTGGCTTCTTCCTGGTGCTCGGAATAAGGATTCACAAACGCGCCGTAAATCGTTACCGGCATGACCGTGGGCTCCTCGTCATTCAGGGCCAGCACCAGCGGAGTATAATCCGCATAACTGTTATATCCGTTGTAGCCGTAAGTGTTCAGCAGCGGTTCATGCCATACGTATTCACTTTCATTGTTTTCATCATAAACATACTCTTCCGGAATGCCGAGCGCCTCGTAGTCCAGTGTGTCAATGCGCTTCAGCAGGTTGGTCAGCGTCGGCGAATTGTAGGAATAATCCACTCCCTTGCTGTCCATGACGGTCTGGTACTGGCTCATGATGATCTGGGTGACCGAGGAACGGAAATACCCCTTGTCCATGTAGTTTTCCACCAGGACGGTATCAGTCCCCTCCAGCCGTTTCGGGAGCGTCTCCAGCCAGTCAAAGAACTGGTCCCAGGTCTTGGGAAGCTCTTCCTCGGTTCCGCCGATCTTCTTCCACTGCGCGGTATTGATGTTGAGCGAATCCCCATAGAAGTAAAGGGGAACCGTAATCACCTTTCCGTCTTTCTTCACGGCGTTCTGGATCCACGGATACATCCGGTCAACATATCCGGCAATCTGCGCGTTATCACTCAGGTCCGCCATATAGCCGCGGTTCCGCAGCGCGCGGAAGTCATTTCCTTCATACCGCAGCACATAGATATCAATATCCCCTTCACGGTTCAGCATGGCCTGCAGGATATCTTTTTTGCCGTCCCATTCCTGCTGCAGGACCACGGAAACGTCGCTCCGGTTTTTACTCATCTCGAAGATCGCTTCATTCAGGAGTTCGCCGCCAAAGGAGTCAAAAACCCGCAGCGTAGTGCCGGCACGCTGTGTCGGGTCGGTATTCCTGATCATCACAGACCGGTTGGACCAGATCAGCACATAACCGTCAGGCAGGAGCATTGCGCTGGGGCTCGCCTCCGGGCATTCATTCACCGCCTGGGCTTTTGCCTGGTCCAGCTCCGGCATCGCCCAGATTTCACCGGCAGTGATGTAATACAGGATATTGTTCTCCCGGTCATAGCAGAGGCTGAGCCGGCTGTCCTTCATGCCCTTGATCTCCGTCAGCGGCTCTTCCTGCAGGTCCTCCAGGTTCACCTTGCTGACTGCAATGTCAGCCGTGGTGTAATCCGGTGCCCACTTTCCTTTGCTAAGCAGGAAGGAACCGTCATCGTTCGGCGCAATTTCAATACTGTATTCAAAAGTCGAGTCAACAGTTCTGCAGGAACCGTCAGTCAGGTCAAAGATCACGACTCTCGGTGTCGCGCCGTAGCTCATTGTCACCAGGTAATTGCCGGCAGTAAACCCGCCGTACATTCCTGCAAAGTATTCTGAATCGTCATAGCTTTCGATCAGGTACTCCGGATTCAATTCCGGCAGGCCGCTGTCTTCCAGGATAATCTGTCCGTTTTCCAGCTTCGCACGGCGGGTTTCCACGCTCTCCACCCTGGATCTCGTCTCATTAGTGTCCATTTTCGGAGCCAGGGCATAAAGCTCGCCCTTCCACTCGAACCAGTATTCCGGATAGAAATAGCCGGATAAAACCGGTTCCGGCGTCTGGTTTTCATCCGTGCTTTCCTTCGACGGCTGGGCAATCAGGAAACCGGTGTCATCCTCGTCGTCTTCCTCTTCCTCTTCTTCATCTTCATCACCGATTCCCAGGATGACAGGCTTCTGTTCCGAAGTCTCAACCGCGTCAATCGGGCTCTCTGTCTCTTCATCTTCGGAGGAATACGCCGGATTGTTCAGCACAAACCGCTCCGGTTCACTCTGAAGATCCTTGAACCGCAGGATGGACTCATCCCATCCCCTCAGCATCACATAAAAGCCGTCTCCGCTTTTCCAGACGCCTTCAATCCACGCGTCCTGCCCTCCTTCGTCTGTCGCTTCGGTGCGGTAGATCACACGGTCCCCGGCTGACGCAAACGCCGGTCCGCAGGCCGTCACACACAGGATCACGCACAGGATCCACAGGACCACATTTTTTCTGTTCAGTTTCTTCATTGTTTCAGATTCCTCCGTAAGTTATTGCGCCGGACAGGCCAAAATGGCCTGCCGGCGCGGAAATACACAGGTAAATCAGTTTCCTTCCTTGCGCTTCATCATAACTTTCTGGTCAATCCGTTTCAGCGCCTCTTCAATGCTGATCTTCTCAACCGTCGGTTTACCGTCTTCTCCCTCGTAGGTAAATCCGAAGAGGGCAGCTGAGATTGCTTTGTATTCGTTTTCATCTTCTTCGCTATTCCACAGGTCGGTGAAAATGTCATATTCCTGCACCCTGAAAAGGGGCTCAACCTTCAGGTAAGAATCAATGGCCGCCTGGCTGATAATCCACAGCCAGCTGTCCTTGTACTTTTCCCAGTTCTTCTCTTCAGACTCAAGCGTTTCCTGCATCTCCGCCCTGAATTCAGCGGGCATCTCCTCGTCCTCGATCCGCTTTTTCAGGTCTGCAGTATATTCTTCATGGTTCTTGATCTGTTCATCCGCGTCCGGACTCCGTACCGGCTCGGTCTTGTCTGTGAACATCGAGTACTGTGTATAAATGCTCTGATTCCTGATCATCATCGCGAGCAGTTCCTTCGCCTCGTCCTGATGCTCGGAATAGGGATTCACAAACGCCGCGTAAAGCGTGACCGGAATCACCGCGTCATCTTCCTCGGTGAGTTTCATGGCGAGCGGAACTTCACTGTTGTACGAACCGAATCCGCTGTAGCTGTACAGATCAAGCAGCGCTGTATGCCACTCGTTCCTTTGGTTGAGTTCTTCCCAGTCAACGGTCTCGACAACGCCGATCTTTTCATAGTCAAGCTCCGAAAGGCGTTTCAGCAGGCCGTTCAGCAGCGGTGTGTTATAGGAATAATCCGTTGTTCCCTTGCTGTCCACCATGACCTGGTACTGGGCAATAATCGACCTGATAATCTGCCAGCGGAAGTTTGCCCGGTCCATATAGTCACTGATCAGGATATAATCCTTGCCTTCCAGCTGGGCCGGCATCTCCTCCAGCCAGTCAAAGAACTGATCCCAGGTCTTGGGAAGGTCTTCCTCTGTTTTGCCCAGTTCCTTCCAGGCTTCCATGTTGATGCAGATCCCCTGGGAACTCATGGAAGTGGGGACCGCGATGATCTTTCCGTCCTGCTTCATGGCATCCCGCAGGAAAGGATACATGCGTTCCACGCTGGCAGCAATCTGCGCGTTGTCACTCAGGTCCGCCATGTAGCCGCGGTTCTTCAGTGCCCGGAAATTCTTTCCTTCATACGGCAGGATAAAGATGTCAGTACTGCCGTCATGGTTCATCATCGCCTGCAGGATATCAATCCTGGTATTCCAGTCCTGCTGCAGGATGACGGAAACGTCATTCCGGGCATTGCTCATTTCAAAAATGGCTTCGTTCATCAGTTCACTGCTGTAGGAGTTATCGTACACCCGCAGTGAGATGCCGTCCCCGCGCTGTGACGGATCGGTACTCCGGATCATCACGGTGCGGTCGGACCAGATCAGCATATTGCCGTCGGGCAGCAGGATCAGGTTCGGGTTGCTTTCGGAGCATTCATTTACCGTCTGGGCCTTTTCCTGGTCCAGTTCCGGCATGGCCCACAGTTCTCCGGCATTCACATAATACAGTGTGTTCTTTTCCTCGTCATAGCAGAAGGTTTCCGGATATTCCGTTAAGCCTTTGACCTCCGTCAGCGGTTCTTCATTCATGTCCGCCGGGTTCATTTTGCTGATCTTGATATCGTAGCGGTTCTCGCTTTCCTCTGACAGGTCAATGCGGCAAAGCAGCACGTAACCATCACCGCCGGGGGCAATGGTGGCGTTGTTGGCCACTTCCAGTTTCTTGCAGGAACCGTCAGTCAGGTCAAAACACAGCAGTTTTCCATCAGAGTAATAGTCATACCCCAGCAGGTAGTTGCCGCTGGTAAACGTCTTGTCCAGGCTGTCAAGGCTTTCCCCGCCGCCCCAGTTGCTGACCATGTATTCCTTGTCCAGTTCCGGCAGGTCGGTGTCCACCAGGGAAGACTCTCCGTTTTCCAGCTTCAGGCGCTTCACCACAATAGCGTCAACCCGGGCGTTGCCGGTTTCCTCATCGAAACTGTTCCTCTCCGTCAGGCCGTACACTTCACCCTTCCAGGTGAACCAGGTATTGCAGTAATCAGATACAGACCCGTTATCTTTCGGTTCCGTGCTGCCGCTTTCGTCTTCCGAACGGGTCTTTGCAAACAGGAAGCTTTCTTCCTCGTCGTCCTCTTCCTCTTCATCATCGATTACGAGGGGAACCGTTCCCGGGGCCGCCTGTGCATCGGCTCCTTCAGCGCCGGCAGTTTCAGGCCCCTGGATTCCTTCAGCGCCCTCTATGCCTTCCAGGCCTTCGATACCCTGGATGCCCGCAAGGCCTTCCAGGCCCTCAATACCTTCCAGCCCTTCCAGCCCTTCCAGTCCTTCAATTACCACCTCGCCGGAATATTCCGGCCATTTCCGTTCGAACGTTTCCGGTTCACTCTCGGAATCCTTAAACCGCATAACCTTCATATCCCATCCGGTCATCACGCAGATGCCTTCCGGGGAATTCCACACCATCCGGATACTGTCCTCAGACCATCCCTGTTCGTTGTTCTTCATGCGGAGCAGTACACGGTCGCCCGTGGAAGCAAACGCCGGAGCGCAGGTTGTAATACACAGAATCATTGCCAGGATCCACAGAATAACCGTCTTCGCGTTCAGTTTCTTCATTCGTCAGGTTCCTCCGTTTTTGATTTTTCGCCGGGCTGATCATGCCGATACAGTGCCGGTGAAAGATGATTCAGTTTCCTTCCAGCCGCTTCATCCGAAGCTGTTTGTCAATGATTTCCAGTGCCTTTTCCGGATTGATCTCACCGTTTTCATCCCCGTAGAAAAGCAGCATGAACGCTTCCACCGCTTCCCGGTCTTCACCCGTCCCCACCAGGTCGCGGATAAAATAGCTGTCCAGTATCGCAAAGTGTTCCTGGCTTTTCCTGTACTGTCCGATATCCTCCGCGCTGATCACCCACAGGCTGCGCTCGATATCTTCCAGCGTCCTTTCCTCCCTGCGAAGCGCTTCCTCCAGCAGTTCCCTGTCCTCGCCTTCCGCGGTTTCCAGCATGGTCCGGATCTTCCCGATCGTTTCCACCGTGTTTTCCGGATCTGTGGCAAACTGGCTCCTGACCGGTTCCGTCCTGTCTGCAAACAGGGAATACTCCCCGGCATGGTTCAGTTTCTTCAGGACCAGCGCAAGGAATTCCTTTGCTTCTTCCTGGTGCTCGGAATAAGGGTTCACAAACGCCGCAAACAGTGATACCGGAATAATCGGCGTTTCCCCTTCCTCAAACGCAAGGGCCAGCGGAACATTGCGCCCGGCTCCCGTAATGCCCTTGAAGCCGTCAACATCCAGCAGGCTTTCTTTAACTTCAGTCGCTGTTTCACTGACTGTTTCCGGGCACAGCGCTTCATAATCCAGGTCCGCAATGCGCCTGAGCAGGCCGCGCAGCATCGGTGTATTGAAGGAATAATCCCCGCCTTCCTTTTCCATCCTGATCTGGTACATCTCCACCAGGTATCCGATCAGGACCGCACGGAAGCCCTGGCGGTCCGCCGTCGTTCCCGCCACCGTTACATCCGTTCCTTTCAGGCTCTCCGGAAGCATATCAAGCCAGTCAAGGAACTGATCCCATGTGCCGGGAAGCTCCGCTTCGGTTCTTCCCAGTTTTTCCCAGGCATGCAAATTGATGCTGATCCCGTCCCCCGTTAAACCGACGGGAACCGCAATAATCTTTCCGTCCTGCTTCACCGCGTCCCGGACAAAGGGATACAGCCGGCCGGTGGCTTCGGCAATCTCCCTGTTCCCGCCCAGGTCCGCCAGGTACTGGCGCCTCCGCAGCGCCCTGAAGTCGCTGGCGTCATACGGCAGGATATACACGTCCGTATACGCGTCACGGGTCATCATGGCCTTCAGCAGATCCGATCCGGCGTTTCCTTTGCTCTGGAGAACCACGGAAATGTCATCCCGCCCGTTCTCCATCGCGAAAACAGCCTCATTCACAGCACTGTTGTATGTGCTGTCGCAGATCCGAAGCGTGATCGCGTCCCGCTGCGCCGTATCGGTGCCCGGCAGCGTCACGGACTGGCCGGACCACAGCAGGATAGTGCCATCCGCCAGGAGCATCGCGTTGCTTCCGGATGCCTGGCATTCGTTCAGGGCTTCCGCCTTGTCCGGCTCAGACGGCTGCATTTTCCACAGCTCGCCTTTGTCAACATAATACAGGATATCCTTTTCCGGGTCGTAGCACGGACTAATCTCATAGCTTCCCGCACCTTTGATCTCCGCCAGCAGTTCTTCTTTCCCGCTTTCCGGATCCAGGCGGCAGATTTCCGCGTCGATCCCGCCCAGTCCCGCGTTGCAGCGGTTAATCAGCACTGAACCGTCCGGGCCTGCTGCCAGGTCTGTGGAATTATACAGATCCGCCACCCTGCATGATCCGTCTGTCAGGTCAAACATCAGCAGCCGGGGCCGCATACCCCCTGTGTCCAGTCCGATCAGCCTGTCCCCGGCAGTAAACATTTTATCCAGCCCGCAGAAAAACTCATAGTTTTCCGCTGTCTGGACCGCATATTCCGGATCCAGTTCCGGCAGGCCGCTTTCCTCCAGGATTGCCGTCCCGTCTTCCAGCCGGACGTGCATAATCCGGATGCTTTTCACTTTGATCCAGTCTTCTCCGCTGAGCTCGACGGTCTGCAGCACGTAAAGCTTATTGTTCAGGCTGAACCAGCCTCTTGCATCGCCGATCGCGATGTCTCCGTACGGCTCTTCCGGTTCGCTGCCAATGTGTTCTTCTGTGCTCCGGGATTCGGCAGTCAGCAGGAATCCGTCGTCCTCTTCCTCGTCATCCTCTTCCCCGGGTTCTTCCGCCGGTTCGGTTTCCGGTTTCCCTGAAGGGATATATTCCTCTGACCCGTCAGGCTGGAACACGAAAGTCTCCGGTTCGCCCTGCAGGTCCGTATACCGCAGGATGCTGGTTTCCGACCCCTGGCAGATCACACAGAAGCCGTCGTCCATCCTGCATACATTTTCGATCCACGTAATCTCCGCGTCATCCGCTTCTGAAACACGAACCAGCACCCGTTCCCCGGCTGACGCGTATGCAGGCCCGCAGGCTGTCACACACAGCACCGCTGCCAGGATCCACAGGACAAACGCTTTCCCGTTCAGTCTGGTCATTTTTCAGGTTCCTCGGCCGGTTCAGCAGCCGGTTCTTCCTCCGCCGGTTCAGCAGCGGCCGGTTCATCAGCTTCCGGTTCGTCCTGCTCATTGATATAGATATACATGGTCATGCCCAGGCGGATCCGTTCATCCGGTTCAAAGGAGGCATAGGCCTTGTACACATTCTTGTCGGAGCCTTCCTTGGCATCTTCGCTCTTGTGGGAGATGGAGATGATCTTGCCGGAATAGGTCTTGTCCGCGGTGTTGTCCCAGCGCAGCTCCATGGTCACGCTCTGCCCTTCAGACAGGCTGAACAGTTCCTCTTCAGGCACTTCAAATTCCACCTGGAAGCTGTCGGACGGGACCACCTTCATCAGGATGTCGCCCTTGCCCACAGCTTCGCCCGGATTCTTTTCCGCTTCGGAAACAATACCCGTCACCGGGCTCTTGATCTTGTTGTCCGGCGCGTAATAACCGTCCAGCACACCGTCCACGGTCTCAAAGAGCACTTCGCCGCGCTCCACAAAGTCGCCGTTCTTCACGTGCAGCTTCAGGATGCTGCTGCTTTCGCCGCCCTTGACAGCCACCGCCGTGGCGCGCTTCACCTTGCCGGAACCCAGGCGGCTTTCCTTGGCCCGGTTTTCAGCGCGGTAAATGGCCACCTTTTCATCCAGGACAAATTCGCCGCCGGTGACCTCAATGTTGTATCCGTTGTCCGTCACGTCGGTGATGATGCCCGTTCCGGTGTGGGTTCCGTCCGCGGTGCAGGCCATGTAAACCCGCTCGCCCCGGTGCAGGAAATAATTCTCGCTGCTGTTATAGGCCTTCTCGCTGTTCGCCTCGATCGTATACTTGCGGGTGGGCTCAATAAACAGCACCGCGTTGTAACGCTCGGTAATGCTTCCTGTTGAATCGCCTTCCTGCGCGTACAGGCCGGCCACGGTGCCTTCCACCGGTGCGTATTCCAGGGTCGTCGAGATCGTCGCCAGGACATCGCCTTCCTTGACAGGATCTCCCTTCCGTACAGACAGGGTTCCGATCTTTCCGCCGAAAGGCACGGTAATCGGTTCCGTCTTCCCGGCAACCACCGTTCCGTCATAGGTCAGCTGCGTCTCGGCCATCGCCGTCCCGCCCAGCACCAGTACCAGAACCATCAGCATCGCGAATACCTTTTTCATCCCGGCCACTCCTTTCAATCCTTCACAAACAGTTTGTCACAAGGCTCGTCCAGCACATCGGCTGAACCGCTGTAAACCCCGGTCATATAAATTCCCGCATGCTCATCCGTTGAAAGTTCGTATATCTCCCCTTCAATGGATACCTGCCATTGCGCGGGCAGGTCACCGTTCATGGTTACCTCATAGGTAAACCGCCGGTTTGCCGTCCCGCGGCTCTTGATTCCGTCATATTTCCAGCCGGCCAGGATGCCTTCCGTTTCCAGCACCGCGATCTGGTCCCCGCTTCTGAACACCAGGTAGCGGATTCCGCTCTTGTTCATCCGGCGAAGCACTTCGCCGTTCATGCTCCAGGTGTTCTGTTCCTCACCGTTCTCCGCGGTCAGGATCAGCGTATCGGTCAGTTCCTGCCCTTCTTCCCAGCTTTTCCCGGAAACCGTAAAGCTGCTGCCGCCTTCCCCTTCCTCGTTCCCGTTCAGCACCAGCGCCAGGAGTTCGCCGCCCAGCGTCAGCTGGTTCATGGCTTCGGTCTGTTCTGTCAGCTCCTGCACTTCCAGCAGGTCGTAATCCGGGCCCTGTGTCGCCGTTCCGGGGCTGTGGGGGATCTTCGGCCCCGAGGATCCTCCGCCTCCGCCGAAATGCGGCTTTTCCGGTTCCGGAGTGGGTGTCGGCACATTGATGCCGGCCCCTTCAAAGGCGTTCTTTGCCACTTTCACGCCGTCAGGCACAAACCAGATGTTCAGGTTCGGGCAGTTCATGAACGCGTGCTTCCCGATCTCATTCAGCTTGGAATTCTTGGTAATCTTGACCTTCTCCAGGTTTTCGCATTCCGCGAAGGCCGCGTTGCCGATCTTCTGCACTGAGTTCGGCAGGATGATGGTTTTCAGGTTCTTGTGCCCGTAGAAAGCCTTGGTTCCGATCTCCTTGACCCCGTCCGGAACCGTCAGCTTTGAGGCATCGCTCTTGCATTCCACCAGCACTTTCTTCTCGATCACCCAGACATCCGGATTGGGCGTTGTTTTGGGTGTCGTCTTCGGTGTCGGTTTTGATGTAACTTTTGGCTTGTCCGTCTCGGATTTTTTTGTTCCGGCGCCTTCAAAGGCGTTGTTGGCCACCTTGACGCCTTCAGGTACAAAGCTGATGTTCAGCTTCCTGCAGTTCAGGAACGCCTGCTTCCCGATTTCCTTCAGCTTGGAGTTCTTGGAAATCTTGACCTTCTCCAGCTTCGTGCATTCCGCGAAAGCCTTCTTCCCGATCTTCTGCACCGAGTCCGGCAGTGTCACGGTTTTCAGCTTCTTCAGGCCGTAGAAGGCCTTTTCGCCGATCTCCTTCACGCCGTCCGGAATTGTCAGCTTTTCCGCGTCCTTCTTGCAGGACACCAGTACTTTATTCTTAATTACAAATGTTTCTGACGCTTTGGATTGCGAATCGGATCCCGCCAGCGCGATGCTTCCCGTTGCCAGGATGACAAGTGCGGCCAGGAAAGCTCCGATTCTCAACATGCGTTTTCTCATACCTAATCCCCCCGTAGATACTGCCCCCATAGTATATAGACGCTTCAGCGATTCGTTTGTACTCGTTATCCGGAGTTTTTTCTTTGTATTTTGTATACGTATTTTCGGTGACATACAACATATATGCACATTTTACATTGTAATACAAGCTGTCCGCCCTGTCAAATCAACGCTCAGGGCGGTTTTGGCACTTCTCTTTCCCCCGTCCTTCCACTGTGCATAATTCATCCCGGCCATCCGGTTTTCACACGCACGGCAAAGCCCCGGACGCCCTGTCTGTTATAAAAGACGTCCGGGAAGCCTTTTTCGGATGATTTCTTTGTATCTGAATTGTATTTGTCTCCTTTTACCGGAAGAAGGACAGCACGTTGATCCGCAGCAGGATCAGCGGCAGCACCACAAACACCATGGAAACCGCCAGCTGCACAATCTGTCCCCGCCGTCCCAGGCGCGTCAGCACAAGGGAAACCAGGCAGAGGATGGCCAGCCGTGCCGCCTGGAGCAGCAGCAGGATCCCCGCAATGCTGAATGCCGGATATTTCCACAGGATCTCCAGGGAAACCGCGCCTGCCATCGGGGACGGCAGGGAGAACTCGCTCCCGATCTGGATAAACTCCGCGCACACAGCGGTCAGGTAAACCAGCAGAATCACTGCGCTCCTGCACAGGAAGGTGTACCGTTTCCGCTTCCTGAGCCCTTCCGGCATCGTGTCCAGCAGGCCGTCAATGCTCTCCCGTGCGGTCAGCACGTTGAACAGGATCACCGCCAGCGCCATAACCAGGAAACCGTTGGACCGGAAAGTGCCGTCGATCAGCCGCTCATAGCCGCCGCCGAACAGGAACTCCGCGCCGTGGTCCCGGTTTTCTTCCGCCCGGCGGTACATCTCCGCCGCGTTCTCCAGCGCGTAATACCGCATGCTGTTCCGGTTTTCTTCAGATCCCGCCTTGTCCAGCTCCTCCTCCAGCCAGGCGCCGGGATCGCTCTGCGCCTGCGCCTTTTCAATCACAGGCCGCAGGTACCATTCCGAAATGTTCATGCGTTCCGGAAAGACAAACACGCACATCACGGCCAGCAGCGGTGCCAGTACACACACGGCAATCCCCCGCTGCCCGATCAGGTGCCGCCAGGTCTGCTGGGACGCCAGCGGGCCCGCAGGCACAGCGCCGTCTTTCCGCCGGCATCCTGCCCGGCGCAGCCGGACCTTCCTGCCGGAAGCCGGCATCAGGAAGGATAGCCGCAGGATCAGCAGTCCCGCCAGGAGCATCATTACCAGGGAAATCACAATGTAAACCCGAATCAGCGGGACCGGTGTCCCGAAGCAGTTCACGTTCTGGTATACCGCCGGGTCCGTCTCCCCGCTCAGCCCGCAGAACAGGCTGCCTGTCCGCAGGAAACCCAGCGGGCTGAAACCGGAAACCGCCATCCGGACCACCGCGCCGGCCGCGATTGCCAGGATCGCGGCAAAGGTCACGGAAGCCATCCGGCTCAGCACCATGCACAGCAGGAAAACCATAAAGGCAGCCCTGCATTCAACCAGCAGCAGAAGCAGTGTCCGGCAGCCCAGGAACTGCATCACGCTGATCCGGTACGGGCAGGACATGAACACGGACTGCACCGGCCGGGAAAGGTCCCCGAATCCGTACAGGATCCCGCAAAAGAGCAGTGCCGTTGCCGCGGCCAGCAGCGTCATCCCGGCCGTCAGCAAAAGCAGGGTCAGCAGCTTCGACATCGTCAGGGAAGCCGTCCCCTTCTTCATGCTTTTCAGCAGCTGCAGGGAGGGCCGCTCCGCCGTATAGACCACCAGCCCCAGCAGCAGCGTGCCGATGCACAGCAGCCAGCCCAGCCCGGGCACCGTCTGCTGGAACAGCATCACCCCGGCATTGGTATCCCACACCGGCCGGACATCCTCCAGCGCCCGGTAATCCGCGGCTGTCTTGTCAATATTGGCCTGGTTATAGTCCCGGGAAGCGGACAGCTTGGTCAGCAGGCTCATTTTTTTGCTCTGCAGCTCGATATCCGCCAGGTAGTCCGCGTAATTCCGGATACCCTGCAGGTCCTGCAGCACATGTGCCGCTTCCTTTTCATAGTCCCGCTGCTCGTAAAAATCCGTCGGGATCCGTCCCGCGGAAACCAGTTCGGCGCATGCCTGCCGCGTTTCCTCGTCCGGCCATTCCATCATCATCTCCATCCCGATCTTCGCCGTGTAATCCTCCAGGAAGGATTCACGCTCCGCTTCGGGATATTCCGCCGCCATGCGGCTGAGCCGGTCGTAGGCGGTCAGCCGGTTCGCCGTGTTCACAATCGCGCACAGCGGTATGGTCAGCACCGCCACCAGCAGGATCAGCAGCACAGCGGTCCGCTGCCGTGAAATGCGTCCCCATTCATGGCGAAACACAGAAAGCGGGCGCATCACTCACACATCCTTTCTGAACAGGTCAAGATACATATCCTCCAGGTGCGGCGTTACGGCAACCGCCGTCTCCGCCGGTGGCGTGTCCGTCACCATCCGCACGCGGATCCCGCCGCTTTCCTGCATCATGGCGGAAACACGGTTGTCATCCAGGTAGGTATCCGCCTCCCCGAAGCCCACGGAAAATTCATAGACCTTGTCCTTCAGGCGGGTCTCCATCTCGTCCGGGGAAATGTTGTCAATCAGCTTCCCCTGCCGTAGGAACAGCAGCCGGGTGGCAATGCATTCCACGTCAGAAGCCAGGTGGGTCGCAATCAGCACAATCCGGTCCGCGCTGATCCGGGAGATCAGGTTGCGGATGCGGACCCGCTCCTTCGGGTCCAGTCCCGCGGTCGGCTCGTCCAGGATCAGCAGCTCCGGGCTGCCCAGCAGCGCCTGGGCAATCAGGATCCGCTGCTTCATTCCGCCGGACAGCTTTCCCAGCTTATCCTTCCGCCGGTCCCACATATTCGTCATGTGCAGGACCTCCGGGATCTGCTTTTCCGCCGTCCCCCGGTCCAGCCCCTTCAGTGCCGCCACATAATACAGGAAGCGCTCCGCGGGATAATATGCGGGCAGCGGCTGCTGCTGGGGCATGAAACCGATCCGGGATCTGTACCGTCCCGTGGAACTGGCCAGTTCCTCCCCGTCCACGCGGATGGACCCGCTCTCCTCCCGGAGATTGCGCATCAGGATATTGATCAGCGTTGTCTTGCCGGCCCCGTTCGGACCCAGCAGCGCGTAGATCCCCGGCTCAAAGGACAGGGTGATCCCGTCCAACACCTTCCTGCCGCCGAAGCTTTTGCACAGGTCCTTCAGTTCAAGTTTCATGTGTCCTTACCCTCCGATAAAATCATGCATCTGCGGATCTGCCTCGTTCAGCAGCTCTTCCACCGTGATATACGCCTTGTCCGTCGTACCGTCCGCGTAGCAATGGTCAATCACCAGCGGATTTGTCTGGAAATACTGGATATAGAGATCGTACCAGTCCGTCTGCCCTTCGTTTCCCTCGATGCTTGCGCCCGGAATGGACAGCGGCTCGATCTCGCCGGTCTTCAGGTTGTGCCTGGCAAACCGCCCGGTCCCGAAATCAAAGGACAGCATGATCTCATCCGTCAGCACCCAGTAGGGGAAGAACGGTTCCTTGTCATCATACTGGAAACTGTATTCCAGCACATTCTTCCGCTCATTCAGGTCATATCCCAGGAACAGCGCGGTGTTGTCCTCCGCGCTCTGCGGCAGGACAAAGCTGTAAAGGACTCCGTCCTTGACGATGTCAAACCGTTCTCCGTAATGCAGGTTCCTGTCGCACAGCCGTTGGTCCGGGATCACTTTTTCACCCGTTGCCACATCGATTCCCTCCACGGAATACAGCGTCCTTTTCCTTGTGTCTTTCAGGTATTCCCACTCATCCTCCGTCGGTTCCATTCCGTTTGCCGTGTTGATTTCATAGTACAGGACACCGTTATACAGGCCGAAGAAAAACAGCTGGCAATTCTCCGCGTAAAATGTTTCCATAACAGAAGCTTCCCCGGTCTCCATGGAGCACTTAACCAGCTGAATGGTCCCCGGAAGCATTTCGACCGGCTCTGTCCCTTTCCAGGAAGGGTTTTGATACACCTGGATCATAATATACAGGTATCCGTCATAAGCGATTACTTCATGCGCTTCAGGGTACACATTCCCGGGAAAAAGATAACCAAGGTCCGTCAGCAGCCGGGTTTCTCCGTCCACCTCGGATACATACAGGCCAAGCGTATTGGTCCCCGGCTTCGGATCGTTATAGAATGCAGGGAAGAAATACAGCTTCCGGTTGTACAGCACATAGCTGTAGAGGCTGCTTGCAAACGCAAACCTGGCTGCGTAGCACAGGGAAGGATTCCCGTTCATGAACTCCGCAACCGAATAGTGGTAATCATTCAGGTCCGGTCCCTCAACCGGCTCGTGGTTGCAGTTCGGCCGGGTGCAAAGGGGCACGCGCTGCTTGCTGGCATAATCGTAGTAATACACCAGGGATCTGTCGCCCGGTTCATACAGGAACCCGTCCTGCAGGTACTTGGCTTCGCCAAAGCTGACTGCCGGGCTTTCCGGTGTATCCGCCATTGCGCCGGGCAGAATACTACACAGAAGCGCCAGAATCAGGAACCAGCAGCCAAATCTTTTCCCGTTCATAAATAATCAGAACCTCCCGTTCATCTTTCTGCCTTAATAGACGTTCGGGAGGCCGTTTTCGGAAAACAAAATGCTGTCTTTGAACTGCTTTTTTCTTCTCCGGAGAAGGATAAAACTGCTGATCGTCACTCAGCAGTTTTCCATCATCTTTTCCAATATTTAATTAACAGAAACCGGTCATATACGATACCTGAAAGGAACCGTATATGACCGGTATATCAAAGACTATTCATCACTCCGGCTGGTTACTGGCCATTGGCAATGTGTCTTCCGGTTGCGGAATGTCCGCTGCATTCAACACGGAGGTGGTTTTCGGCCCTGGCGTAGCAACGGGCAGTGATGCTCAGGCCCTTATTATCATCGCTGTAGCCGCTGGCAGTGTTGGATTTGGTATAGGGATCCGAGAACTTGTCCACCCGGTACTTGCCGGTAACAGAGCACTTCAGGTAGGAGTAATATCCTTTTTTGCTTCCGATCTTAGCAGTGCAGTAATAGGATGTTCCACTTCCCTTACCGCAGTCACAGTAAACTGTGTCAGCATCGGCAGAAGCAGTGACAGCAATGGAGATAGCCAGGGAAAGAACAACGCTCAGGCAAAGAATGATAGCAATAACTTTTTTCATAATGGAATCCTCTCTTTCAATAAATCATTTTTTAAATCGGATAAAAAGTAATTGTTGGTTTCAGGGTACACTGGTCATTCATCAATCAGTCGGTAATGGGTGTCCACCACCTGCTGCCGGTGGCATTGGCGCCCAGGCGGGTATCCTTTGCATTGTTTGCTCTTACAACTGCCTTAATGCTGCTTGTAGCCTGGTTCGGATTATTGGAACTGGTATAGGGAGAATGACCGTTGGTGTAAATACCGGAATGATTCTGAACATTATATTTCATATAGGTCACAGACAGGTAAATCTGGATGTGCGAATAATGCTTCGCTCTGGCACCTGTGGAATACGATCCTGTGGAAACTGTGGTACCGGAATATGAAATGGACGGACTGAATGAATCTGCAGAAGCGATTGAAAATGCAGAGAACACGGAAAGGCAAAGAACAGACAGAACCATCATCAGGCAAATAGACTTTTTCATTATATAATTTCTCCTTTTATTGTTATTTTGATATTATTATTTTTCTTGTCCCGGAACAAAGCAATCCTGTTCCGATAAAACTGCTGATCTGAAACACTTATTGATTTACCGGTGTCCACCACTTTCTTCCGGTTGCATTGCTGGATTGGCGATAATCTTTACTGTTCTTGGCCTGAACAACCGCCCTTACACTACTTGTTGCCTGGTTGGGATTATTCGAACTGGTGCTGGATCCATCATGCAGACTGTAGCTCGTTCCTGTTCCGTAAGTCCTGTATACAACGGATAAAGTCACCTGCACATGGGAATAATACTTTGCTTTGGCCTCTGCAGAATGAGAGCTGGTGGAAACTCTGGCACCGGAATACGTAATGCTCGGCGTAAAATACGTATCCGCAGAAACAGCTGTAATTCCGAAAAGGGCCGTTAACAGAATGGTAAGGCAGAATGCCACACAAATCATTTTTTTCATAATCATTATCCTCTTTAATTCATTGATTTATAAACTTGAAATAATCAAGGTTCGGCCATATAATTACATTGTTCCTGCAGAATCACATCGTATTCTTACGATGCAGCCTGGACAGCGCGATTTTTGCAGGAGCTTTTTGTTTGGCCGGGATCTCTGCACCTGGTTGTCATATATATTGAGCCTCCTTTCCTTTTGGTTTATATATCCGGGCGATAAGCCTTCTATATCGGTAACATATTATTCATACAGGCATCCGCCGGTAAAATCATGGACCTGCGGGTTATCCTGCAGCAGCTCCGCTGCCGTAATGTATGCTTTTACAGTACGTCCGTCAGCATAGACATGATCCAGGATAATGGGATCCGTCTGGATATCCATGCTGTTAATGTCATACCAGTCCGTCTGGTCCCTGTTGCCGTTAATGCAGATTCCGGGAATCGACAGTTCTTTGATCTCGCCGGTTTTCAGGTTCCGCAGCGCGAAAGTACCCGTTTCATAATCAAAGGCCAGCGTAATCTCATCCGTCAGCATCCGGTAAGGATACAGATCTTTCCGGCTGTCATACTGCAGCGGGTATTCCCGGACAAGCTTTTGCTGCCGGAAATCATATTCCAGGACCAGTGGCGGATTTTCCCCGTCCCCGAAGATACTGTACAGGATACCGTCCCTCACCGTATCAAACGTGAAACTGAGTGCACGCACCCTGTCGCACAGGCGTGGATCCGGAATCATCTCCTTTCCGTCCTTGATACTGATCCCCAGGACCGAGGAACGCATTCTGTCCTGATATTCCCTGTGCCATTCCTTCACAGACTCGCATTGTTCTAAGGGCGTAAATCCGTCCGCGATATCCAGCACATAATACAGGATGCCGTTGTATTCACCCAGCAGCGTCACATTACAGCTCTGCGCAGTATACGTCTTCAGGATTGCCGCTTCCCCGGTTGCCAGAGAAATCCTGAACAGATGAACTGTTTCCGTTGCCGGAGACCGTGCCGTCTCTTCCCCATCATTCACGGAAAACGGTACGGCTTTGGCCGGGAAATACATATACCCGTCATGAATCACACATTCATTGCAGGAAACCTCCTGTCCCTTTGAAAACAACTCACCCGGTGACGCAAGCAGTTTCGTTCCGCCGTCCACTTCCGATTCATAAACACAGACCTCGCTGGTCTCGTTAAAGGGATCCATCCAGCAGTCCAGGCAGTTGATCTTTTCGTCCCACTGCAGGAACATCATCCCCATATCGGAACCTTTCCCCGTTTTTACCGCAAAGCAGCAGTCCGCGTCGTTAAGCAATTCAAGCGTGGATGCATACTCATCAATGGAATACCCGGCTCTCAGGTGTTGACATTCCGGGTGCGTACACATCGGAAGAGCCAGCCCGCTTGAACAATCGTAATAACACAGCAGACCGTCCTGGGCCGTCAGGAAACCCGATCCGGAATACCCGGTCACAAAGTCATAAAAGGCCATCGTCTCCTGGTTCTCCGCCAGACCTGCGCTGCAGGCGCACAGAACCAGCACGCAGAGAAGGGCTGCCGCCGTCTGGATCTTCTTCATGGTTTCCTCCGCATCGGTTTATAACCTGCCATATCAGTTGTCTCCTTTTTCATACCATCCGTCCACAACGCCCGTGGCACCAAGGATTTTGTGATTGTTTTCCTTCCCGAATACGCGGGCTGTAAGTGCAAACGGCTTGCCCAGGTCGCCGTAACCGGACGCGGTATAGACAACCGGATAGATTTCTGAATCATCGCCCTGGTAGTACACGGTAATGGTGCATTCCTTAATGAAGGGATAGTACCCTTTCATCGCGTCCATGGAAACCGTCAGCGCGTAGGATGATCCGGTTTCGGCAGGGCCGCTTGTGCAGTGGATATCCGCCCGGACTTTTTCCGGTTCATGGTTGTATTCCACCGAGGACAAACACTCATAGGAATAGGTGTACGGTGTGATCGGCAGTTCATCGATCGTGTCCGTATTTTCCGCGATTGCGGCAGCCGGACCGGCAAAGGGAACCGCGATGCAGCACACCAGGGTAAGCAGGGCAGCCATAGTCAGGAACCTCTTGATCATCAGTAAGACCTCCCGTTCGTCTTTCTGCCTTAATAGACGTACGGGAGGTCGTTTTCGGAAAAAATAATTTGATGTTTTCTGAATGTTTTTATTCCCTGGAAAATTCATGCATCTGCGGGTCATTTCCGTTCAGCAGTTCATCCACTGAAATATATGCTTTATCAAGATCTGTATCCGCAAAACGGTGATCCAGGATCAGCGGATCCGTCTGGATATACTCGACAAAGATATCATACCAGTCCGTCTCGGCATTGCCTTTGATGCATGCGCCGGGAATGGACAGCGGTTTGATTGCTCCGGTTTTCAGGTTCTGCAGTGCAAAAGTGCCTGTTTCAAAATCAAATGACAGCACGATCTCGTCCGTCAGCACACGGTACGGATAGTAATCCGATTCCGTGTCATATTTAAAGGAATACTCCAGGACGGTCTCCCGCCTGTTCAGGTCATATTTCAGGAATAAAGCATCCTGATTGTCCGGTGTGTCCGGAGGCAGAATACTGTAGAGCATCCCGTCCCGGATAATTTCATATCCGTCTCTCTTCTGGACCGGCCTGTCGCACAGGCGCCGGTCCATCATTACTTTTTCGCCCGTGTTCACATCGATTCCCAGCACAGAATACCGGCTTTTGTTCCGGGTGTCATCCGCCTGCTCCCGTCCGTCCTGTAAATTCAGATCCAGGCCGTTTGCAGCGTTGATCCGGTAATACAGGACCCCGCCGTATATGCCCATCAGGTTTATATCACAGCTTTCCGCGTAGAAAGTCTCCAGGATGGAAGACTCGCCGGTTGCCATGGAACACTTCACCAGCTGGTATGAGCCCGGCTGGAGATCCGGATCCGGCTCGATGGCCTTTTGCCCCTCCAGCGGTTCTTTCGGATAAAGATAGAACAAATAATACACGTATCCGTCATAGGCAACAACGCCGGTGGGATAAGGATCATAGGCCCCGGAAAAGAGCTGCCCCAGGTCTGTCAGCTGCCGGGTCTCCCCGTCCACCTCGGACACATACAGGGGAACCGTATTGGCCCCGGGCGGCGGATCCTGATAGAACAAAGGGAAAAAGTACAGCTTTCCGTCATACAGGACCATGCTGTTCTCGAACATCCCCGCATAGGCAAGCCGGGCGGCATAGCACAGGGAGGAATTGTCATTCATAAATTCCGCCACTGAATAATGGAAACTGTTCGGATCCCGCTCATTCACCGGCCGGTGGTCACAGTTCGGGCGGGTGCACAGCGGCATGCGCTGTCCGCTGGCAAAATCGTAATAGTACACCATGGTTCTGTCGAATGATTCATACAGAAAACCGTTCTGCATGTAAACCGCATTATACGAGCAAATCACCTGGCCTTCCGGTGCCTCCGCCGCGGCGCCCGACAGGATGCCGCACAAAACCGCCAGGGCCAGAAGCCACGAGCCGATCCTTTTTCTGTTCATGAATGATATCCTCCGTTTTATTATTTTACTGGCGGAATAAAACCATGTACGGCTCCCCGCAGAGAACCGTACATGGCCGGAAAACCGGGGCGAATCACTGCGCCTGCCGGTGATTCATTCAGTCAGTAAGCTTAGTAATAAACACAAAAGCCGCAGGAGCCATCATTTGACACATAAATGTCCGCGTTGTTCCTGGCATTTACAGTGACAGAAAAAGGGCTCGTCCCTTGTCCTACACCGCTGGTAACAGACTTGCTGTTTTCCACTGTATATATAGCGCCCGCGTCTGACATAGTCGGGCCCCGCTTAAAGGTCGCCCTTACCACAGCAGTAGATTTGCAGATGTAGCCTGCTCTTCCCGGCACACTTGGCATCGAGGTTGTTATTTTGGTTGAATTCTTCGTTACTCTTACGGTAACCCATTCAGCAGGTGGAAGTGCAAACGCAGACATAATAACAGTCATAGATAGAAGCATCACGCAGAGAACAAAACAAATAGCCTTTTTCATTATGATCATTCTCCTTTTCTCATTTTAGTCCCGGACCTGTACAATCTCCGGAGGAAACTGTACAGGTCCGGATGGAATACCCGGATTGTTCACCAATCCATCATTTCACTACATAGCTGTACTGAATGATTCCTTCAGCTTTGCTCTTACTCTTGATATATCCGTCCGCTGAATTTCTCTTCTGAACAACAGCAGTCAGCAGTTTAATCCCGCCGGAACCATTCACAGTAGCCTCGTCATGGTCGCTTACGCTATACTGTTTTCCTTCATCCGACAGGCCCGGGCCGCGTTCAAAAACCGCTTTCAGGTTAAGCCTGGCATATGTCCTGTTATAGCCCGACTTACCGGGGATATTGACCTTGCAGGCCGTGGCATATGTCCTGTAAGTTGTAATCTGAACAGTAAAAGTCGATGTCGTTCTCTTTGTTATTGTTTCAGCACCGGCTGCCATAACGGCCATACTGAGAATCATCAGGCAAAGAGCAAAACAAATCATCTTTTTCATTGTGATTTCTCCTTTACTTTTTCTTCATTAGTCAGTAAGCCGCTAATCCGGGTCATGTACGGTTTCCCGGAGGAATCCGTACATGACCCGTATACTTAACAGTACAACCGGGAATAATTATCTGATTCCGTAATACTGGTACGTTCCGGTTGCTTCATAGGAGAGCAGGATGTCCGCGGAATTATTGCCGCTATAGGAATTGCTCACATTACCAGTCCCCTGTCCCCAGCCTCCGTTGACACTCTTCTGGCCGCTCTTGCTGTACTTTCTGCCGGCATCCGACATGGTCGAACCGCGCTTGAAATTTGCCTTCAGGTAAACAATGGCGCAGGAATAATATCCGGCTTTTGCCGGGGCGCCTTTTACAGTGGCCTTTACTCCGTTGGTTCCATAGAAGCTGATAGAAGGTTTAGGATCAGCGGCAAAAGCTGCAACGCTCATGCAAAGAATAGCCAGGCAAAGGACTGCGCAAATAAGCTTCTTCATATTATTACAACTCCTTTTTATTTCTTTCTCGATTTACTTGAAATAAACCGGTCCTCGTTTTATAATGCCCCCTGTTCCTGCAGAATCTTCATCGCTTACGCGATGCCGCCCCCACAGCGCGAATTTTGCAGGAACATTTTATTGGAGCCCGGACCTCTGCAACGAACCACCATCTGGGTGAACCTCCTTTCCATCGAATTAAATAACAAGGCTGACGCCTGTTAAATCATCGTCATGGTTATGCGGTCGCCGGTGTCCCCGTACCGGACCGCCGGCATCATTACGGGTACAGATTCCTGTACGCGAAGAATACATCCTGGTTGCTTTACTGCTGCAGGAAATACTGAGGATGTCATTCCCGGAAAACGTCGTCTTTATTTCAATTGTATTTTGACTGTCTGAATTAATTATATAGTTTTCGGCTGTGCGCCTGTCCTGTTACGGCTGCAAGCGATCCATCTTCTCCTGCGCGGCCTGCCAGATGCGCCGCAATGTCTCTTCATCCGGTCCGGAATCGCTGTTCTCTGCCTCTTCCAGGATCTGCTGTTCCTTTTCCAGGTCATCCAGGTCAAACGCCAGTTTGATCAGATGATCCAGGTATTCTTCTTCTATTTTTGAATAATCGTGTCTCTCGTCACCCATAACAGCCCCCCTGTTCTCCGGATCCTTCTTTCCTTTCATGCGTTTTTCACTGATCACAGCCAAAGAAGCCTCAACGCTGTTTCGTCGAGGCCGTTCCGGCCGCAGTTCGTCCTGTCCCTCGGCAGTGGGACAGAGCTGTCAGTTGCCCTTCCTGTTCCGGAGATACGCTTTCAGTTCATTCAGCCTGGCCTCATGGTCAAAGCTGGTCAGGTTCACCGAATGGCTGTAAAGCTTTGCTTCATTCCCGTCTTTGTCCTGGTATACGGTTTCCATCTGGAAGTATGTGCTGCCGTAGTCTGTCCTGTTCTCCGGTTCGTTCAGCCATACTTCCACCGCCAGCTGCTCGTCTTTTGAAACAGCCAGCTCAATCTGCTCGGGATCCGCATATAGAACGTCGTTAATCCGCATTTCCTTCACGGTCTGTCCCGCGCCGAACCGGATCGCTTTGATCACGCACGGCTGATCCACATACAGGCTGCACTGGAACGGCATTTCCTTCCTGTCGGGAATCGTCAGGATCTGGTCCATCTTCAGCAGTGCGAACTCGTCGGGCGCTTCAATCACGTTCAGGTTCAGGCCCGCGGGATACAGGTCATACAGTTCCCCGTCAATCTTCACCGCGATCCGGCTGATGCTTTCTGTCTGCTTCCCCGTCGTAAAATGGAGATACAGGTCATATGCATACCAGCCGTCCCCGGTTTCCACATGCTCGCCGTCAATGAAGATTTCTTCCTTCACTTCCGCGTCTGCCGGCTGTCCGTCCTGGTTGTACCACATATCATAGGACGCCTGTTTCACGGGGAAATTCGTCACAATCGGTACCCTGATACTGGCATTTTCCTCCTCGAACAAATACAGCTCTGCCCGGAGCATGTCCCCGTAGGCTTCCCTGCCCTCCGCGGATGCGCCGCATACCGCCAGGAAAGCCATCACACACAAACACAGAATAACCAGTTTTTTCATAATAGATACCTCCTGTTCACTGTATCTCCCCAAACCGGGAACTCACCACGGAAACCGGCAGCATTCCCCGTGCGCGCCGCCTGCGCGCACGGGGAACCGTTCGTCACGAAAATCAAATTACTTGGAATAGCCCAGCGCGAAATAGGGAGAATAGGATCCCGCGTCGAGAATCGTGCCGGAAGTCTTCAGGCTCCAGCTGCCGGTGGAGAAAATGGTGGAAGTCCGGGTATAGAACTTGTAGGGATACTTGTTGAACTTCTTGTTATACTGAATGTTGTAGTAGCCGACCTTGCTGCCCTTGGTGATGTCCCAGGAATATCCGGAAACCTCACCGGAAGTCCAGGAATATCCGAAGCTGGACTTGACAGACGCGACATTCTTGATACCGACATCCACGCCAGCATTGATGGAGAAGGTGCCGCTGTAGGACTGGCTGTAGGAAAGGTGCAGGGTATGCGTGCCGTCGAAATAGGCTTTGGCAGTCACGTTCTTGAGTGTTTTGGTCACGGTGCCGTTGGAAGCAGAGATAACAACCTTCTTGGTGTTCTGGCATCCCAGGGGCTTGTCAAATTCAAAGGTGCCGGTCTTGATGGCCAGCGCGCTGACCGTCATGCACACAAGCAGAAGAACAGAAACCGCAATAAAGATGAACCGCTTTTTCATGGAATTACTCCTCCGTTTTTTATCGTTGTTTTGTTGCTGTTGATAATTTATGCGGATTGGTTTATTCTGTTCCTGTTCCCACAGAACTGTCACCGCTCACGCGGTGGATGCTGCCAGGCATTGTTTTGCGGGAACTTTTTTCAATGCCGGGGCCCCGGATCCGTATGCACATACCGTTCACCTCCCTTGCAATCATTTCATTATCCAGGCGTTTCCGCCGTCAGACAGCAGGGATGGCCGTGATCAGTATGTTTTCTTACCGCTGTGGCCGCGGATGTCATCGGAATCATTGCCCTTTTTGGCAACGCATTTCACAAAGATCCGGTAAGTTGCTCCTTTTGTGGCCTGATAGGAAATCTCAATCTTTTTGGCGGTTTTCTTCTGACGGCTGGCCATCACCCAGCTGCCGTTCTGAAGCTTCTGCACTTCAATTGTCATGTCGAAGGTCCATCCGTCTTCACCGGAAAGGTTTGTCACTTTTCCGGTACCCGTGATACTCCCGGTGTTCGACATGGATATGGTGGCATTCACGGTTATTGCTCCTGCATTGCATGCGGGAGCGGAACCGGTTCCGCCGCCTGCACAGGCCGCGCCGGCCAGGGTCACCAGGAAAACTACCAGGGCAACGATGGATACGAACTTCTTCATAACAAAACCTCCCAAACGTTTATTCTGTGAACAACCTTCTGTTACAGGAAACGTTCGGGAGGCGGTTTTCGGAAAAAATAAATTGTATTTCGATTGTTTTTTGGTTATCTGATAATTTTCCGGACGTTCCTGGCAATCTGGATTACTTCATCCTTCGTTATATTCCGGCATCCCAGCGCAAACATCTTTTCGTCATTCTGCCAGGTAATGCTGATCCCGCGATCTTCAGTATATTCGATCACACAGGCTTCCCTGCCGCCGATATCGGCATAGGAAACCACAGCATCTTCCGTCCCGGAAGCCGCGCCGGCTGTTTCCGGCAGCTCCGAGAAAGCAAGGAAGCGCCTCTTTGCCGCGTCTTTTTCTTCCAGGTCAGCATACTCGATATCGCAGCCGCCGGGTGAATCGGGCCAGATGACCGTCATTCCATCCGGAATCCAGGACATGAAATAGTCTCCGTCCCATTCTGCCGGGACGGCAAAAGAAGCGTCCGTATTCTCCTCGAACACGAAATTCACCTGCTGGTTTTCCTGGTCGAAGCTGGTCAGCATCCGGATCACCCGGGCCCTGATTTCCGCCGAGCTGGCAATTACCACCGGCACGCCGATGGAAATCACAAGCAATATGCAGGCCGCGATTTTCAGCACCTGCGGCACCGTCCGGCGCACCGCGTTCCGGCGCTTTATGCGCTTTTCTTCCTGCTCCTGCCGGTCCATCTTTTCCTGGGCCATCTGCCAGGTGCGCCTGACTGTGAATTCATCCGGCGCCAGTTCGTCATCCTTCGCTTCTGCCTGGATCTGCTGTTCCTTTTCGGCGTCATCCATGTCGAAGGCAAGCTTGATCAGGCAGTCCAGATATTCCTCTTCCAGTATATTGTTCTCCGTGTTTACTTCCCTCATAATATCCGGTCTCCCTGTCAGACAGTCTGTCGAATGATCAGCCGTGCATGCTTCAGGTATTTCCAGACGTCGTCCTCTGTAATACCTGTCTGTTCGGCGATCTGCCGTGCGGTCATCCCATTCTGGCACTTCATGCGCAGAATGTCCTGTTCAATCCACGGAAGCCCGGAGGTGGCAGCCAGGATTGCCCGCAGTTTTTCCCGCAGCAGCACCCGTTCCTCCGTCGACTCCCCGCCGGGCATGTTTTCAAGCACTTCCGGAACTTCATGCCGGAGCCTTTCATTATGCCTGCAGGCTTTCCGGTTGGCGTCAATCGCCGCGTTCCTGACGGTGGCAATCACATACGCGCCCAGCGCTTTCGAATCCATTCCCCGAAGCAGTGCGACCTTTGAAATCAGCGCCACACAGCAGTCGGAGACCACGTCCTCCACCTCGACCCCGGAAACGACATATTTCCAGGCCGTAGAGTACATCAGCCGGTTGTAATCGGTATACAGTTGTTCCATGAAATGGCGGTCATCGTCATTCTCTATGACCTGAATCACCAAAGGCATGACCAGCATGCAGGACACCTGCCTTTATATGCAACGTCCAAGTGTACAAGACACCTTTCGACTGTATTCTACATGAAAACCATTTGCATCACAAGCAAAAACCGCAAAAAAAGCAAAAGAGGGCGTGCTTTTTGCACGCCCCCTCATTTCCGGGATCGGATCAGATCTTCGGCAGTCTCGCGCGGAAGGTTTCCAGCTCGGCATCCGTGGGGATATAGTCGTCCATTTTGCCGTCATGGAACTTCTCATACGCCACCAGGTCAAAGTAGCCGGTACCGGTCAGGCCGAACAGGATCGTCTTCTCCTCGCCGGTCTCCTTGCACTTCAGCGCTTCGTCAATGGCTGCGCAGATGGCGTGGCTGCTTTCCGGCGCAGGCAGGATGCCCTCGGTCCGGGCGAAGGTCTCAGCGGCTTCGAACACCTTGGTCTGGGGCACGGATACCGCGCGCATCATCTTGTCTTCATACAGCTGGGACAGGATCGGGCTCATGCCGTGATACCGCAGGCCGCCGGCGTGGTTCGGGGCCGGGATGAAGTCGGAGCCCAGGGTGTACATCTTGGCCAGTGGGCACACCATGCCGGTGTCGCAGAAGTCATAGGCATATACGCCGCGGGTGAAGCTCGGGCAGCTTGCCGGCTCCACCGCGCGAATGCCGTCGTCCCCCTCGCCACGGCGCTTGTCACCGACGCACGCGCCGATCAGGCCACCGAGGCAAGCACCACCGCCCGCGCAACCGCCGAGGCGGAGGGCCCCCC
>JAEEGL015738611.1_pt1 | contig 34467 bp, 30 predicted proteins | sample 9134231 | NCBI WGS metagenome assembly JAEEGL01 (sample SAMN16246548, study PRJNA631951) | gut metagenome | biome: gut microbiome; feature: rumen; material: fiber-attached | host: Bos | place: Iran: Karaj | collected 2018-10
CAATATTTGGCTACTCATATTCTACTTCTATTTCCTTTGTCTGACCATACTTGAAATTCAGTTCTGATCTTTAAAACTTCTTTTTTCTTTGCTCCTTTTCTTCCGCGGCTTTAAAACGGAATTTACTCTGCAAAGTTACACTTTTTTTAGCCTCCAGGACGAAAAAAGTCCTTCGCTTTTCAACGTCAACGGGGCAAAGGAAAACCGGAAACGGTTTTCCGTTTCCGGCCAGCTTTTCTCTTTGTTTTCCTATTTTCTTAACAGATAGCCGGATAACCGAACATGCTCAAAGGTTCCGTCTTCACGGCAGGCAGCATATATGCTCAGCACTTCAATGACCCCATCATCGACGGCAAAGCGGACGTGTTCCGGCCGGTTGTCTTCATCAAAGCCATTCACGAAGCTGCGCAGTTGCTCCGTCAGATCATAGCCTTCTATGATGACTTCCTGTCGGTTGGCTTCAAAGCCGTAGTAACTGACGTTCTTCATCGTGCGGTAGCCGGCAACGTCAAATTCCGTTGCTTCGCCGGCGTCCCACCAGCATTCCTTAGAGTGCACGTAGGGGTTATGGTCTTCATAGCCAAAGCCGTAGAGCACTTCCGGGTCCTTGGAGATCAGGTATTTCTGCCTTTCTGAAAGCGTCTCGTCTTCCTGATAATAGAGATAATCATAGGCGCTTAACAGTTTCTTCTGATCATCATAGGAAATCATGCCGTTGGGGATGACCGCGTTATCAAAATCCAGCATGTTGTTTTTCTTCAGCACGTTTTCGATGATCTGCTGCTGCCAGCGGTTGGAGATCGTCAGGCAGTTGAGCGGACCGACGGTGACCAGCAGGCAGACCGCGGCCATGGCCAGAAACAGCCAGTTGACCCGGTGGACAAACAGAGAATCAGCGATGAACAGCAAGGCGATCACATCGCAGGCCAGCGAGAGCCAGCGGGGTGCCGTCACGCCCAGATCATCAATGCGGATGTAGACGGCCACGGCCTGGATCAGCACCACCGGCAGCATCAGCCAGCCGCCAAGACGCAGGTAGCTCTGGTGAGCCGGGGAATCCTCGCAGCGCACCGACAGGTAATAACCGCAGAACATCAGCAAGGCCAGCGAGGCGAAGATGTTGATCCGGCCCCGGGGCAGGTTCATGGTGATGATGCTCTTGAACAGGTAGATGTAAAGGATCGCCAGTAACAGCAGATAGATCGCCAGCGCGGCCTTGTTGAAGACCAGGCTGTAGACCTTCGGCACGCTGACCTCATCGCCATCTTCCGGCAGACAGGCCAGATAGTGGTTGACACCGATGACCAGATAGATCAGGGTGGCGGCGATCAGATAGAGCTTGTAGCTGTCATTGAAGTCGTAGATCAGGTTGGTAAAGGCGGCGATGCAGATGCATACCCCGGCCATGACAACACTGGTCAGCAAGACGGTATAGAAGCCCTGGGAAACCAGATAGCCGAAGGTATTATCGGTTCCGGAGAACAGGAACACCTCATAGGCGACCAGACAGAACAGGGCACCGTTGACCCCGGCGTAGGTCATGATCGTAAAGACATTGTTTTCAAAGCGGTTGAGCAGCCAGGTGCAGACAACCACATAGACGGCCGTGATCACCGCCGGGATCAGCCTGCTGAAGCCGTATTTCTCCGCTACCAGGGTCAGAAGCAGACTCAGCAGCATTCCTGAGCATAACGCCATCATCAGATAGCCCTGGATGTCCTCAATGTCATCAATGATGATGCAGTAACAGATTAACAGCGCCAAAACAATGCTGACGGCGAAGGTCAGCGAGAAGCGCCGGACGCTCTTGCGGTAACTGTCCACAAACCGGCTGATCAGATTCTGTATTTTCATTAAATCAGTCCTCTCGTTAGGCGGCCGCAGCCGCTAATCCATTATAGAACGGGAAAAAGGCAATGTAAAATCACCGGGATGCCTCCTGCCGCTTTCATTCAGCGCGCAAATGTGCTATACAGTGAGTATGGGGTTAAAGAAATGAAAGAATATGCTGCCAAATACCGTCTGCCGCTGATCCTGGGTCCCCTGTTCAAGATCCTGGAGGTCTTTTTTGACCTGCTGGTCCCGGCGATCATGAACAGCGTCATTGACATCGGCATCGCCAATGGCGACAAGCCCTACATTACCTCCCACATCATCCTGATCATCGCCCTGGGACTGACCGGATTCATCTGTACGGCCATCGCCCAGTTTTTTGCCGCCCGGGCCGGGGTCGGGGTGGCCAGCGAGATCAGATCAAGGCTGTTCGCCCACATCCAGTCCCTGTCGGAAAAGGAGATGGACCAGTTCAGCTACAGTTCCCTCAATTCCCGGCTGACCAATGATACCTATCAGGTTCAAAACGGCCTCAACCTGGCCATCCGGCTGCTGGTGCGCTCTCCCTTCATCGTCTTCGGCGCCTTCTTCATGGCCTGGCGCCTTTCGCCCCGGCTTTCACTGATCTTCATCGTAATGATCCTGATCCTTCTGGTCATCGTCAGCGCCATTACTCTATTGACCATCCCGATGTACGGGCAGGTTCAGAAGCAGCTGGACAGCGTCATGGCCCGGCTGAAGGACAACCTGACCGGCGTGCGGATCTTACGGGCCTTCAACCGCCAGAAAGAGGAGATCAGTCAGTTTGAACAGGTGACTCAGGGGCAGCTGCAGGCCCAGAAAAGGGTGGCTTTCATCGCCAACCTGCTTAACCCGCTGACCTACGCCCTGGTCAATGTGGCCATCATCCTGATCATTCATTTCGGCGCCATTCAGATCAGTGCCGGCCAGTTATCCACCGGCAATCTGATCGCCTTATATAACTATCTCTCCCAGATCCTGATCGAACTGATCAAGCTGGTCAACCTGATCATCGTCATCAACCGTTCCCTGGCATCCTACCGCCGCATTCAGCAGGTCATCAACACGCCCAATTCCCTGCCCTTATGCTCACAGCTGCCCCAGACAGCTGCCGGCTCGCCGGCCCTGGAATTCCGCAATGTCAGCTTCCGCTACCCCAGCAGCGCTGCCGACACCCTGGAGGACATCAGTTTCAGCCTTTCCCCGGGCCAGTGTCTGGGCATCATCGGAGCTACCGGTTCCGGCAAGAGCACGATCGCCGATCTGATCGCCCGCCATTACGATGTTACTGCCGGTCAGATCCTGCTTAACGGCGCCGACATCAGGGACTATCCCCTTGAAGAACTCCATCAGCGCATCTCCCTGGTCTACCAGAAGGCCTCGCTGTTTTCCGGCACCGTCCGCAGTAACCTGCTCACGGCCCGCGGCGATGCCAGCGAAGCCCAGATGATCAGCGCTCTTAAGGACGCCCAGGTCTTTGACAGCATCGACGGCGATCTGGACCGCAGCGTCAGCCAGAGCGGCACCAATTTTTCCGGCGGCCAGCGCCAGCGGCTGACCATCGCCCAGGCCTTCCTCAGAAACGCGGACATCCTGATACTTGACGATGCCACCAGCGCCCTGGACTTCAAAACGGAAAGCCTGATCAGAGAAAAGCTGGCGGAAAGCCGCCAGACCCTGATCATCATCTCCCAGCGCGTCAGCAACATGATTAGCGCCGATGCAATCCTGGTACTGGACAACGGCCGGGCCGTTGGCCTGGGCAGCCACCGCCAGCTATTGGCAAGCTGTCCGGTCTATCAGGAGACCTGTGCCTCCCAGCAGGCTGAGGAGGTGGCTTAGCATGAAGCGCTATCTCACTAAACACGCCCTGGCCCTGATCCTGATCGTACTGTGCTCCTGCGCCAGCGCTCTGGTAAGGATCCTGATCCCGCTGATCGTCGGCAAGGCCATCGATTCCATGATGCCCATTGCCAATTTGGACTTCGCCCTGATAAAGGATTACCTTAAGCAGCTGGCTCTGTGCGCTGCCGTCTACAGCCTGAGCCAGTGGCTTTCCGGTCAGCTGTCCAACCGCACGGTCTTCACCATTACCCGGGAAATAAGAAACGATCTGTTTGCCCGCCTCCAGCAATTACCGCTGAGCTATCTTGACAGCCATCTGCATGGCCAGACCATCAACATCCTGATCAGCGACGTCGAGCAGTTCTGCGACGGCCTGCTTTTGATATCGGGCTCGCTTTTCGGCGGCATCATTACCATCCTGACCATCCTGATCTTCATGTTCCGGCTCAACGGTTCCATTGCCCTGACCGTCGTACTGCTGACGCCATTGTCGCTTTTGATCGCCCGCTTCATCGCCCGCAACACCCATTCCCTCTTCACCAGTCAGTCTGACCTGAAGGGAAAACTGAACGGCCTGAGCGATGAGTTCATCACCTCCCAGAAGCGCATCCGTACCTTCAATTACCACAAGGAAGCTCAGCAGCGCTTTGACGCAGTCAACGAGCAGCTGAGGCAGTGTTCGACCAAAGCCATCTTCTTCTCTTCCCTGGTCAATCCCTCGACCAGGCTGATCAATAACGCCATCTATGCCCTGACCGGTCTGCAGGGCGCCCTGATGTGCCTCAATGGCACCCTGACCGTCGGAGCGCTGTCGGTCTTTCTTAGTTATGCCGGAGAATTCGGCAAGCCCTTCAACGACATCTCCTCGGTACTGAGTGAGCTGCAGAGCTGCCGGGCTTCCGGCGCCAAGATCGAAGCTCTGCTTAGTGAACCGCTGGAAAGCCGCGATGACAGCGCCGAGCAGCTGGATCCGGCCAGCTCCGCCATCAGCTTTGAGGACATCCATTTCAGTTATGACAAAATCAAGCCCATCATCGCCGGCCTGTCTCTGAACATCAGAGACGGTGAAAGAGTCGCCCTGGTCGGGACCACCGGCTGCGGCAAGACCACCCTGATCAATCTGTTGCTGCGCTTCTATGACCCTGATAAGGGTACCATCCGGCTGGACGGCACCGACATCACCGCGGTTTCCCGCGCCAGTTTGCGAAGCTGCTTCGGCATGGTGCTGCAGGACAGCTGGGTCAAGCAGTCGACCATCCGGGAAAACCTGATCATCGGCAATCCCGCCGTCAGTCAGCAGCGGATCGATGAGATCTGCGCCATCACCCACTGCGATTCCTTCATCCGCCGGATGAAGGACGGCTATGAGACCGTCATCGCCGATGACAATGTGCTGTCAGCGGGGCAGAAGCAGCTGTTGAGCATTGCCCGGGTCATGATCGCCGATCCCCGGATCCTGATATTGGATGAGGCGACTTCCAACATCGATACCCGTACCGAGATCAATGTCCAGAAGGCTCTGGAAGCCTTAATGGAAAACAAGACCTCATTAATCGTCGCCCACCGGCTCTCCACCATCGTCAACTGCGACCGCATTGTGGTAATGGATAAGGGTCAGATCATCGAACAGGGCAGCCATAAGCAGCTGCTGGCCCAAAGGGGTTTCTATTACACCCTCTACAACTCCCAGTTCCGCCATGGCAATTTCTGATTAGTACTTAAGAAGGCATAAAAAAATCTCCGGATCACCGGAGATCTTTTCTTTCGATGGTGCACCAGGTGAGACTTGAACTCACACGGGTCTCCCCACACGCCCCTGAAACGTGCGCGTCTGCCTATTTCGCCACTGGTGCAGTGCTTTATTATAATACACTATTCTTTCAGCAATGAAAAGTGTTTTTTTCCATTTTTTGTGAAAACCGTTTTCCCGGCACTGTCCGGCCTCATGGAGTTTACCATCCGCGATTATGTAGTAAAATAGAAGGGAAAAGAGGTAATGACATGAAAAAAACCTTAATCACCGCCATCATGACCGTCATGATCGCTCTCCTTATTACCGGATGCTCTTCAGCACCGGAAAACACCAATCAGGTAGAGAAGGCCGAACCGGGCAAGGCCTGGATCTATGACGCCCAATACGAAGCTGAATTCCTCGTTGATTCCTTTACCGCCCGGGACGGCACCCGCGTTGATGCCGCCAGAGACCTCATCGTCCCTTTCATCAACATTTCCTCAGCTGATGCCTCCCGCATTAATAACATGATCAAGGGCATCTACAGCGATCTGGTCGATCTGTACAACTGGGATTGCCAGGAAAAGATCTGGTGGGAAAAAGCCCGCTATGACAGCTATGAATACGCCAACACCGTCAGTGCCCTGCTGGTCAGCTGCTACGGCGGTACGGCCGACGCTCAGGACAGCTATTACGGCTTCTGCTTTGACCTCTCTGACGGTCATCAGCTCAGCTTTGATGAAGCCTGTTCTCTGTTAAAAACCGACAAGGCAACGGTGCTGAACGGCCTTGACCCGCTGATCCGTAAGGAGATCAACAAAGTGACCGGCAACAAGCTGGACGAGCGCTATGTCAGCGCTACCTATGAAAAGCTGGAGAGCGCCATCGCCTCCGGTTCCCTCCAGTTTGTCATTGATTCCCGCGGCAAGCTCAACATCGCCGTAGATCTGATGGTCGACGATTTCGAAAACGGCATCTTCAGCCGGCTGATCATCCTGCCGTAGGCTTACCCAAAAAGACAAGAAAAAATGTCCCTGCCTGAGCAAGGACATTTTCTTTTTTCTGGCGCGCCCGAAGGAGCTCGAATCCCCGACCTTCTGCTCCGGAGGCAGACGCTCTATCCAACTGAGCTACGGGCGCATCTTGGACTATTATACCACTGTTAATGGTCCAGAGAACAGTAAATTTCAAATTGCCGGACCGCCTTCAGATAGAGGTCCTGACGGTACTGATGGCGGCTGATCAGCAGATTCTTGAGGGTGTAGTAGGCCAGATCATAATCATTGGCTTCCTCGGAAATGTGAGCCAGGATGATCTGCTTGGTCCGCTCACTCAGACAGCGGGACAGGATGTCGCTGGCATATTCATTGGACATGTGGCCGCTGTCGGAAAGGATCCGCCGCTTCAGCCAGTCCGGCCGGCTGGTCTTCATCAGCATCTCCGGGTCATGATTGGACTCGAAGATGTAGTAATCCGCTCCTTTGATCAGCTGCAGATTGGCCTGGGAAATATAGCCGGTATCGGTGAGCTGCACCAGCGTTTCCCTGCCGTCGGTAATGACATAGCCGACGCAGATGTCGCAATCATGGCTCAGTACCAGCGCCACGACGGTAAAGCAGCCGACCTTAAAGGGCTTGTAGGGGTCAATGATCCGCTCATTCTGCAATGACAGAATGGGAAAGGGAGCATAGACCGGCAGCCGGGAAAACATGGTCACGGACTTGATGTGGTCGCTGTGGCTGTGGGTTATCAGCAGTCCGGCACTCTTCTCCCATTGCAGGCCGATCTTGGCAAAGGCATCCTTAAGATAGCTGACTGACGGACCGCAGTCAATGATAAGGCTGTCATCACCGCTGGTCACAACGGCGCAGTTGCCCTTTGAGCCGGAGGCCAGGATGTGGAAATGCATTTTCTAGTACCTGCGGCACAGTTCACAGGGCAGGTAAATGCACGGGTCGGTCTGAACACCGTTGACATATACCGAGATGTGAATATGCGGTCCACTCGAGCGACCGGTTGAACCGATCTGACCGATGACCATGCCCTGCGTTACATAGGTGCCTACCGGGAAGAATCCTGGTACTTTCATGTGTCCGTAACGGAGCATGAAGCTGTTGCCCTGGTTGTCTTCGCCCGCCTCAATGCGGTAGAAGTTTCCGGCCGCGGCGCTGTGGGCGTTCATGGAGATGATGCCGTTGGTTACGGCCAGCACTTCGCCATAGCGGTTATAGGGGTTGATGAAGTCAACACCGGTATGACCGCCATAGCCATAGTAGTCACAGGTGATGGCAGCGTTGTAGCACGGTAAGCCGAAGGTGATCGATCCGGTATAGGTAGTGGCGTGGGAGCCGACCAGGTAAACGCCCTGGACCGGTTTTTCCACGACCTTGCTGGATTCCTGACGGTAGCCGGACAGCACACCGTTGACATAGATCTCCGTATAGAGGTTGTCGTTGTAACCGTTCTTGGCTTCTACGGCAACCACCAGCTCACCGACGTTCATGGTCTCATCCTTCTGATAGATCGGTGATTCCGGATAGGTGATCTCGCGGACATAGTTCTGTGCTTCGGTAACGACATTGATCGGTGAATCGAAGTAGGTAATGTTGAGCTGCTGACCGACAACCAGCGTCTGGTTGATGTCCTGCAGGTTCTTGTTAAGGGAAAGCAGCTGCTTGGAAGACAGGCCGTTATTGGAGGCGACACCCTGAATGGTGTCAAACTCCTTGACGGTGTAATAGGACAGATCCTTATCCCAGCCGTAGCACAGCCAGTCAAAGATGGCTTCCTTGCTGTCGAGGATCTGGCTCACTTCCGCTCCTGATGAGGAAGCCTTGATGACTTCTTCCAGATAGACATTGGTGTCCTGGGTGCCATAGCTGGTCAGGTCGGGAATGACCTCGCCGTTTTCCAGCTTGTAGAAGACATCCTCGTCGACAAACATCATTACGAATTCCCGCAGGGCTTCGGTAAACTGATTGACCGACTTGACATAGATGGTCTCCTTGACCTTGTCGTCGCGCAGAAACTCGATCTTGGTGGTGTCAGCCACGAAAAGGCCATGACCGTCAAGATAGCTGATGATCTCCTGGTCGCGGTCTTCATAGACCCAGAAGCTCTTTTCTCTTACCGTGTAGATGTCCCGGCTCAGGCCGATCTTATAGTCGGTGTAGTTCTCATCCGCCAGTTCTGCCTGTTTTTCGGCGATGACGCGGTCAATGAGGCTGCCGTCCAGCAGCACGCCGACCAGTTCACCCTTGTGGTAGACCTTGGTGATCTCCCGGGGCTTCAGGGAGAGCGATTCGATCTTCTGGCTGACCAGCGAAGTGGCCTGCGAAACATCGATGTCCTCTATCTCCCGGGCTCTTCCCACATTGGAGGGAAAGACCAGGGCAATGGCGATGGCCAGTACCAGGGCTCCCAATATAACAATGAGTCTTTTCTTATTCATATTCATCATCCCTGTACTCTTTAGTATAGAACGCATTGGTCTTATTATCAAATGCCAGCCAGATGCTGCCGATGGGGCCGTTACGGTGCTTGGCAATGATGATCTTCAGATCAGTGTAGTCGTTTTCTTCCTGCTGTTCATCGTCCTTCTTCTTAGGCCGGTGAATGAACATGACGATGTCGGCGTCCTGCTCAATGGCGCCGGATTCACGCAGGTCGGAAAGGATCGGTTCGCGGTCTCTCTGCTCAACGTTACGGCTGAGCTGGGAAAGAGCGATGACGGGAACGTCGAGTTCCCTGGCCAGCTGCTTGAGGCCGCGGGCGATCTCAGCGACGTCCTGCTGGCGGTTGTCAGCGTGGGTGACGTTGGCGGTGACCAGCTGCAGGTAGTCGATGATGATCAGATCCAGGCCGTGCTCGGACTGCAGCTTGCGGCACTTGGCCATGATGTCATTGACCTTGATGCCGGTGGAATCATCCAGATAAAGCGGCATCTTTTCCAATATGCCCTTGGCTTCATCGATCTTGGCCCAGTCATCATTGCTCAGATAGCGGCCGGTGCGGATCTTGTTGGAGTCGACCGTGCTCTTGGCCGAGAGCATGCGGTTTCCCAGATCCACGCAGGGCATTTCCAGCGAAAACAGGGCTACCGTGCGGTTCTGACAGGCAGCATTTGAGGCGATGTTGAGCGCCAGGGCGGTCTTACCGACGGAAGGACGGGCGGCCAGGATGATCAGGTTGCCCTTCTGGAAGCCGTTGGTAATGTTATCGAGATGTTCATATCCGGAAGGCACTCCGGTCATTGACTTGTTCTGGGCGACCTCATTGAGCCGCTTGATGACCTCATCAAAGGTCTCCTTACTGCCGGTGAAGTCGGAAGTGCGCCGCCGCCGGGAGATCTCCATGATCTTGCTTTCGGCCTCGTTGAGGACCGTCAGGGGATCATACTGCTCTTCCATGCACTTGATGCGGATGCCTTCGGTGACTTCGATCATCTTGCGCAGCAGAGACTTCTGCTGAATGATGGAAATGTAATAGTCGCTGTTAGTCGAGGAAATCGCCACGTCGGTCAGATAGCCGAAGTACTCGGCGCCTCCGACGCTGCTTAACAGCTGCTTGTCGGTCAGCCGGGTGATCAGGGTAGTGACATCGATCGGCTTTCTTTCCTTGTAGAGCTGCTGGATCTCCTGGAAGATCCTGCGGTTTTTTTCCGCAAAGAAATCATCCGGTTCCAGACCTTCCTCATATACCAGATCCGCGGTCTGCGGATACAGTAGCAGCGATCCTAACAATGCCTGCTCGGCTTCAATGCTGGCAGGTACCTGCTGTGCCATGTAATCAGCCTCCGTTTACTGTTCGACCAGATCGACGCTGATCGTCGCGATCACGTCCTTGAATAATTCAGCCCGGACATCATAGTGACCCAGATGGCTGAGGTTGTCATTGTCGACAAACTTGCGCCGGTCGACTTCAATGCCGTATTGCTGCTGAAGGGCATCAGCGAGCTTGGCGGGTGAAATGGACCCGAAAAGCCTGCCGTCCTTGCCGGCCTTGACCGGGAAAGTCAGTCTGATCTTCTCGATCTTTTCCTTAAGGGCCTGAGCATTCTGCCTGTTCAGCGTGTAGTCCAGAGCTTCCTGGTCCTTCTGCTGCTGCAGGATCTCCAGTGAATGCTGGGAAGCCATGACGGCAAGGCCGTTCTTGATCAGGTAATTGCGGCCGTAGCCGTCGGCTACTTCCTTTACCTCACCCTTCTTACCGACTTTCTTGACATCAGTTAACAGTATTACTTTCATTTTCACTGACCTCCTGCTGCTGGTAATCGGCGATGGCTTCAAGCAGTTCCTTCTTCAGCTGCGCGATCGTGGTACCGCTTCTCTGCAGACCGGCCGCGTTGTAGTGGCCGCCTCCGCCCATCTTCTCCAGAATTACCTGTACATTTATTTTACCATTTGAGCGCGCGGAAATGGCGCATAAGTTATCTTCGGTTTCACCGATGACGAAGGATGCCTCGATGTCGCGGATGGAGATCATGTAGTTGGCGGACTGCGCCAGGGTCGTCCGGTTGAAGCGTCCCTGCTGGGGATCAACGGCCGCAATGGCAAAGCGCCCGTCGACAACCTCCATGCAATGGGAGATGGCGACCTTGCTGACAAAGTCTGACAGGGAATCCTGCAGCCATTCATTGGCCAGGGCGGTATCGGCGCCTTCGCGCTTCAGATAGGCGCAGACCTCAAAGGAGCGGGCCGTGCATCTGACCTTCAGGAAGTCGGTGTCGACCAGTAAGCCGCTGTACATGATGGTAGCGTCCAGCGGATCCAGGTCGGTATCGACCGGCTGATACTGGATCATCTCACTGACCAGTTCCACTGAGGAAGAGGCTGAGGGTTCGTTATAGATCATCATCGCGTTGATGGTATTGTCATTCTTGCGGCGGTGGTGGTCAATGATGACCGTCCGCTCGCTCTGCTCCATCAGCTTCGGCGCGCTGGTCAGATCCATGCTGTGGTGGTCAACGGCCACCACCAGGGAATCCGAATCCAGCATGTCCAGGGCATCAGCCTCGCTGATGAAGACATGCTTGGCGATCAGCTTCAGGACGTTCTCGTCATAGACCTGTCTGGTCGTCGGTTCGACCTTGATGCCGTCAAAGACGATGAAGCTCTTCTTGCCGTGATTGGCAACGATGGTGTCAAAGCCCAGACAGCCGCCCAAGGCGTCCAGGTCAGCGTCGCTGTGAGGAACGATGAAGACATTGCCGGACTCTTCAATGACCCCGCCGAAACCCTTGGCCATGACCCGGGCCCGGACCTTGGAATTCTTTTCCGAAGCCTGGGAAGAGGTACCGAAGTACTCCACCTCCTTGCCGAAACAGCGGTAGGCCACCTGGTCGCCGCCGCGGGAAAGTATCAGTTCCATCAGTTCATTGATCTGATTGTCGGCCTCATCGACGCTGCCATAGCCGGAGGCGAAGCTCATCGAGGTGGTAATGTCCACCCGCAGCCGCTCAGCGGCCTTCTTGACCTCGTCGAGGATGGAGAAACCGGAAGAAAGCATCTTCCGGAAATTGCCTTCATTGATGATGATCAGAAAGCGTTCAGCCCGGATGCGGCGGATGACGCCGTGGTATTCCGATACCCAGCTGACCACCTTCTGGCGGATGTTGGTATTGATGTCGGCAATCTTCTGCTCGTCTTCCTTCTGGACGGTTTCGTTATAGTTGTCAAAATGGACCAGGCCCAAAACGACCTTTTCCCGGTTGTAGGTTTCCCTGGTGTTATACAGTTCGGTTACATCCTTGACAAAGATGGCCGGTTCATTGACGCTGCGGACGAATTCATAGACCCTATCTTCATTCTGCAGGGTCACCTTCGGAGCGTTCTCCCGGAAAAGCGGGCTCAAACCCTCGATGGCCTTGGTGAGCTTCTCGCCGATCAGCGCAAAGCCGCGCTGCTGCAGAAAATCGGAAAGCCAGGTGACGATGTTTTCCGAATCATAGATGATGATGCCTACTTCCCCGTAGTTGAGGGCATTCTTGGCTTCGGTGCCCAGAACCCGGTTGATGCCGATCTCGTTGCGCTTTCTTTCCAAAGCGAACCAGATGAAAAGATAAACGATCCAGGCCGCGCCGACGGCGATGAAGACCCAGGTCAGAAATTCCACGTTAAGCTTGAGAATGAACTTGAAGACGATCAGGACGGCCAGTTCAATGGCGACGGTAACGCCGGCCAGTATCCGGATCCTATCCGTTTTGCTGAGCATTGCTCATCCCCCTTTCCACCAGCCGTTTCCTGAAGCCGCTGTAGATGTCAAAGATGCCCACATAAACCAGTATCTGGGCGGTGATGAAGAACAGCAGCACGCAGGCCAGCGATACCAGCATGACCTTGCGGCGGTCTCTCAGGATCCCGGCGGCCAGCGTGATCATCAGGATGTACCCGAAGAAGAAACACAGGCACTGGGCGACGACCAGCAATGGAGTAATTATATTATCGTATTGTGTAATATTAGTGAATTTGGCGGCCATGAAGGCGAAAAAGGCCACGAAGACAAACAGCTTGACCCACCAGGGAGCATAGATCGTGGCGATCGGCTTCATCGGCGGCAGGGTCATCTTCAGCCTTCTTAAGACCATGTAGGCCAGCATGTGCACCAGCACGCCTTCCATCAGACTGGTCAGCACCACGGAGATGACATAGATCTGAAACATCGTCGTGGGGTTGAGGAACTGGCTGTAGGCACTGTTTTCCGGGCTGATGCCGGCATTATTCAGAAATTCCGTCATGTACTCGGTAACATAGGCGATCTCCTTGGCCACATCATAGCCGAAGGCGGCGGAGAAGATGAAGGTCGTCAGGATGGCCATCACCAGGGAAATGAGTACCACGGAAAAGATCAGGAAGGTCGCGCTGCGGCCGTGATTGATGCCGTAGCCATAGATCAGACCGGCCAGAATGGCGCCAAAGGCATAGAAGATCGTCGTGATCTGAAAGCCGGTAGTGATCAGTGAAGTCATAAGCATGGCGATTGCCATGATGCAGGCCTGTCTGGTACCGAACTTGATGGCATAGACGATCACCGGCAGCGGAATGATCCAGAACAGATAGACATCCAGAAAGCCGGCCATCTGCCGGTTCACCAGCAAAAGCGCGCCCACCAGGGCACAGATGATCGCTCCGTAAGTAATGCTGTTGACTCTGCGGTTTCCCATGTTTCCTCCCTGAAAGCAGAAAGCCCCGCTAGCGGAGGCTTTCTTGTTAATGTACTGATTAGTCTACGACGTATGGTAATAAAGCCATTTCGCGAGCGCGCTTGATGGCGGTAGCCAGCATGCGCTGATACTTGGCGGAAGTTCCGGTTACTCTGCGGGGAATGATCTTTCCGTTGGGAGAAATGAACTTCTTCAGTAATTCAGTATCCTTGTAGTCGATGTAAGTAATGTTGTTCTTGGTGAAGTAACATACTTTTCTGCGACTGGTTCTCGGTTTCTTATAAGCCATGTTTTACTTCCTTTCTTGGTTAGAACGGCAGATCATCGCTGGAAATGCTGAATCCAGGGGCTGCCAGTTCTTCGTAGTTGTCGTCCGGATAATAGCCAGAGTTATTGCTCGGGGAGCTGCTGCGGGCCTCGGAACTGCTCTTGGATTCCAGGAAAGTCAGGTTTTCGCATACGACCTCCGTGACGTATACTTTCTTTCCCGGGTTGTTGGGATCGTCATAGTTGCGGGTCTGGATCCTTCCCTCGACACCGACCTGTGATCCCTTATGCATGTACTGGCACAGCAGGTCCGCAGTCTGATTCCAGGCCACACAGTTGATGAAATCGGCGTCCGGCTGATTACTGTCGGCATTGCGGCTCTTGCGCCGGTCAACGGCGACGGTAAAAGATGAAACGGACATTCCTGACTGCGTCTTGCGCAGCTGCGGGTCTTTGGTCAGACGGCCAACTAAAATCACTCTGTTGATCATGTTATCTCTCCTTATTGGTTATCCAGATTGACAATCATTGTGCGAACAACATTAGCATTGATACGGCAGATACGGTCGAATTCCTTGATGGCATCCGGCTCTGCAGTAACATTGATCACAACGTAATATCCTTTGGTCATGTCTTCGATCCGGTAAGCGAATTCCTTCATTCCCCAATCGTCGACCTTATCAACGGTACCGCCATCATTGACGATGATGTTGTGTAAGGTCTCCATCAGTTCCTGACGGGCTTCTTCTTCCAGTGAAGAGTTAAGGATATACATGATTTCATACTTTCTCATGTCTTTACCTCCTTCTGGTCTAGCGGCCTCTTTCGAGGCAAGGAATACCTAATAAAAGGCACTCGTGCACTTAATTCTAGCAGAACGCACCACCTTTGTAAAGTGTCAATCGGCTTACATTAAGATAATATGCACGTACTTTTCAGATTCCTAATTTCCGGCCATGAAAGCCTCAATTTCGTCGATTTCCTTGATGATTTCGCTGCTCAGCACCTCACAGCCGCCTTCCACGATCAGCAGGTCGTCCTCAATGCGGATGCCGATGCCCTCTTCTTCCAGGTACAGTCCCGGTTCGTTGGAAATGACGCTGCCGATCTCCAAAGGCAGATCCGGCAGGGTTACGTCATGGGTCTCCAGGCCGATGTTGTGGGAAACGCCGTGCCAGTAGTAATCCCTGACCGTCTTTCCCTCATCCAGCAGTCCGATGGCTGCCAGTTCGTTCTGGTAAAAGGCGATCAGCTGCTCATTGAGCCAGCCGGTAGTGACTCCGGGCCGGGCCAGAGAGGTGATCAGCTTGTTGCCGCGCAGCACGATGTCATAGAGCTGGCGCTGGCGCGGGGTGAACTTGCCGCCGACCGGGAAGGTCCGGGTGATGTCGGCGTTGTAATACTTATAGGCTGCCCCCAGGTCGCACAGCACCAGATCACCGGGCATGGCCCGCTGGTTGTTGTCGGTGTAGTGCAGAACGGTGGCGTTTTTGCCGCTGGCGCAGATGGTCGCAAAGGCGTGATCGCACTGGTTGCACTTCAGGGTAAAGTCGAAGTAGGCTTCCAGCTCGTTTTCCCAGATGCCCTCATGGCAATAGCTCATCATCGTCTCAATGCCGGTCTTGGTAACGGCAATCGCCTGTCTCATCATGTCGATCTCCGCTTCCGACTTGCGGCTGCGCAGAGCCACGATCTCCCGGAAGATGTTGAGAACCCTGATGTCAGGCATCTGCTGGCGGATGCGTCCGAACAGCCGGGCCGCCCGGTTGGGCTGGTCCAGGTTCTGGCGGCTGAGATCGCCGCACAGGTTCATGTCAAACTTGCCGCCGAATCTGATCAGAAGAGAGGCTACGGTGTCTTCCAGTTCGCTGACATCGCGGACATCCCTGATCGAACTGATCTGGCTGGCTTCTTCAGCGCGGATGCGGCCGCCGACCCACTTGGCCGCCACCTCATCGTAGGGCTGGATGAACAAGATCTCCTGACGGGCTTCCCCAACCTTTACCAGTAACAGCGCCAGACCCTCGCGGTCCAGGCCGGTAAAGTAATAGAAGGAACGGTCGACCTTGAAGGGATACTTCTCGTCACCGATCGAATAGGGGGCTTCACCGGAGTAAAGCACGGTCAGGCTGTTGTCGGGAAGGCTGGTAAGAAACTTTTCTCTTCTTGTCTTATACATATTTCAATCCTCTCCTATCTGATGTCGTCGATGGTCGTGATCTTTTCGTTGCTGCCAGTCGCCTTGACGCAGCGTACCCTGACATCGCTGTACATTTCCAGAATGGCCACGTCATCAGTGGCGATCCGGTTATCCTTGAAGGCCTGGTAGTAGGCGGTCAGAATGTCTTCCGTCCGGAAGCCCTGCGGAGTCTGAGCCCGGCTGAGCTGGTCGCGGTCAAGGTTTCTGACCACATAGCCGTTTTCCACCAGCTTCATGCTGTCGTAGCACTCCCGCACCAGCAAGGCTGCCCTTTCAGTCTTCAGGGTTTCCTTGAGCTGCTGCAGATCCTCAGCGGTCAGGTAGCAGCGGGCGCCGTCATGGATCAGCACGATGTCCTGATTGACGGCCATTAAGCCGTGATAGACGCTTTCGGTGCGGGTCGCCCCGCCCATGCAGTAGAGTTCCCGCCAGTCCGGATTCTTGCAGGCCTCATTGAGGGTCTGCTCGGAAGTGACGACGATGATCTGTTCACATTCCTTGTCATCCCGGAAGGGCTGCAGAGCGTGATCCAGCACGCTGCGGCCGTCGGAAAGTTTATGGAGAAGCTTGTTTCCCCCCTTGAACCTTTCTGATTTGCCGGCTGCCACGATAATCGCCGAATACTGCATAAAACCACCTTCCAGTCTTAATCAATTCTAACACACTAATCCGATTTGTTCATTACTTTACCAGATCAGCGAACTGCCCATGCAGGTATTCCATCAGCCTAAGCGGGTCTACCAGCATCTGCAGACCCCGCTGGCCGGCGGACAGATAAACGGAATCAAACAGCTGGGCCGTCTCATCCATGCAGGTGGGAAAGGGCTTCTTCATGCCCACCGGCGAACAGCCGCCCCGGATGTAGCCGGTCAGAGGGAGAAGCTCCTTCAGGTGGATCATCTCCACCCGCTTTACCCCGGCCGCCCTGGCGCATTTCTTGAGGTCCAGTTCTTCATTGACGGGTATGCAGAAAACATGGTGGCCGCCCTTTTCGTCGGCGCACACCAGCGTCTTGAAGATCCTTTCCGGGGCCTCCTGCAGCACTTCCGCCACATGCTGGCCGGACAGATCATCCTCATCGACCGGATACTCCCTGGTCTGATAGGTTATGCCGGCACTGTCCAGTTCTCTTAAGGCATTTGTCTTGTTCATCTTTCTCACCTCACAGAAAAGACCGGTTATATTTTACCATAACCGGTCTGTAGTCATGCTATTTGACCAGGATCAGGGTCTGGTACTTTTCCGGAGTAACCGTACTGACTTCGCCTGACAGCTTGCCCAGGGTATCAAGATAGACGCTGTAGCCGGAGGCATCGACGCTTTCCGAGCAGCCGGTGCCGTTAGCGTGGATGACCAGGAAGTGCTGCGAGCCGCTGTCCAGTTCATAGTACATTCCCGCCCCGCTGTTAAGCAGGTGAACGGTAAGGCCGCCGCCCGGACCGCTCAGGGCCTTGACAGTCTGCTTGAAGGCGATCAGCTGGCGGTAATTCTCGTAGATGTCGAGGTTTCTGATCTTGAGGGCGTAGTTGAGCTCGTTGACGTCATCCGGCGACTTGTAGGAGTTGGAATCGCCCTTCTTGGTCCGTAAGAACTCCTCGCCCGCCAGCATGAAGGAAGTGCCCTTGGAAGTCAGCACGACGCTGTTAGCCAGCATGGCCATCTTCCGGATGGTATCCTGATCCTCAATGCCGGCCGCCTTGATGCGGTCGAAGAGGGTGTAGTTGTCATGGCAGGTGACGTAGTTGACGGTCTTGTAGGCATCATCAATGCTGTAGGAAGCGGAAGTGGTAAAGCCGTTAATGCCGTTAGTGATGGCGTTAAGATCCGGCTGGCTGTTGGCCGTACCGGTTACCCAGCCCAGTTCTTCCTTGCCGTGCAGGCCGCCCTTAATCAGGCCGTCGCGCATCTGGTCATTGAACTGGCCATAGCCGACGTACTTGTTGCCGTTGGACTGCTTGGCCTGCTGGTCTTCCGGCAGGGTGCTGCCCCCGCCGGTCCAGGGTTCACCATAGATGATGACGTTTTCGTTGATTGCCTTGGCGGCCTCAGCCACCAGGTTCATGGTCTCAAGGTCATGCAGACCCATTAAGTCAAAGCGGAAGCCGCCCAGCTTGTATTCCTCAAGCCAGAAGCAGACGCTGTCGATGATGAACTTGCGCATCATCGGCCGCTCGCTGGCCACCTCATTGCCGCAGCCGGAGCCGTTGGAATAGGAGCCGTCAGCCTTCAAACGGAAGAAGTAACCCGGCATCAGCACGTTGAAGTTGGAGGTGCCGGCGTCATTGACGTGGTTGTAGACGACATCCATGATCACGGTGATGCCGTTGCGGTTGAACTGACTGACGACTTCCTTGAACTCATTGATGCGCTTATAGCCGTCATAAGGGTCAGAACTGTACATGCCTTCCAGCACGTTGTAGTTGAGCGGGTTGTAGCCCCAGTTGAAGACATAGGAGGTTTCATCGTTAGCCTGATCGAAGATTGGCTGCAGCTGTACGGCATTGACGCCCAGCTCGCGGATGTGGTCAAAACCGGTGGTTACCGTCTTGCCGTCCTCGCTGTAGGTCGTGCCTTCTTCCACTAAGCCCAGGTAGCGGCGGCGGTTGTTCTCATTGCCCTGCCAGGTATTGGAAGAGGTGACGTCAGCGACGTGAGTCTCCCAGACCACTACCTTCGTGCGGTCAAAGGCCTGCTGGTTGAGATCTTCCCAGCCTTCCGGGCCGGTACGGGAGAAGTCGACGACCATGCCTCTTAAGCCGCTGACGCCGGCACCCTTGGCATAGGGGTCAACGATCTCAGTTCCCTCAGGATGGGCGTGGTTGTAGACGACATAAGTGTAGTACTTGCCCTGCTGGTCGCCTTCCAGCGTGTATTCAAAGACTCCACGGTCCTTTTTGGTCATGGTGTATTCCTGATGCTCGTCAGAGCCCTTTTCACCGGAAACGCTGACGGGCGTACCGTTATCGTAGATGCGCAGTCTGATCTCACTGGAAACCGGTGACCAGACCCGGAAGACGGTCTTGTTGCGCTCATAGATGGCGCCGAGCTTACCGTCATAATAGTACTGCTCATTGAAGGCGTCACTGGTATAAAGACCGGAGATGTCGATCGGGGCCTTCATGCTCTGGCCCGAGGCCCGGAAGGTTACTTCCAGGCTGTATTCACTGCCCAAGGCTGCCGGCTGAGCCAGCGTGTAGGGGAAGGTCTTCCGGCCGGCGCCCTTGTCGCTGACCAGCAGCTGGCCATCCTGATAGATGGCAATGGTCTCCACGGCATTGGTGCAGCTGATCACCACGGTCTTATCGTCACTGAAGCGGGCTGATATGATCTCATCGGTTATTACCTTGTCAGCGTTGGCGTAGATGTGCTCATCACCGCCGGCCAGATAGACGTGGTACATGCTGTTGTCATCCTTCTTAAGGGCGCTCAGGTTAATGAAGCGGTCGGCATCGGTGCCGTCCTTGTCCCAGGCTCCCTTGGTCTTGACGATGATGCCCAGCTGGCCGTTGGCCACCCCGCCGAAGTGTGACAGCGGGTAGATGGCGATGACGCCGTAGTCATCCTGGTAGTTGAAGTCATCTTCCAGACCGTCATCATTGCCGCTGGGGTCCCACAGCCACAGCGTCCAGCGGTCGTACTTGTTGTCATCGCGCTGGTAGTGAATGGCTACGGCATCCTCACCGAGAGCCGGAAGCTGTGTGGGATACTGCACGTCCCGGTCGGGATAGGGATTGGCCGGCTGTTTCTGACAGCCGACAACACCCGCCAGCATCACAAACGCCAGCAGGATAATCATTATCTTCCTTAGTGTTTTCATTGTCTGTTCCTCCTGAAATTAAAAATGTCAGCAGATTATCTACTGACATTTTAGCACATTTTACATGCTCTCTAACTGTTTATGAATTCCCAGAACACCAATCAGGAAACTCAGCTGGGAGACGATGTTGGTCGCCTGCGCCAGCCAGTGCATCGTGCTGGAATCATCAAACTTGGCGCCCAGATAGCCCATCGCCAGCATGCTTACAAAGGCGATGACGAACATGACGGCGGCGCCCTTTCTATGCATCTTCAGACTCTTGATCATTAAGATCAGCTGGGTGCCGCCCAAACCCAGCGTCTGGGCAATGATGAAGGGCAGATTGCTGGCGAAGACAGGCGGGACAACGGCGAAGATGCCGCTGGAGCGCCACTTGGTTCCCAGTAAGGACAGAAATACCAGCAGAAAGCCGGGAGCCTGCATCGGGAAGAAGGCATCGTTCATCAGCGTAAAGTCGCAGATGCCCAGGGCGTAAAGGATCTTCCAGGTCGCCTTGTAGATGCCGCCGATCAGAACCATGATCGAACCGGAGGCCAGTAAGGCGAAGCGGCCCTTGGAGAGAATGTCATAGAGATCTCTCTGCAGGATGACGGCAGAAATGAAGAACAGGATGACCGGAATGAAATCGACGATGGCCATCACCAGGCTGATGTTGTTTTCCATTACTTCTTGTTTCTTTCTACCTTATTAAGGTGATAAAGGGGGATCAGCGGGAAGAGGATCGGCGTCCTGTCAGCATAGGCAACATACTGCGGATCATCCCCGTAATTCTTCTCATGTCTCTTTTCCAGTCTCTGAGCGCCGGAGATCATGACGCCGACGATCAGCACATAGCCGATGGCGACGATGATCCACTGCTTGCCGGAAACCGCGCCGATGCCGCTAATGACTACGCCGGTCCAGAACAGAATCTCACTGAAGTAGTTCGGGCATCTGACAATCTTGTAGAGGCCGATGTCGCAGAAGCGGTGCGGGTTGGCCTTCTTGGCCGCCGATTTCTGACTGTCAGCCAGAGCCTCGCCGGCTACGCCTAAGGCCATGATGATCACGCCGATAACCAGGCTGCTGTTCAGCCGGTCACCGTTGACCAGCCGATAGGTAAAGGCGGAAGTCTGGGCGGCATACATGGCCGCACAGTAGATCCACATGAAGGCGGAGACGAAGATCGGCACTTTCTTGGTAGCACCGGTGGAGGCCAGCGTCTTGCGGTAGTTGGCGTTCCTGGTTTCTCTGATGAACAGGTAGGCGCCTAAGCGGAAACCGTAAACTATCATCAGTACGCAGCCGAGCATCGTGACGATGTTGGCGCCATTAATGATGCCCTCAACCAATAACAGGATGCCGATGCCCATGACCGCAAAGCCATAGCCGACGGACATGAACCAGACCAGCTGCTTGAAGCCGATGGAACATAAGACCAGAGCGGCAATGAAGCAGAATAATAACAGCTTGGGAAAGACCGGAGTCGGAGCTGCGGCAATTAACATGGTGTTTTCCATGGCTTACTTACCCCCGAAATATTCCTTTACATACTGGGCAAAGCTGGCCTCACCGGTTTCATCCTTGCCGACCAGATCATGAGTCAGCGTCCACCTGGAGAACAGGATGATGTCATGCTTGCCTTCCTTCTTGATCTTGGGCAGGTTGGCCAGAACGCCAAACAGCCAGGCCGGGGCGTACTTGATCCTGGTCGGCTTGCCGGCGGCGTCAAAGCACAGCTTGGCCATCTCTTCATAGGTATAAGTCTCCTTGCCGCCGACTTCATAGAGAGCCTTCTGATCATTCATGTGTTCGACGATGAAGGCAGCGAAGTCCGGGCAGTCAACGACATTGGCCTTAACGTGGCCATAGCCCTTCAATAACTGCATCTCACCCTTGTCAACATAGGGCTTGAAGACTTTGGCGATGTCATAGAAGTAGCCGGTCGGACGGTAGATGACGTAGTTCATCTCACCCTTGCGCAGCTCCTCTTCGACCATAAACTTGGCGTGCAGCATCGGCACCTTTTCGGCACCCGGCTGATCGCAGGCAATGACGGAGATGTAGTCAAAGGTCTTGACGCCGGCTCTGACAGCTTCCTTATAGAGATTCATGTTTCCCTGATAGTCAATGTCATAAGCGGTGAAGCGGGTAGACGAGGTGGTCAGACCCATGGTGGTGATGACGATGTCAGCACCCTCACACAGCCCTTCCAGGCTCTTGGGATCGGTAGCGTCGATGGCAGCGAAGCGGTATTTGCCCTTCAGTCCTTCGATCTCCCTTTCCTTAAGGTCAGCAGCCACGACTTCGTGCTTTGCTTCAACGAGTTTCTTCAGGATCTCGGCACCCAGATTGCCGAAAGCTCCAGCCAGAACAACTTTCATATCATATCCTCCTGATAATTAATAATGGTTGGGACAGCGGAATCAACAGAAAAACCGTCCGCTGTATACAATTTGATTTTAGCTTTTTCCCGTCTTGTTTGTCAAAAGTTTCACGAATTGCCGGATGATAAGCAGTTGGGAAAAACGGCTTTTTAGGCTATAATGTCATTATCAGTAAAACTGAGAGGAGTTTTTATTATGGAACAGAACCTTAACGATCAGCAGTTAGCCAGAAGAGAGAAGCTCAGACAGTTGGAAGAACTGGGCATTGAGCCTTTCGGCAACGCGTTCAAAGTAACATATCACGCCGCCCAACTGCGTGAACAGTACGGCGAAAACAGCAAGGAAGAACTGGAAGAACTGAACCTGCAGGTCAGTGTGGCCGGAAGGATCATGTCCAAGAGAAGAATGGGCAAGCTCGGCTTCATGCACATTCAGGACAAGAGCGGCCAGATCCAGATCGTCGTCAACAAGGGCGTAGTCGGTGAAGATGTCTATGAGATCTTCAAGATCAATGACGTCGGCGACATCGTCGGCATTGAAGGCCAGCTGGTCAAGACCGATTCCGGCGAACTGTCCGTCAAGGCCCTGAAGTATACCCACCTTTCCAAGTCCCTCAGACCGCTTCCCGAGAAGTTCCATGGCCTGACCGACATTGAGGAGCGCTACAGAAGAAGATATGTCGACCTGATCATGAATCAGGATTCCAAGCAGATTGCCTTCCTTCGCCCGGCCATCCTGCGCTGCATCCGCAACTACATGGACCGCCAGGGCTATACCGAAGTTGAGACTCCGGTACTGACAACGCTATTGACCGGCGCTTCTGCCAGGCCGTTCATCACCCATCACAATGCCCAGGATCTGGACATGTATCTGCGCATTGCCCTGGAGCTGCCCTTAAAGAGGCTGCTGGTCGGCGGCATGGAAGCGGTCTATGAGATCGGCCGTACCTTCCGCAACGAAGGCATGGACAAGATGCACAACCCGGAATTCACCATGATGGAAGCCTATCTGGCCTACTCCAACCTGGAAGGCATGATGGAACTGACCGAAGGTCTGTTCACCACCATTGGCCGGGAAGTCTTCAACAAGCTGGAATACAACTATGAAGGCAACCTTATTTCCCTGGCCGGACCCTGGAAGAGAATCTCGATGGTCGACGCCATCAAGGAGAAATGCGGTGTTGACTTCAATGAGCACTATACCCTGGAACAGGCCAAGGCGCTGGCCAAGGAACATCAGGTCGAAGTGGAATCCCACTTTACCGTCGGTCACATCATCAACGCCTTCTTTGAGAAATTCGTTGAAGAGACGCTCATCCAGCCGACCTTCCTGTATGGCCACCCCATTGAGATCTCCCCGCTGACCCGTTCCCGCAAGGACGATCCGCGCTTCGTCGAGCGCTTTGAGCTGTTCATCGGCGGCCACGAATTCTGCAACGCCTATACCGAACTCAATGACCCGATTGACCAGCTGCAGCGCTTTGAAGCCCAGCTGGCGGAGAAAAAGGCCGGCAATGACGAGGCCAGCGACATCGACATGGACTTCGTTGAAGCTCTGGAATACGGCATGCCTCCGGCCGGCGGCATCGGATACGGCATTGACCGGCTGGTGATGCTGTTTACGGAGAGCGAGACCATCAGAGACGTTCTGCTCTTCCCGACCATGAAAAGCAGAAATAGCGACTAAAAGTGAAGATACGTGCAGGATTCGTTAAGCATCCGTGAAAGTATTGCTTCATAGTCCAACAACGAAACTACATACAGAAGACCCTTGAAACAGGGTCTTTTCTGTTGGCAGAATTCTTGGTGATACTCAACGATGTAGTTGGCAGTACTTAATAAGGCACATTAACTGGAGTGACCATGAAGTAATATAGCTGCGAAAGGCGGCGGTACATCATGATTGACAACAATTTTTTCGAAGAGCTGACACCAGTTGAGATACGAATGATCAGGGAATATGTACTGCATGAACTTATCCCAGGCCTTAAAGGAACAGCGAATGCAGAGAATCTGAACAAGGCAGTCAGTAAATGTCCGCACTGCGGATCGGATCATTTCATCAAATGGTGATCTTTACTACTGCAAAGGGAAACAGTCTGGCAAAAGTAAATGAACTGCACAGTGAACTGAAAAAAGAATGGAGAAGACGGCACGGAATATCCGTCCGTCATTTGCAGGGATATATCGACTGGCTCGTATATACGAAGAAACTCAGGAATAAAGTCAGAGGTGAAGAAAGCGAGTATCGTGCATACATTGACCTGATGAAAGAAGAGATCCCCTTTATTAATCTGGAGATCTGCAGACTGCCTTTCCCTGTCAATATCCGGGAGGCATACGGATAGTCTTATCACGGGATCTATGCCTTTACATAATTGGAATTACCAACTACATCGTTGAGAATGGCGGTTTTTTTTGCACTTTATTCTGGTGTACTATTTATTTGTAGAGAAAAGGAGGTCGACATGAATAAGATTGATGATTTTGAATATGGACAATTTGTTATGTATGACGGAAAAGTCATGCTTGTTTATGGCGTTCCCTATGAAGAGGAAGATGAAGGATATCCAGATCAGATTCAGCTGACCGAAGAAAAAAGCCCACGATTATATGACAAAAAGGAAGAAACGGAATGTACGAAATGCATTTTAGCTCCTGTAAATGATGTCATTAAACTCTTAGCTGTAAAGGTCAGTGAAGATACCTTAAGATCATTTTTCCGGATCGACACTACTCCTTGGAAACTTTGTACAGAGAAGTTATACCCTATTGCGAAGGAATCAGGCAGTTTCATCTTATCAGAAGACGATGTTGAAACTTTTCTTTCACGTCTTGGCTCGATAGATCCTGTAGTCTATGGTGAGTGGCAAACACAGTTTGTTTTCGGGGATCATGTCAAAACACAGAACGAGGATCCAAATCATTTCACCTTGAAAATGGTATGGAACTTAATGAGAGATGATTTTGAATGGTATGATGCGGAAGAAGATGAACCTGAATATATTCAAGCAATATGGGATTTCTATAAGCTGAATAAAGGTAAAGAACTGGATCAAATCAACTTTCCGGATGAATATAAAAACACTGTAATTTCTGATATTTACTTGTCTTCCAAAGAAAATCCGATTTCTGATATGCAGAAGCAAACATATATCAAACTATTAAACGAACAGGTCACTGCTGGTGATCATTGGGCAATTCGGCATAAAGCCTATGCTTATTATGGTGGAAACAGTATTGTTCCGTGTGACTGGAAAAAAGCTGAAGAAACACTTCTGAAATTACATAATACTCAAACAGAAGATGCGAAATATGCTGCTAATTCACTTGGATACATTTATTACAGTGATCGTCTCGGAGAACCGGATTACGATAAAGCTTTTAGATATTTCTCAGAAGCCGCTGAGTATGGAATCATTGAAGCAACATATAAACTTGCCGATATGTACCGAAAAGGGCACGGCACGAAGAAACAGACTCAAAAAGCTTTTTCAACATACAAGAATCTTTACGAAAATGAATTTGAGAAGTTCAAAGATAAGCATACTGGCTGTAAGCTGGCAGATGTGGCATTAAGAATGGGTTACTGTTATGAAAACGGCGAAGGTATACAGTCGGATCTGTTTAAGGCTTTGGAATACTACCAGATAGCAAACAATGCCATAGATGCACGAATTGCTGAACACAAGCATTTCGGAGATGAAACAGTAAAAAGAAACATTGATAATTCGATTCTGAGGATATCTGATAAGTTGGAAAATACCCTTCCCGATATTATTAATGAAAATGATTTTAACGGCATCAATTTAACTGGAAGAATGGTCTATCTTTTCATGTGTGTGGAAAAATTTTTGGTAACGATTTATCCAGAAAAAGACTGGACATTGGTAGCCGAAAAAATGTGGCCATGGACTGAAGATTATTGGGATAAAGGATGGGACAGATATTCTGTCGTTGTTCCAGAATTCTTGCTTGAATATCCATCATATGAAGAGACATCTGCACTTTCTTATGAAGGCAATATAACCAAAGAAGACTATAATACGCTGATTATGCTATATTCTGATATAACCTCAGGCGATGGAAAACAAGATATAGACATTATTCTTATGGCTCCCATCGACTTTTGCAACGAATGCGAAGGAACATCTGCATCGGAAGCACTAAAAAGTACCATGCCTATCTTTAATACTGTTGCTGAAGTATTTAGAAAAAATCATTTACGATTACCCGATATACAATCGGTAAAGGATTTTTCGATAGAAGAAGCGGGAGCATGGGGTGAATCGAAAGACACAAGAAATTATTCCATCATCCTAGCATAACTATTTGTTTACAGAGTATGCAGAAGAAGTTAATTGATTCTATCAATAGATCTATGAAAGGATTTTAGCTGATGAAAGAGCATAATGTCGGACTAAAAGTCTTAGCGGACAGTGTCCCCGTAGGATTAATTAGAATTATAAAAAAATATAGAACGGGATCTCTTGGAGCAATTAAAGATGACATTTTAAAAGGTCGATTTGTTCTGACTTGTTCATATTCTGGAGATTTTGAAAATTTCCAAAAAATCATCCGATGCCATGACGATCTTATTAATGCAGGATATAAAGCAGAATTATACGAACATGGGCGTAAATCAACGATTTCGTTTTTTAAAAACTGGTCTAAATCCATGGCTGATACAAGACGTCAAACCAAAGAGACATGGGATGATTTACTGGAAGACGACTAAAAAAGTACATTTGGAAACAGGAAGATCAGGGAACTCAAGAAAAGAGAAGTCAATGACAAAACTGGTTAGGAGAGAATTAAATATGGAAAAATGGAAATCTCTTCATTCTTTAGGCGCAATAGGATCTGAGGGTGGAATTATATCTGCTGACGAAGAGTATGAAGAGGCTTGTAGAATCACATTAGAAAAATGTCCACGATATTACGCTATAACTTGTGGTATTTATGGTTCTATGGTTCATACAGTTTTTCGAAGGCCTGAACACTATCAAGAAACATATGATGCTATGAAAAAAGAATTAACAAAGTTCATCGATACTGAATATACCGAAGATGAAGAGCGGAAATTCTATAAATGGTTCTGTAATAAATATGAATAATAACTGCGCTTCAGACAGGATTATTAGCCCAATCCCCACTAAAACCCTTTCCCCACACTGCCCCCAATTTTTCCCCAATCATCGGTGAAAATACGTACGAAATCCGTGCGGAATCCGTGAAAACTGTTTACGTAGTCCCGACCATGAAGCAGAGAAACGGAGAATAACATACTTTTACGATCATCAGCTGACGGAAGAAGGAACCCTGCGGGGTTCCTTTCATGTAGGAACAGGTTTATCAGCACTGCGCCAGGGCAGCACCGGAAAGTTTCATATCCTTCATTGCTTATGAAAAGGCCGCTGCTTAGGGCACAGTTCCTATATTTATGGTATAAATAAATTAGCATGGCAGTAAGGAGATGGCACATCATGTTCATTCGCAATGGCATCAATTCCGTTCTGAGAGAGAAGGGCCGGACGGCACTGTTCTTTACTCTGATCGCTTTTCTGACCATTGCCATGATGCTTTCGCTCAGCGTACTGCTGTATTGTGATGCCATGATGAATGCCTGTGAAGAAACCTACCGGTCCATTGCGCTGGTGGAATACATGGGTTCTGAGTATCCTGATGAAGATGAACCCGACGCCAGTGCCCGCAAAACAGCCGCTGCCGTCAGCGATGATGCCATTCTGTCGGTTGACGGCGTCACTGCCTGGACCCAGGGAAACACTGCCGCGGGTTCAGTTGAGGGCTATGTGCGCCAATCGGGATCCATGCCCTACGGAAACCGGGGGGTCATCATCGTCAGCTACATCTCGGATCCGGTTTATCAATGGAAAGAACGCGACGAAAACGGCAACCCGGATACCACGGCAGAGGCTTTTTTCTATTACACCGCCATCCTGGAAACCTCCATTTATTCCCGCAACCAGCGGGAAGGCGTCATAATCGACATTCTTCCCGGTGACAGCGGCTTTGTGCCCGAAAAAGGCCGGCATTACGTGCTCAACGGTTCTTTCCCGGACACCACCCGATCAGCCAGTCAGATAGGCGACTTCCCGATGAATGGCCTGACCGTATTCCGGGTCGAATCATTCTTTGAATCGGAAGATCCGCCTTATGCCGAATGTTATGGAATCGAGGAAGTCCCCGAAGTCTTTCGGCGTGAGGCCGAACACTGCCGCACCATGAACAACTATGTCCGCATCGTGCCCTGCCACGATGTCAATGATGTCTACGTATTTCATCAGAACGACCTACAGCTGTCGGAAGGCAGCATGCCGGATGCCAACTCGCCATACAGCTGCGTAATAACCGCTGATCTGGCCCAGAGTCTGGATCTTCATCCGGATGACAGTTTTACCCTCAGCATGCTTAAGCAGGCTGAGGATGACCGCTATTACCTCACCGCCACCGATGAAAAGCAGGTTTTCACGGTCAGCGGCATAGCCAATGATTCTTCAGACTATGGCGGTACGGTATGGACCATAGCCGATGATGCCAATACGCCGCTGTTTGGCTATCTGCTCGGTACCGTATCACTGATCAATAACCAGGCCGAAAAGGCGGTGGAAGAACTAAGGGCCATGATGCCCGATCTGGTCAGAGTGACCCTGTTTGATCAAGGATACAACAGCGCCGTGCAGCCCTTCCGGGAAGTAAGAAAAACATCAGCGAATGTCCTGACCATTTCTTCTGCCGGCGTTATCACCGTGCTGCTGCTTTTCGCTTTCCTGTTCATCGGCCGCCAGAAAGACAGTGTTAAGATCATGGTTTCCCTGGGAACACCCGGACGTAAGATCGCCCAGTGGTTCCTATCCGGTGCCCTGCTGATCTGCGGCGGTGCTTCGGCCGCCGGAACCGTTCTGGCCATGCTTTTGCGTCCGGCAATAATCAGCGCGGTCAACTGGTTTACTTCTTCTGTCAGAGGAAAGGATGATTTCCTGTGGTATAGTGAGACATCCGTCGGCATGGTGAAGCAGATGTCTTTTGAACTGAAGATACCTCTGTGGCCTAACCTGACCGTTACCCTGGCAATCATATTGCTTGCCATGATGTTCTGTCTGGCGTTTCTCCGGCTGGCCAGCCGCTCCGGCACGCGCCGAAAAGGCCGAAGCCGGGTCCGAGTGCCCCGCGGCAGAACTTCCCTGCGCCACCGGGGCGGCCTGCGCTTCGCAATCCTGTCGATCCGCCGCGGCGGCCTGAGGTCCTTGCTGGTGCCGCTGGTCTCCATGGTGCTGACGGTAACCGTCATCACTTTGAGCGGCATGTATCAGAACTGGCAGAGAGAACTTGACGACGCCATGGATAAACTGCAGGTTGACGGCATGGCCGTCAGCCTGAACGGAACCTATTATTCAAATCTGGCCCTGCCCGTCAGTGCCGTAAGGCAGCTTCAGAGCACCGAAGGAATAACCGGCGTTTCCGTATCCTTCGGCTTTCACTACTGGCTGCAGGAAGAGATGCCGGCCTTCGGAAACGGTGAATCCGGCCGTTGGAAACAGGAGATTTGGATCGCTTCCCAGCCTGAGCTGGTGGCGCTTAATGATCTGGATGCGGCAAAGGATTTCTACTATGCCGATGCGAACGCCCAATGGCTGCCGGGATGGGATGAGACCATGCTTGCGGAAACAGCGGTCATGCCGCTGCTGCTCCGCAATCCCATCATGACGGTAAGCGACCCCATTCCCGCCGTATGCAGCACCGCTTTCCTGGAAAGCCATGGTCTGAATCTGGGTGACACCCTCTTCTGCCAGGTCATATACGAGAATCATGCCGGGCGGCCCATCGAAAACACGGTAGTCATTCAGGCCGTGGGAAGCTACGCTCAAAGCGGCGGCAAGCCGCACATTTACGTACCGCTGTCCTTCTATCTTCCCCCGGAAATGATGAGTAATGGCGTGTTCCCCGATGAACTCAGACCGGTGGGCGTAACTGATGAGCAGATCAATCTTCTGTTCGGCCGACCGACCTTCCGCACCTGCCGGTTCCACATCACCTCAGCGCGTCATCTGGAAGAGGTCAGACAGCGGCTCAGAGACCAGAACTTCAGCAGCGTAAGGCACATATCCGCCAACCGTACGACCATCCTTCTCCGGGATGCCTCCTTCCTGAAGCTCAAGGAGAACATGGACCGTAACATTGCCATTGGCCGGATCATGTCAATATTGATATCACTTCTGATCATTCTGATCGGTTTCATCCTGTCCTGGCTGATGACATTCTCCAGACGCCGGGAATTTGCCCTGATGCGGGGCTTTGGTGCTACCGGAGTGCGAGTGTTTGCCTCCTTCTTTATGGAGCAGGCGATTCTCAGCCTGGCCGGCTGTCTGGCCGGCTGCCTGGCTTTCCTGAAACTGTATGCCGGAGGAATGATGCAGCCGCTGACCGTAGTGTCCTATCTGATCTGTTATCTGCTGGGTACGGCGGTTTCGATAAGAATGATCGGCAAAACCGATCTCATGGAACTTTTGACTGTCCGCGAGTGACGAAGGGAGAATGGAATGAGCGTATTTGAACTGAGCAACGTGACCTATGTATACCAATCACAATATCAGCGGGTGGAAGCCCTGAAGGGAATCTCCTGCCGTTTCGAACCCGGCCGGCTCTATGCCATCATGGGCAGTTCCGGAAGCGGCAAGACGACCCTGCTGTCGCTGATGGCAGGACTGGACATTCCCACTGAAGGAAAGGTCCTCTCTGACGGGGTATCCACCGCGGACATCGACCTTGAGCAGTACCGCCGGGAGCGCGTGGCCGTCATCTATCAGGATTTCCGCCTGTTTCCGCTGCTCACCGCTGCGGAAAACGTCATGTACCCCATGGAGTTAAGAGGCATGGATCCGGCATCGGCCAAAAAGCGCGCCGCGGAACTCATCAGAAAGGTCGGGCTGCCGGAGACAACGCTTGACCGTTTCCCGGCCATGCTATCGGGCGGCGAGCAGCAGCGCGTAGCCATTGCCCGGGCTTTGGGCATGAAGACAAAGGTGCTGCTGGCTGATGAACCGACCGGCAATCTGGACTCGGAAAACAGTTATAATATCTTTAAGATACTGGAAGACCTGGCCCATGAAGACGGTTATTGCGTCATCATCGTGACCCACGACAGTGAACTGGGCGAGCGGGCAGACATGACCTTCCGACTCCGCGATGGACAACTGATCTGATTATGCCGGTCTAAAGCCATTGCGGAAAGCATTTGCGGCAGCACCGAGAAAGGAAAAGAAAACGACAATGAAAAGAATCTTATGCATACTGATGAGTTTAATGATACTGATGGGACTGGTCAGCGGCTGTACGGCAAAGCCGGACATCGACTATCTCGTTCTGGTGAACAAGGAAAACAGGCTTCCTCAGACCGATGTTGCCCCTCCCAGAGAGGGCTAGTAAGGCCGTAACGTTATGCCGATATTAGCCGCGATCATGGTCCCCCATCCGCCTCTGATCATACCGGAGGTCGGCAAGGGTGAAGAAAAACAGGTTCAAAGTACCATTGATGCCTATGAAAAGGCCGGAAAGATTGTCGGCCGGTTCAGACCGGATACCATCATCGTTTCCTCACCGCACTCGGTGATGTACGCCGACTATTTTCACCTTTCTCCCAAGAAAAAAGCCTCGGGATCCTTTTCCCGTTTTGGTGCTCCCGGTGTTTCTTTTGACCAACAATACGATGAGCAGCTGGTGCAGGAAATCTGCCGGCGGGCTGAGCGGGAAAACTTTCCTGCCGGCATTCTGGGCGAAAGAGATCCCCAGCTGGACCACGGTACCATGGTTCCTTTGCATTTCATTGAAAAATACCATAAGGATTTCAAACTGGTCAGGGTATCCCTGTCCGGACTGTCATTAAGCGAACATTATCATTTCGGCCAGCTGATCCAGCAGGCGGTAAACGCCCTGGGCAGACGGGCGGTCTTTGTCGGCAGCGGCGATCTTTCCCATAAACTGCAGACCTACGGGCCCTATGGCTTTGATGAAAGCGGACCGGAATATGACCGGCGCATCATGAAGGTCATGGCTTCCGGACGCTTTGGTGAGCTGTTTGACTTTGAGGAGACCTTCCTGGATAAGGCGGCTGAATGCGGCCACCGCTCCTTTGTGATCATGGCCGGCGCTCTGGACGGGCTTAAGGTAAAAGCGGAAATGCTCGTCCATCAGGACGTAACCGGGGTCGGCTACGGCATCTGTACCTATCTGGCTGAAGGCAGTGACGAAAACCGCCATTTCCTGCAGCAGTATCAGAAAGAGGTCCTTAGAAGGATGGAAGAAAGAAAACAAAATGAAGACCCCTATGTCGCCTTGGCCCGCAGGGCCATTGAAGCCTGGGTAAGAGATAGAAAGAAACTGAACCTTCCTCCGGATCTGCCCGCAGACATGGCCACCCGCAAGGCGGCAACGTTTGTCTCCCTCCATAAGGACGGCATGCTCAGAGGCTGCATCGGTACGCTTTTCCCCACCGCGTCCTGCGTTGGCCAGGAGATCATCAACAACGCCATTTCCGCCTGCAGCCGCGATCCCCGCTTCAGCCCGGTAAGGGAAGAAGAACTTCCCTATCTGGAGATCAGCGTTGACGTGCTGTCAGAAAGCGAGAAGATAAATTCAAGAGATGAACTGGATGTCCGAAAATACGGCATCATCGTTTCCGACGGCTACCGTCAGGGCGTGCTGCTGCCGGATCTGGACGGGGTAGACAGCGTTGATCAGCAGATATCCATCGCCCTGCGCAAGGCCGGCATCGATGAGGATGAAGATTTCTCCATCGAAAGATTCGAGGTCGTCCGCCATGGCTGAAAGTTGCAAGGTCTGCTGGCGCCACTGCGCTCCTGCTGAAGGTCATCATGGCTTCTGCGGAGCCCGGAAAACCGTTAACGGGGAGGTAGTATGCGATAACTACGGCAAGCTCACTTCCCTGGCTTTGGACCCGATCGAAAAGAAGCCGCTGAGGCGTTTTCATCCCGGCTCCCGGATCCTTTCCGTCGGCTCTTATGGCTGCAGCCTGCACTGCCCGTTCTGTCAGAACCATGAGATCTCCATGCCTTCCCGCAACCTGCGCTATCGTAATGTTTCCCCGATGCAGCTGGCCCAGCTGGCAGATGAACTGCGTGAACAGGGCAACATCGGGGTAGCCTATACCTATAATGAACCGCTGATATCCTACGAATACGTCCGCGACTGCGGAAAGCTGATCCACGAAAAGGGCATGTTTAACGTTCTTGTCAGTAACGCCACCGCCTCTTTGGAGGTTCTGGAGGAGATCAGACCCTACATCGATGCCATGAACATTGACCTAAAGAGCTTCAATGAAGACTGGTACCGTAACGGCTTAGGCGGCGATCTGAACATGGTAAAGGCCTTCATAACCGAAGCGGTAAAGAGCGCCCATGTCGAACTGACCACCCTGGTCATCCCCGGCATCAATGACAGCGAACAGGAGATTCGGGAAATGGCCGGCTGGATCGCCTCTCTGGATAAGAGCATTCCCTACCATCTCTCCCGTTTCTTCCCGGCCTATAAGATGTCCGAGTGCTCTCCCACCCCGGTATCGACCGTTTATCATCTGGCCGAAGTCGCCTCCGAATATCTTGAACATGTTTATACGGGAAACTGCTAGAGGATTCTGCGTTATAATAACCTTGGGCAAAGCCACTGAATGAGGTAAAAATGAAGAAGGAAAGAATTCTTACCGAAGCCGAGAAAAAGCGGCTGGAAAATTTTGAGAAGATCGCTGAAGACATGCTTCAGCAGGGCTACCAACGCCATGATCTGACCGTCAACATCACTAAGGCCAACATCTTTGCGATCGTTCTGCTGATCCCCTTATTTGTGATTGGTTACGGTACTTACTACCTTGTTTACCGTCAGCTGGAGTTCAGCGGTTTCAATCCCCTGATCTTCGTCATTGTCTCCATCATCCTGATCGTCATTCATGAACTGATCCACGGTCTGACCTGGAGTCTGTTTACTCCTCGTCGTTTCCGGGACATCGAGTTTGGCATCATGAAGCCGTCGCTGAATCCCTACTGCACCTGTTTGGTGCCGCTGGAAAAGAACCATTACCTGTTAGGAACCGCCATGCCCCTGATCATTCTGGGCATTCTGCCCATGATCGCCGGCATTGTTCTGCGCAATCCTCTGGTTCTGTTCTATGGCATAATCATGGCTGACGGGGCGG
>JAEEGL016390903.1_pt1 | contig 34465 bp, 38 predicted proteins | sample 9134231 | NCBI WGS metagenome assembly JAEEGL01 (sample SAMN16246548, study PRJNA631951) | gut metagenome | biome: gut microbiome; feature: rumen; material: fiber-attached | host: Bos | place: Iran: Karaj | collected 2018-10
AAAGTCTTGCGCTTAACCGGTCTTTTTCACTTAGATATACTCTTGGCATATTTCTCCTTGCTCACGTTTCGTGAGTTTTCTTGATAAAAAAAATCTTCTGTACCGGCTTCTTATAGTATTCCGATATTGCTATCTTGATAGTATCGCGGGGAATACGGAGATTATTCTCATAATTTCCTAAAGCACTGGCTGTGATACCTATGTCTTTGGCTGCTTCCGCTATGCTTTTCCCCTTGGCTATCCGTAATTCTTTCAGTATATCACCGATAGTATCACCCAATATGTTGTACCTCCTTCCTTATTGTTACCCACATTTTGTGAGCACGGTTATACTATACACGTTTTGTGAGCGGTTGTCAACACGTTTTGTGATTTTTTTATTGATATTTTTTTCTTCTTATTTTAAAATGTGATAAAGGGGGTGTTTGATATGAATGATTTTCCATCTATGCTTAAATATTTAAGAGAAAGTGAACATCTATCACAAAGAGAATTAGCATCCAAGATAGGTATTTCTTCAAGTACAATAGGAATGTATGAATCCGGTGAAAGACTTCCTAAACGTGAAATAGAAGAAGCTTTAGCGGATTATTTTAATGTAGACCTTAATACACTTAGAGGCAAACGTACCCCGGAAGCTGATCCAGAACGCGTAGCAAAAGCTCTTATGTTTTATGATGCTTATGAAAATGCTGATCCTGACAATCGGTTAATTGTAGATACTGCTCTAAAACAGACTCTACAAAAGCCCTAGTTTTTTCATCTGCATTAAGATATAACTCTATAAATTCTTCTTTACTCAACATAACCTTGCTCCTTTCAAATACAATTATAGAACATTTATTCGATTAGTCAATTCTCAATTTTGATACTTTGGATTGTAGCACGGTAACAACATCATAAATAGTTCTATATATGAAACGAGGTAAAAAGAATGACTGATACCAAAAAACTTATTGAACTTCTCAAACAAGTAAAACAGGAAAAGAACCTATCCCTTGATGCAATTATGAAACTGATCGAAGATAACGGCGATAGTGTGAGTAAAACAACATTGTCACGAGTATTCAGCGACAGCTCCGATTATACAGATTTCAGATATGAAACTACTCTCCGTCCCATTTGCGAGGCTATGCTTGATATAGACAATATCGAGGTTGACGATACCCCGGATATTAAAGCTTACAAGTCTATTCTTAAGTTAAAGAAAGATATTATTTCAGAACTGAAACAGGAAGTGGAACAGGAGAAAATCAATTATTCCGAACGTCTGGAAGAAGAGACTGCTAAATTTCAACGCAGCCTTGAATTTATGAAACGGCAAATTGATCTCAAAGACCAAAGGATTGACGCCTTATTGTCTCTTAATGCCGAACTAATGCAGATCAACAACAAATTATTGAAACAGTTAATGGATTGCCCAATCAGAAAGGAGTGTTAAATATGAAACGAATTTTATCTTGGATAGTATTAGCAATTAGTATGTTTGTCAGTGGAAAGATAATACAGCTTATTGTATATCTAGGAACCGGGATAGCAAACCGATTGTATAATTCCAGCCGTGGTTTATTCTGGTTAATAATATTTGTAGGCGGTTCATTTGGTTTAGGAATAGCTTACGCCTTTTCTTTTGGTGCCGCCGCTACTTGTGTTAATTTATCAGAAAAAGTATATCCTTCCGTCAAAGGAACAAGGTATATGACCGGTGCAATAATAATGGGCTTACTATTTTTGATAGACTTTATTCTTTGTTTCACTACCGGAATCGAAGGGATAATGTTTGCTCGTCAAATAATAATAGATTGTTTTGCAGTAGTTTTTAGTTTTTTATTGTTTGTTACCGGAAAAAATAGAGATGAAACTTGAACTTCTACCCAGCGGATCATACCGCGCACAAAAAATGTATAAAGGGCAACGATATAGAATAACTTTCGACCATGAGCCGGACGAGAGAGAGCTAACTATTGCCTTTGCAGAGAAGTTGCAGGACACACCTAACCTCAAGGGTACGTTTGAATCCTATGCCACGGAGTATATAAACAACCGGAAGAATGTAGCCAGCCCTGCCACGATCAGGACATATAATACTAAACTAAAACAACTGTCAAAAGAGTTTAAAGCTCTTAATATCTATGATATTGACACTTCTAAGGTTCAAAAGGAAATAAACAGCTTTGCTAAGACTCACGAACCGAAAACATCAAAAACATTGTATGGCTTTGTGAACTCTGTATTGACCGCATACAGGCCGAATGTAAGGTTAAAGATAAAATTACCGCAGGCCATAGATAAAGAGGAATATATGCCTACCAGCGACGATGTGAAGCGCATTCTGGATCACGTCAAAGGTACAAAGTATAGCGTTCCTTTTCAATTAGGTATTTTAGGATGCCGTCGTGGTGAGATATGTGCTCTCGATATGAAAGACTTAACCGGGAACGAATTGAGAATACATCGGTCAAAAGTATACTATGAAAAAAAATGGATAATCAAAGAAACACCTAAAACAGATGCTTCAAACAGAACCCTGATCCTGCCGGACAAACTTGTTGCAGAAATCAATAAACAAGGATTTATATATGACGGTTATCCTGCTGCTTTATACAAAGCAATTCAAGCCGCACAAAAGAAGCTAGGTATAGAACGGTTTAAGTTCCACGCATTAAGAGTGTACTTTGCTTCATATGCTCATTCAATGGGTATTCCTGATGCGGACATAATGGCAATAGGCGGCTGGGAAACCGACAGCGTTATGAAACGTGTATACAGACAGTCAATGTCTGAAAGCAAACAAAAGTCTCTCGACAAATATACTTCTGCTATGTTTTCAGACTGAAATTGTCCACGAATTTTCCCACGGGTTTTCAAAAACCTAGTGTTTATGCTAGGTTTAGGGGTTATATTTGAGTGTTCGATTCTCTCATCCCCTGTGCCCTCAGAAGCCCATATTTACAGGCATTGAGGGCTTTTTTAATGCTTCCGTGGGTAAATATTTAATAACGTAGAATAGCGGTTTATAACCCTTAGTTATAGGATTTTTGTCCACGAATTTTACCCACGAAATTGTACCTAAATTTAGGAGTCGTTTCCTACTAACAGGTACAAAAAAGAGCCAACCTATAAGGCTGACTCTTTATCTCACATACGTTCAACATCCCGGTGCATCATCTGATAAGCAAATATCACATCATCTATAAAGTTCTCATGTGTGACATCCTAGACATATTTGCAAATATGTCCTTTTACTGTTTTGTTGCTCCTTAATGCTTTTGATAAATAACTACTATTACAACCTATTGATTTGGATGCTGATTTGATACTTTTGTATATCACTCCATCTATCATTACAGGCTTACTCTCTTTAGAACAACTATGATCTAATATCTTTAACTCTTTTGGCTTTTCACCATAATAATAACATGGTTTATAATCGTTAGTATAACCCCTTTGTAACCAGTAGAGAAACAACTGTGGTGATACTTTGTATAAATCGGATACATACTGTAAACTTGCATATACCATATTATCAACACATATTTTTCGCCTGTTAGATACGGCTACCTTTAATGCTGTCTCCTTATCTTTCATAGGGTTGTTTGTAGACATTCTTTTTCGCTGTTTTTCTGACTTCATAACATTGTACTTTGAATATTTTTCTCTTACTTCATCTGTCCACCATTCTGTACTACCACCACTACCGCCTCGCTTTATGTTACAAACGCATTGTCCTTGCGATTTTAATTCTATTATTCTTTCATCCTCGTATCTGAACGCATCTTCTTCGTTTTCAAGTTACATTGAGTTCTTAGGTGTTCCAATTCGGGAACCGTAAAATCCGAGACAACCATAATACCACCCCGCTATGAGTCTATCATTTAGCGAGGATGGTATATAGTTCTATTCTTGGTGTTTCATAAACGGAACCCTACTTAATAGTATGCTGTATATCCGTTCTTGCCCTGCTTAATCTTCTTGTGTTGACCTTTCTTATTTGTCCATTCACCATAGGTATTCCATATTTCATTGGCTGCATTATAATCATTCGCATAATTCTTATTGATATATGCAAGCAATTCATTCTGAGTCATACCGTTTTCTTTATTGGTATCAATGGCATTATAGGTCTTTGCGAATGTTGCAGGCTGTATGCTCGGATTGTAATTGATAGCGTTAGCATATACATAATATGAAGTCTTAGGTAAGCCCATACCGCTTAACGCTGGAAGATCACGCTCCATCTTTGCAGACTGTTTCCCGGCTCTCTCCATTATCTTTCCGTAATCATCTGTCTGTACGTGGCCGTTCTTATCTACAATGCCTGCTTTCTCGGCTGCCTGTCTATCTTTCGCATACTGTTCAGCGCCACCTTCATAGTCTGCTTGCTTCTTTAGATAGTCAGTAACGCTCATATCAGTACCGTACTTTTCATTGATAGCATCTGTTTTTTCTTTGTTTGCACCATAAGCATTTGCTTTCTTTTCTGCCTCGCTAACATTGCCCTTCTTCACAAGCTCGTCTATTTCCTTGCCTGCTTTTGAATTGGAGCTTACTCCGGCACTCTTCTTAAACTGACTTGATATAACATCATCAACTACTGCTTTTACACCCTTTTCACCGCCGCCGGCTTCAACATACTTCTTAGCAGCTCCGGTTAATTCCTTGCCGGTATATTCGGAATTGATAGCCTGTCTTACAGCAGTATAGCAGTTCTTCATCAGATTAAGCTGCTGTTCTGCATCTGCTCCCTGATATGCCTTTGAAGACATTATCTTTGTGCCTACTGAGGTCAGCTCCTTATAATACTTCTGCTGATACTCAACCCACTCCTGATTAGTAAGTGTATGCTCGTCTGTATCAACATACTGTCTGCTTGCTTTAGGCATATAAGCATCGGCTGAATCTGTTGCTTCCTTTAGCCTGATAGCTTCTTTATTGAGGTCACTATACTCAACCTTTGTGATCTTGCCCGGAAGGATCATATCTTCAAGTATCTTGCTTCCGATATTGCGTCCCTGATTTTCTTTCATCAGTTCGCCGGATGTATCTACTTTAGGTGCTAATACATTCTGCCTTAATCCCGGTACTGTATTTGCGAGGCTGTTAATCTTGTAATTATCCAAAAGACCAAGAGATACACCCTCATTACTGTTCCCTATATCTCTCTGATATGGATCTATTACCTGTCCTGTCTGCCTTGCCAATGAAGGTATAATCTGACTTACTCCCGAAGTGACAACATCTGCCATATTGCCTACTATGCCCTTATCAGAATTATAGGTTTCGCCTGTTCCGAATAATCTCTGCATTCCCTGGAACATAGACTGGTCAAACATAGCCTTGCCACCGGCATAAGCACCTTCCATTAAGTTGTCAGCAAGATTACCTTTGCCATTTTTGAAAGCATCATAGGCAGCGGCAGCGGCTACGGCGTTTGAACCGACAACAGGAAGCCAGCTTATATCCATCTGCTTGTCACCTATATTCAAGGCGTATTCCTGCATACCGGATTCTTTTTGTGCCTGCTTCTCGTCCTGATCCTCTGAATAGCCACCGCTTAATATACCCTCTTTAGCCAGTCCTGCGGCACCTATTGCACCTGCTGTACCCAATATATTACGGGCTGTCTCATTGGCAAATCTATTCTGATTAAAGCTATCGTTTGCTATTTCTCTTCCGGTATTAACAGCATTCCTGATAAGACCAAGAGGCGAATACTGAATACCTACATCAACTACATTAGCCGGAGTCTTAACGAACGGCATAGAAAACTGTGACAATATATCTACGCCTGTCAGACCTTCTGACAGCTTACCGATGTTTTTCTTTAAGCCAAGCATAGCATCAGACAGTTTGCTATCATTCTGATATACGGCTGCTAAAGCATTCATCTTAGCGGCTGTCTCTGCATACTCTTTAAACTGCTCATTGGATAGCTTCTGTACGTCTACGCCCATAAGACCGGCATTCCGTAACCTGTTATAATCTCCAAGAGTCTGTTTATATACAGCTTCATAGAACGGTCTATCACCTACGGACAAACCATTCTTGATAAGGCTGTCCCATTTATCCATAGTACGGCCAAGGATATTATTTCCTGTTAAGCCCTTGCCAACTCCGTATACGTGACGATTAGAACTTATAGCACGTTCAAGATTATTCTCCCCTGTCCTTGCTGTATGAAGCCCTGTCTTTACATCACTTGCTTCGTCTTTTAAGCCTTTTGCAAATCCGTTGATATACTCTGCAAGACCTTCTCTTGTAAGCCCTGCCTGTGTACGCTTGCCTGTCTTCTTAGACGCAAGCATATCAATCCCTGCTGCAACCGGACGCTGTACTAACTGTTCAACCGCATTAAGGCCTACGTTACCGCCTGCATTCCTTGTGATAAGAGTACGGAAGTTACCAAGCATATTATCCATAAGGTATGTTGTGAACTTCTCGCCGATCGTAGACGGAACCTGACTGTTTATCTTCCTACCCAACTGAGCCATTAACTTATTAGCCATAGGTGAATCGGGTGGATATTTCTGTATCTCTTCTGCGTCTTTTAAGAACTCTTTAATAAATTCTTCTGAGAAGTGGAAGTCTTTATTCCTCTTAGCAAACTTATCAAGTATCTTTTCATCTTCGCTCTTCTTGGGTTTTCCCTTTTTCTGCTTCTCGTTAATGATCCTCTCTGCTTCTGATAACATTCCTTCGGGAGTGTTTCTGCTCCACTTAGCAAGTGCCTGTAAAGCCTGCGCATTACTCGTTGACTGTGTTTGTATCTTTCGGAATACATTTACAGATTCTTTCCATAGGTCTGACGCATCCTGCCCTGCCGCTTCTAATGCCCTGGCTTCTCTTGTAAGCACACGCCACTCAACCATAAGACCGTCTATCTCTGCACCGGTCAAACGCTCTTTATCCATTACACGATTCTTGAAACCGTCACGTCCTTCATCCTGCCACATACCATAGCCTTGTTCAAAGCTTTCACGTTCGCTCTTGTCTTCATACTGGAACATGGATTCATCGGTATGCTTCTCGTATTCAGCTTCATTCCAACCGCCACCATATTTACCTGTATTTGTATATGCTTGGGAAGTCTTTGTATGCTTGCCGTTTCCGACTGAGTTATCTTCCATTCCAGGCGGTACATTGTTATTGTTTCCACCACCGCCCTGTGCCATCATCCGAGCTATGATACTATTGTTCTGTACTACTTCGGGTACATTCTGAATAGGTGTAGGCTCTGTGGGTACTACCTCGGGTACTCTTTGCGGTATTTCAGGTTCATCCGGCATATTCATACCGTCTTTAAGTGCCTGTATTTCTTCCGGTGTTAATGCTTTGTCACCGTAACCTTCTTCTGCTTTAGGCGCACTTTCCCCTGCTTTAGCATCACTTTCTATTTTTCTACCTAAGCTAAAAGCATTAGATACGCCTGTATTGGTGGCTAATATACTGGGCAATGTATCATCCGTAAAATAATCAGCATATCGAATTTCACCGTATGGTGCATCTGTTTCACGCGCAAGATTATCTAAAGCTTCTGATTTTCTTTTGGCTTCGGTAAGATAATCCCAATTTCTAGTCTCTATAAATTTTTCTATAGACTGTTTAGCTTCGGAAGCTAATTGCTTTGCTTCGGGTGTATCGCCGGCAAATTTCTGAGCAAATCCTATGTGATCAAAGAGTCCTGTCTTCTGTTTCTTACCTCTAGCGTGTTCACCATAAATAGAGATATAGTCACTCTCCGATATTCTATTCTTTATAGGAACAGTCTTGCCCTTGCTTGCATAGTCATAGACTTTCTTTTCAAGCCTTAACTCTTCTGCTTCTTTCTTTAGCGCATCTAACCTCTGATACTCTGCGTCCCTATTCTTCTTAGTTGCGTTTGCGTATACTTCTTCCTGTGCTTTAATCTCTGCATTTTTTTGCTTCAATAAAGCCGCTGTATCTTTCTTCCTTGCTACGATTTCCCCACGTTCAGCTTCACTAAATGTAGAAGGATCACGGCTAATAAGTTCGTTAAGCTCCGGTTTTTTTCCGAGAAGTACATCAAGATTAACAAATCCCTTATTATCCAATTCACCAAATACGTCAGTGAGTTCGGCTTTTAATTCGGGTATATTACGGACTCCGTTCATAAAACCGCCGAATAATGCGCCCGAACCAAAGGATGTTGCATAGTCCTTTAAAGTGTCTTTTCTTACCTGATTCCACGCTTCATCATCACTCATACCCTGAGAAACATAGTAGTCGTGCATAGCTCCTAGCTGTGACTTATCCTTGTTTATAAGAGTATCTGCAATGTAGTTAGCGCTGTCCTCGGCTATATTCTCTGCGCCTTCCGTCAATGCCGCCTGTCCAAGCCTGCTTAATGCGGTTTTGCCTGTGGCATTTACAGCTTTATCAAGACCTACTTTATTGAGTATTCCAGACGCTAATCCGGCTATCCCTGCGGTTGCTGCTGCCTTATTCGGGTCTACGCCTCTTTCCAGGGCATTCATATTTGTACGTGCGGCTGTTTCGGTCCCGAGCGTAGCCGCACCTAAAAACGGTACTGCGGAAGCTAATGCCATATCTGCTACACTTGTACCAATATCATAGGCTCCCTTGCCTATTGTGGACTTAATATGCTCGTCCTTAACCGTCTGCTTTGCCGCTTCCTTTGTTCTTGTACCGGTAAAAAAAGTATCATCTGCGGACTGCGCCTTATACTTTTCGGGCAATAAATTAGAGAGCATACTTGATGCCCCCTCTATCCACGTTTGCGGTGTATATATTGCCTGCTGTAATGTTCCTAATACACCGCTCTTCTTAGCGGTATTGACTGCCGACTGTACTTCTGCATTGGCAGCCTTTTTGTTGCGCTCGTCATTGTACGCATTCCAGCGTGACTCAAACTCTTCATCAGACCACTTATTCTTACGCTTGATACTTTCCTTGACGGTTCTCCAATGTTCCGTAGATGTATCGGTCTTAGGATCATAGTCAGTTGCCGCTGAATAATCACCAAGTCTGTACTTATGGAACTCGTCAAAGTCCTTATCATATTTTGTATCACGGGTTGTCTTTGTTTCCGTCTTAGCGGCCGTCTGATTCTGATAGCGTGTACTAGGCTTCGGATTCATTTCTGATGCTTTATTCGGCGCGGCATTGCTTGTGGTAGCCTTTAAATGAGGTATCTCCCTTGTATTACCGTATGTACCGCTCTTAAGCTCAGATAATGCCTTTTTTGAATATCCTACATTGCCGCTGTTATTGCCGACACTTTTCTTATTAGCTTTAGCCTGTGCCTGCTTATTCAGTTTGATAAGTTCGTCGTCACGCTTCTTATAGTTCATATTATCTTCCTCTTAAATCTCTGCTCCGGATGCAATAGCGCTTCTTAACAGGTCATAATATGTGTTCTCATAATCATTCTTCATATTCTGATAGTTAGCCAATGAAGACTGCTTACTATTTGCAAGGCTGTCTAACAATCCAAGATAGTTAAGCTCTGCATTAGACCTATTGTTTGCAAGGTCATTAAGCATACCCTGATAGTTCTGCATTGCATTAGACCTATTGTTTGCAAGGTCATTGAGCATACCCTGATAGTTCTGCATTGCTCCCGATCTGCTTTCTGCTAACGATGCAAGAAGATTCTGATAGTTAGTCAAGGCATTCATATTGTTACCGGACAACGCATTTTCAAGCTCCATAAGCTGTGTTGCCTTATTGTAGTTTGCATTAGCAACTGCGTCATTGTATGCCTGTAATGCGGATGCTAAGTCAGTATTGTAAGACCTGAGTGCCGCTGACAAATTACTGTTATAATTACCTTCAAGGTTTGACAGATTAGATGCCAATGTCTTGTTTATATCATTCCTGGCATTGCCGTATGAATTAGCAATATTGGCAAGCGTAGTTTCGGTGGCACCTCCGTTAATACCCATAGCGCTTAACTGCTGTGCTATGTTCTTCTTCTGTTGCATATTGCTTATATAAGCCGCCTTTAAAGCCGCCTCTGCATCGCTTGACAGATTACCTCTTGACCGATTATAAGCTTCAAGCAATTCATTCTTTGTGCTTTCAAGGTTCTTATCCAAGGTCGAACGCTGCGTATCATATGAGCTTTGCAACGATCCCAACTGCGCATTGATAGCGTCATTAAGTGTTCCAAGGCTACGATCATAAGCCGACTGAGCCGCCGCCTGCATCTGACTTAAGTAATTATCATAATCAGTCCTACGGGTATCATAATCGCTCATAAGAGTGTTATAGTAGTTCTCGTAGTCTGACCGGCGCTTATCATAGTCACTCAGCATATTGTTATAGTAGTTCTCGTAGTCTGACCGGCGATTAGCATAGTCCTTAAGCATATCATTGTAATATGACTCATACTGTGATCTACGGTTGTTATAGTCACTCATTATATCGTTGTAATATGACTCATAATTCCCGGAATTGCTCTTGTATGCGTCAAGAAGCTTGTTGTAAGCGGCCGTATAATCATAAGAAGCTGTTGACGAACTGCCACCGCCGATATACTCACCCGTAAGAATGTCATAATCACCGCCGTACTGCTTAGTCGGTTCCTCATACGTGCTTTGCGGAAGTAACTCTGAATAAGTAGGCGTGGAAGCTGGTGTTGCCTTCTTTGTTGTAGTTGCTTTCCTTGTAGTAGTCGCCTTTTTTGCTCCCGTGCTTGTAGAGCCTGTCGTATTCCTTAAAGTAGCTGTGCTTCCGGTATATCCGCTTGTCGAACTCGGATAACCCTTATCTGTCAGATTAAGCCCCGTTGCTACTGTCGATGATGAATACGAACTCGGATAGCCTCTGTCTCTTAAATTTGTTGCCATTTATATAATCCTCCCTTCATTAAGGTACTGTGTTCCAGGTCTGCGCTCCGATGTACCCGGCTTCCATCCCGTGATCCTGTTGCCACTTAACAACTGCTTCTTCTGTTTTCTTGCCGAATATGCCGTCTGCATCGCCGCATTGATAACCGTTTGAGTTCAATAGCATTTGCCACGCCCGGACATATTCGTTATGATCGCCTCTTTTAAGTATGGGCTTGTCAAGAAGTATCTCGTCATAACAGTCAACCGTATCAAAGCGTGTGAGGTTGTATTTCTGAATCAAATTGATAACAGAATTAACCTCGGTCGATGAAGTCATATATCCGCATTCTTTTATCTGCTGCATCTGGGTTCGATAATCCACGCCTGATTTAACCCGTGAATACAAAGAAGTATTAAGCAACTCATAGTAGTTGAATACACTCTGTTCCATACTGTCATAGGCTCGGAATGCCGCCTTTATGATCGTATGTGTTCCGACCTCGTATTCCTCGGATGTTTTAGAGGTAAAAAATGCGCCTGACCAATACTTAGTCGCTGTCTTGCCACTTCCGACCTTCTGACCAAAATAAGCATTGTGCTGACGCATTATCTTTGATGTTCCGTAAGCCGACTCTATACACGCCATACCGATACATACAGATGGAAGTACCTTGCCAAGTTCCCGATAGGCTTTCTGTGCGTATGGTGCTATCTCATTTATGAAGTTATTTATCTGTGTCGCTGTTGCCATAATTAGTCCTTCTTGTAGTAGTTGTAATTCGAGATACAAAGGATAGTCCCGAGGAATGTTGCAACCGCCGTGATCGTCTGTGCAATCATCGTGCCAAGGTCAGCCCATCCCCATATCTTGCTGATAACAACGATAAACGTGGCGAGTGCAGGAAGTACAATCACGCAAAGCCACTTCATCCAAAAATAGAGACCGTCATTTAACTTACCGTCTTTCATTGTATACCCTCCTATTCATCCAAAAACCATACAATAGCCCACACAATCACGCCCCACAGCAGACCCCCTGCCACAGCTATAACTATACTCACCGTCTATCATCCTCTTTCAAATCATTAACCATATCCTGCAACCGTACAGTCAGCTTTTCAACGTCATATAACCGCTCGATTACATTATTATGCTTATTCACGTGCTCCGTCAGACTGACAATCTGCTGAGTAATGAGTGCAGTCTGTTTGTCATAATTGGCATTGATACTGTCGATTTTACGCTCAATCGCCGCCTGTTCTTTCACTCTCTGGATATTGTTATTTATAACGCAAGTAATGATTGCCGCTATTGCTGACAGCCCTGCCGCTATTACTGTTTCCATATTCGCTCCCCTAACTCGATTTTAACTCGGTTTTAACTCGGTTGAAAAATCCTCAACAAGCTGTTATACTTAACTTGCCAAGAATTATTTAAGTTTTACATTGAGGTCGGTGGTTCTTTCCATCGGCTTTTTTGTTTAGGGAACAGGACATTTCTGCCCCATTCCCCGATAGTTCACACCGTTTAGGTGCTGTCCCCATGCTTGATGGGCAACATTCTTTGCCGCACCCTGTCCTTCTACCTGTCTACGGCTTGTTTTGCCCCTCGTATGTTAAAGTGTTCGATTTCACTTTTGACGTGGCAAAATCCCCGATTAAATACCCAACGTGGTACGCATAGACTAGGCGTGTTGGGTTCGCATCTTAAATAACTCAATTTTAGATTTTAGTTGTTGATTTTAGTTGCTCGGATTGAAGAAACACAATCTCTTACTTGCTTTTTAATGCGTTCATATTCATTAAGTTGATACTTTTCTGTGATAGCTTCAATAGCCATTTTACAGGCTTCAACTTCATCTTTTGATACATACGGATATTTCTTCTGTTTAGCCCATTCTAATGTACTGTTGAATATCTCAATCGCTCTTTGTGGTGTTATCATATTTCTCCTTAGTGGATAGAGGGCAACTTTCGTCTGTCATTGATTATTCCTCTGTCGGCTCGGGAGCAGGTTCAACCGTGCCGTCTTTGTTGATAATATATCCGTCAGCTTCAATAATCGTCCTGACTTGTGCCTGTAATTTTTTTGGAACATCATTAAAATTCTTCTCACCCTTTTCGCAGAGCCTTGCATATATCCTAATCATATCAACCCTCCATCATCTCATAAATTTCTGTAAGTGCTACCATACAGCTATCTATATCTTCATTCTGCTGTTCCTGTGTACTTGACAGTAAAGTGATATATTCATCCTTTGTGTATTCGGTCATAGTATATTGATAGCCGTCCTCAATTTCTTCCACGTCAGAAGCCACGTAAACCACTTCGGGTCTTATATCAACTTCTAACGGTTTATCCTGCGATTGTACTTCGGTATAAATCTTCATCTTCGAGTAACACTCCTTTCTTAATATTTATAATCCAATATTTGCTTCTATGGGGTAGAAGTGGCTTGACATATTTCTGCGTTAACCTGAAAGAATCGCACCATTTCAACCAACCCATATAAGCGTTAATGCAACAATACTCACTATAATTGATAAGACCCTTCTGAGCCTTCTTCAATATTCGAGTAAGTTTCTTCCGCATGGCTTTATATGTTGTTTTTCTAAGTAGAATGTACTTCCCGAAACATCTATAACCTAGAAAATCAATCCCACGTGTGTATGTCGGGAATATCTGCCAATCTTTCTTCATTTCGAGTTTGATTGACTTCAAATACTCATCTAATAGAATCCGCAAATCATGTAAGTATTCAGAACTGCTGTGAAGTATTACACAATCATCCATATATCTGTGATAGTATTTGATTTTAAACACCTCTTTTATTAAGTGGTCGAAGTCTGATAGAAATATATTTCCGCTCCACTGTGATAAATAATTCCCTATCGGTACACCTGTGTCACCATCTGTGCTGTCTATTATCTCATTTATCAACCACAACACATCTTTATCTTTTATGAGCCTTGCATATTTAGCTTTCAACAGGTCATGGTTGATTGACGGATAATATTTCTTGATGTCAAACTTCAAACAGTAAGCACATCCATGAGTATCTTTCAAATCATGTTGCAGTCTTTTCAGACCGTAGTGTATACCTCTGTATGGTATAGCTGAATAAGTGTTGATTGTAAGATTCTTCATTAGTATGGGTTCTATAACTTGTAATAAAGCCCATTGTGCTATTCTGTCGGGATAATATGGTAACTTAAAAATCTCTCGTTCCTTCTTCCCTTCCTGTTTGACAAATCTCTCATATTCACTTGTTTTGTAAGTTTTCTCGATTAACGATTTTTGCAATATCCCTAAATAATAATCAGGATTTTCGTCAACCATTTTCACTTCTTTGTAAAACGTCTTTCCCTTCCTTGCGTTCTTATGCGCAATTCTGAGATTTTCCATGTCATAAATCTCATGATATATATTTCCAACTCTTTTCATAATTCGTATGTTACTTACCGATTCTTCGCTTTCGCTACCAAAACAGCTTTCTTACCTTCTATTTAAGGATTTGTTATGTTTTGCCATGGGCAAGGTCAAGCAGTCAGATATTTAACATATTCAAGCTGACCTGAGATATTCTGATTACGATTCCTGACGCTGTTATTCGCATTCCAATTCAAACTGCCAGTGTTCCAACTGTTATTCCATTTACTGCTGAGTTGAGTAATCTGAAACCCATTACTTGACCTATATTTATAGTTAACTAATAAATACCGAAGTTTTACAAAGTGATTAAATATACGCAAGCCGACCCGAGAGATTCCGATCACGAGACCCGACGCCGCTATTCGCATACCAATACAAACCGCCAGCGCCCCAACCGCCATTCCACATACCGCCGAGTCGAGGAATCCGAAACCCATTTAGTGAAGTAGTACCCCACACGTAGTCACCGATAGGTTTTGCATTATTACCACCGACTGATATAGGCATGAACACCCAATCTAAATCAGCATTACCATAGCCAAGATTCTTCTGCCATCCACCTGCTGACGGTAGCATGAAACCTATGCTCTTGTAATTACCTGTGTTCTTGCTTTCCTCATAGTTGTAATCAGTGCAGATATACGGTATACCCATCTGTTTAGAACCGTCACCATAGACATTCATACCCATGACGAATTTCCAAATATTACCGTAATCATTTTCAACACCACGATATGTTACAGAAGTCTTGCCATCTTCTGTATATGCTGTAGTAGTACCGCCTATCTCAACATTAGTGCTTGATGCTCTTCCCGACTTATTACCGAGTGAAGCAGTTGAACCTGTGATTGCTGAACAGTTATAAGATGAATTATCCGTAATACTTACAACACCCTGTCCAACAACCCTCTGAAAATCAAACGTACCGTATTCAATAAGAGGTAACAGGATTTCAAGGTTGGCAATCTGCATATTCAACTCATGCCATCTCGAACCACGATTCTGACACATCTGTTCAATCTTCGGTCTTGTCAAATCCTGTGTTAATCCCGAAGCAGGCTTAGCATTTGCAATCGAACTGAACTTGTCAGCCGTGTTGTCCATAACCTGTGCGTCATTTGTGATATAAGCACTTGTTGAAACATCATACAGACAGCCCTCATATGCTCCTATATATATCTTATCTCGTTCGTTTCCGTCTGCGTCAACAAATGCAGGATGAATCTTAAAGCCATCAAGCTGAACCTCTGATACATAATAGTTGCATACATTTAAAGCATACCCTAATGACTGTGCAGTTTTCTTAACAGGTTGAACCTTGTAATAGAACTTAGGCTGTTCAACCATAACCTGTCCATTAGTGCCATCCTCAACATATCCCGAATCACCGTAATATGCATTGACTGTTCCATTATCAGCAAGATTACATCTTCTTCTGCCACCAAACATAGGAAGCAAATCAAAATCTGCTGTACTTGACGCTGAACCTAACCTCTTAAATGTACCGTTATCAAAATCAACCTGTATACCAACACAAGGGCTGTTCTCATATCCAACAAACGCTTCTAAATCAGCAACCGTATCACTGACTGTCTTTATCGCATCAAACACTGCCCCACTCTCTACTAAATCACTACTATCTGTTACTACTGAGGTACTGTTTTTTGCTGAGGCTGTACCTAAACCATCCTTAACTGCTTTTATCTGCCCCGTTACACTATCAGACGGCTTACAGTTATATCCTGCTGTCGGATATACTACTATTGCATCATTCTGTGATATCGGACTTGTGGCTGTCATCAGAACGCCAAGCAAATAAAACTGCTCGTCAACTGCGTATGCCTGACTAGCCCCTGTCGCATCCAACTCAACAGGCGCAATGCTGTCGGCTTCTGCCTTGTATTTCCCGAGATTCTGTATCGCCGTGGTATGTGCATTGACTGCAATACCCATATCCGACAAATCCTGTGCTACTGCGTGTACCGAAGCATATACCGCCCCTGACTCAACAAGGTCAGTTGATGCTTGTGTTACTTCGTTGGTGCTGTCTTTGTAGGCGGCTGTGCCTAAGTCTGCTGTCTTTGCATAAGGCGTTAAGTCAACTATTCCTCTAAGAAGGTCAAACTTATATGTGTTAGGGCTTACATATGCAACACCGACATTATCACCGGGATATATTGGCTTTCCTGCGCCTTCTTGGAAGTATTCTGTGGTAAGTCCTGAGTCTGTAATGTTGTAAACATTATTATTGTTTGCTTCAATCAGTAATGCAGGAAGTAACTCTGCTACAGTCTTTGTCCCTGACGGTCTGTATGCCGCACTTGCCCTTGCGTCTACGTATGCCTTGATACCGCCTGCGTTCTTAACGGTGCTGTCGGAGTCGTAGTCACTTTTTTTCATATCGCCTTCGCCTATGGTCTGACCATCGTACAAAGGCTTGCCGCCTGACTCCGTGAACTTGTCAAGGACAGACTTATTGGAATGTTCGTGCTTCTTAGTTACTGCGTCACTCAAATTAGCATTCGTCTGATCGTAAGAATCAAGCAATGACTTATTTGAGTGTGAATGCGACGTACCTTCAACCGCTGAAAGGTCTTCTGATATATCGTCCAGGACTTCTTTAACTGTGCTCCCTGACCTTCCCGTGGGTGCTACTACTCCTATGCTTGCGGCCGCACTTGTGGCTTCCAACTCGTCAATGAGGTTATTCACTTTCGGTGCCACAATCTCTTTTGCAGGCGCGTCAAATTCCTGCTTTAACTGCTGTGCCGGTATAGTAGGCTGATTAGGAAGTGTGGTCGCTCCCCTGCTATTAAGTTCCTGCTGCGTGATCTTAGTAAATGCCATATCATCACCCCTTGTAATTTCCGCTCTCAATGTATTCAAGAGCCAAGTTTGTTAAACCGAATGGTTCGTTTATCCTTTGATTTACTACCCGGAATCGTGCTTTATCGACCTTCTTAAGCCTTATCTTTGTATGCACTACCTTCTCTGATGTATCCGGTGAGAATGAGAACAATTCAAAGTCTATGTGCTCGAAACTAAAATAAAGACCGGATGCGCGGTCTTCTTTAACAAATGTCCAGCTTGCTAATTTTCGGGTGTATAACTTAACCGACGTTCTTAGTGAGTTCATCATTCTTATAGCGAAATATCTGAACGTCTTATTCTTGTAGAACAATGCTCCGTCTAAGTCCGGTGTTTCCCAGCAGCAATAAATCGGCTGTCCATCATCGTTATAGCTTTCAAGGTCTTCTATGTCCTTATCGAATCTGCATACACGGCCGTCTTTTGTACCGATAAACAATGCGTCCTCGTCAACCCACATAGTATATGCCGGAACATTGGTACATAGGAATCCGGCATACTGTCTTGTTGAATATGGTTCTGAACGGTCTGTACGTGTGGCCTGTAAGCCGTCAAGGATATAAAGCCTATTACTGATAGCCAAAATGTATTGATCGCGGTATACAATAGCGACCGCATCTTCCAGGTTCGTTTCTTTTTCAAGCTCACCGTCAAGATAGAAAGACCGGCTCTGAGAATACTCTTTCCCGGTTAAATCCTGTGGTGTTATAGCAAATATACCTAGTCTTGTAAGGAATAGCGGTTCTGTCTGAATATATCCAAAGGCGTAAGGTGTGATAACGCCATTGCCCTGTAATACATTCTTTAACCGGAATACGGGTTCTGAAAGATTAGTGTATTCATTCTGTATTAAGTCACCGTATCTTATAAAGGCCGCCTGACCATCGTTGTACTCGTCCTTAAAGGTTGCAAGATAGCTGTCTATCTTTGCATAACCTTTAATAGCACTTTTCGATGATCCTATTACCGAATAACCTGTATCGGGAAAATAAGTCGGATCGTGCTGCTGTGAATAGAAATCCCAATTCTGATACTCGGGATTGCCACTTAAAAACAGTCTATCCGCTACACCATTGACACCATATAGAACACCAAAAGTGCATTCAGATACGCGTCTTCTGTATCCGCGTACCGTTTTATATGCCAATACTTTTATATTATCTTCACCGGTAACAGGGGTAACTCCGGGTGCGTGTAAAAATATAAGATAACCATGTCTCCTATTGACGGTAAAATCTCTGTCTTCCGTCATTTTATGCCAATTCCCACTCGGAAACAGTTTCCATACTACTACTTCTGTACTGTCAAGATTATCGAATGACAGGTAGAAACGTGTAGTTTCTTGATGGGCGCTGTCAACAGTAAACTGCTCATAGAATCCCGGCTGTAACATATTCAACGGTTCGTAAGCATAACCGCCTCCGTCCGGGGATTTACCTATTGTAACCAACGGTATATATGCACTTTCGGACGCAAGCTTTAAACCGTCTGCTTCCGTGTACTTATATATATTTTTGCCATCCAAGATGATAAGCATATTATCAATCTGGTATGATACACTTCTGCGTCTCTTTGCGTTTTCGTAAGCAAGATCGAATGCAAGGTTATTACCCTTGCGAATAAAGAAATTTTTCCCAACATGATAAATACGGGTCATATTGGATGTAATGTATTCTGTTTTTGGAGTGATCGTATATATTTGTATATTTGATATGCTTATGGATGCGTCGTAAACATCCTCTACACTTTCATACTCACAGTAAAACCATACATTTATTTTTCTTATAAAGTTAGAAAGATTTTCTGCACTTGTATATACTTCATAATGCTTATCCTGTATATTCTCTGTCGCAATATCTATGTTCTGACAATTATTTCCCACATTATCAGAAAGAAATACATCAATCTCTTCTACATTTTCACTTACTGCCGTAAGGTCAAAACTTACTTTACAGAATTTACCCTGTATAGCACTACCAGCCACCTCAGTTGACAGTTCAGCCATTCCGTATGAAGTCTGTCTTGTATTACTGTAAGAATCCCTCCAAGCTCTGTTTCTCTTGTCTACATTATAGATGTTTGCAAGATTAAAGGTTTCGTCTGTATCTTCCGGAGCCGGAGACCATATAAAGTCCTCGTCCTTATCATACACAAGGGAAAAATTCTTTATCTGTACTTCCGCGTTGCCGTCCTCTGAATACAGTTTTACAGAATAATCATAATGTGTAATGCCGGCTGTTAAGCTTTTCTTTACGTGTACTGCTTCCCCGTCGGTATCCTGTAAGGTCTCTATTAAGACATTGTTTTCTATATCCCCATTAAACTCCGCATTTCTGATATACAGTAATACTTCTCCGTCTGATATGTAATCAAACTCAACATATACTGTTATTCCTTGTGGATACTGATTATTGTCTTTATATATTTTCTCAGCTAATTTGCAGACTTCTGTTTCCTCTTCCTGGGTGACTGTATAAGTCTGCCAAATATTAGAACTATCAAGCGCCCTGTTGATATTGACTACTTCATTTCTATCTGTGCCACCATTTCTAAATATATGACAGCCGTGTACGGGTTCTGAATCTGAGTCTACAATAACTGCACCAAAGTCTTCGGGTGCGGGTTTCCACGGTAAAGCTTCCCATTCTTGAACACTTGTAGCTTTAGTGGATATACAGGCTCTTAAGCATCTTATTTTGCAGTAATCATAATTGTTATATGACGTTCTTCTGATTGCAAGCTGTGAACCAAGTGTACCGTGGCCATTAGTTAAACTTACTACACCTACATATGGATGTTGTAGCGTTCCGTTAAACTCAACGCCATTTACCCAATGAGATATAGGTACATAATTTCCAAAAGTATAATTCCCGACTGCCTCAACTTCTACACACAGCCAAAAAGTGGGGGTTAACTCCTGATACGTCTCAAATACTTGGGATATGTTATAAGTATCAAACTGTAAATCCAGCCATTCATCGGATGTGTTTTTAACCCTGTTTATATCGTCAATAGTAGAAAATAAAATTTGTGTCTTGTACCCGGTACGTTTACGCACTTTCCCCGGTGTCCAGCGCACCATATTCTCTGCGTTCGGTGAGCGTCTTACGTCTATATTTGTGCCTATATTGGAAAGGTCTACACCTAAGAAATCATCTATCTCAAATACGTTTCTCTTAGGTGATGCCGGAACCTTAAACTTAACAGCCATTAAACCCACCCACTCTCTGAGGTAAATTCTTCGTATGCGTTTATATTTGCCGAATTAACCAGTCTCTCAAATCCGACCTCAAACTCATTCCTGTATGCGGTTGCAATGCCGTTATCATCGTCCTTGTAAAGCTGTGATGCCATATACAAAGGCAGTAATGCGTATACTTCGGGGTCGATAGGTAATTCGTAGTTGTCTTCTGTGTCTGAATCAAGCTGAACAGGATATGCCCTGTAATAAATTGTGAACTGTCCGAACATATCACGGTCAAGCACTAAGGTATGTGTGCCTTCCTGATAGAAGTCGGAAGTCTGCAAATATGTCTGATAATCGCCCTCATAATATATGCCCTGCGGGTCGATCATATAGAAATCTTCCGCAAGCTCTTTTATGTCGTATCTTATCTTATCTGTAAATGCCGGTACATCTTCGGCATCTGCGAATGTCTCTTTGTATATAGCAACATTCTTTATCGCCATAGGATATGAGGTTTCAAACTTAATCTCAACCTTCTTCTTATCTGGATTATTGATAAGCCCTTTGTATATCTCATAGCTTTTACTGTCAATGTTAAGGGTAAATGCTACTGTTCCGTCCACGGAAACCGTACAAGTTCCCGTGCCTGCGGCCTCAAAATAGTATGACTGTCCTTCGTCTACGGTATATGAATACTCGTCAGAAAATTCGTGTATCCTATCTGATTCACTTTCAGATACAAGGTTCTGTATGTTCATCTGTGCTATCTTAACAGTCTTTGTTATAAACTTGCCTGCTGTCGCAAGTAAAGCAAATCCTTCATTAGCGCAATGCGGCATAGCCGCCAGATACCCCATTGTGGATTCATCTTCAATTATCCTGTCGTCGGCAGCAAACATCTTCTGCAAAACAGCCAGTTTTAAATCATACCAAGTAGCCATATCTAACCCTCTAATCTTGCTATCAATTCGGGCTTTGTGCCTTTAGCATTAAGCCCCTTTTCAGCGCAAAGCTTCTTAAGCTCTGCATACGGCAAATCGTTGTAGTCTTTATCAAGCGTAACGGGTGAGGTTTCCCCCACCCATTCGCTTTCATAGTTCTCACCGACTACCTTTGTAACTCTGTAGGTCAGTCCTTCATCCGTGAATGTGTCGCCTACTTTAAGTCCTTTAGTAATCATATGATCCCTCCTAGGTCAAGGTTGTACCCGAATCAGCTCCCCCGATTATTACATGCCTCCAGTCATTAAAACCTGCGCTCCAACGAGCATATCCTGACCATTCAAGGTTGCGTGACTTGTTAAGTACCTCGTTAGATACGTCAAGTGCAACACGGTCAAAGAACACGCCTGCGTTAAGCTCTCTCTGAGCCTCGGAAGACATAAGGATGTAAGGTCTCTTATCTGCTGCCACCTGCCATCTGTGGTCAACAACAAGCCTCCAGCTTCCCTTCTGGGTGTTGATGTCGTTATTGTTTGAACCTACGATCTGATCTGAATGGATTATCCTCTTAATAAGGTCTTCAAGGTCGGGTGCGTTACCCGGTATGATGATCGTATCGAAAGTATAGCCCATTACATTACCGCTCTGATTCTTAAAGTTACGTCCAATGTTAGCCAGCGTATAAAGCATTGTGGAATTACTGCCGAATGCGTTTGTAAACTTATTGGACTGAGTAGCAACGCCGGTCTTCTTTCCCGGATGATCCGTTGCAAAAAGAGCCTTGCCGTCTGCTGTCGTTCTGTCATAAGACTTCGTTCCATAAGTGAACGTAGCCGCCTGTGAAGTAAGACAGTCAGAAGCGTACTGTGCTCTTGATCTCTTATAAGCCCTTACAAAGTTTGCAGCCGTGGTCTTCATAAGGTCGATGTTACCATCATCCTTTGCCTCACGGGTACACATAAAGGTCTTAATGAACTGATGATGCTCGATAAGCTTCGAGAAGCCCATTGAGTAATCATCCTGGAGTCCGTTATCACCCTCGGATACCTCTTCAAAGTTTCCGAACTCAGTCATTGATCCCTGCTTCTCACCGAACTTCTTAGAAGTCTTTACATTGAAAAGCGCCTTTACCAGCTCATCGTCCTTATTCTTCTCTGTATCTGTGTCCTGAATGACCATTGACAGCTCGGTATCTATGGTCTTCCACGCTTCGTCATTTAAGCCGCCGTGCTTTGAAAAAATAACTGCCATTGTTTATACCCCCCTCCTTATGCGAAACGACCTACGGCCTTAGTGCCGCTGTCGCCGCCTGCCTGTAACAACTGGAAAATACCTGATGCAGTAGTAGCCGTTGCCTGTGTTCCGGTAACAGTTACCTTTGAGCCTGCCTTTACTGCGGAAGCATCCGCGCTGAAAGTGGTCTCAAACTCGTACTCAGGAAGTACGGGAACAACTGACAGCTTATCGCCGGTCTTTGCTACTGTGTCTTTGCCCGTGTATACAAATTCTGCATTGGTAGCAGATGTAACAGCGGTGCCTGCCGAACCAAAAGCTACCAAACAGCCGTGTGCATACGTGGTAGCGTTAGTGGCTTCGATCTCTTTTTCGATGGGAGCTGCGTCATTCTCAGCTCTTAAAAATTCAAATGCCATTTTTCTTCCTCCTTAATTGATATGAAGTTTGCCTGCGACCGTTTTATAAAGGTCGCGTATCTGCTTTTCTGTCTTTCCCTCAGATTTCCAGCGGCTCATAATCTCTGCCGGCACTTCCACGTAATCATCCTTCTGCGCCACACCATTAGTAGGTGAGGTAAGATGATCTTTACCGCGCATCTGATTTATTGCCTGCTGTCTTCCTGCCTGCTGTGACTGCCCGTAGTTGAATATCTTGTAGGCATCTACAATCGACATTCCGTCGTAGCGCTTCACGTAATCAAGCATCTGTGGAAAGTTCGGAAGGTTAGCAAGGTCTTTCGCATCCTTGATGTTCGGGTCAATCTTGCGTAACTCTTCCATATCCCGTTGCAATGCTGCTTCGGCTTCTGTCTGTCTGGATTTCTCAATCACTCTCTGTGCCTGCATTACTACGGGATTAGACTCGATCATCCTGTTTATCACGGATGGGTCTACACCCTTTTCCTGTAACTCCTGTTCGCTGGCCTGCCTCTGCTGTATAGCCAAAGCATCCATATAGTCGCGGACATTTGTTATAGGCTGTCCTGTGACGGGGTGGGTGATACCCCTGCACATAGCCGCTATTTCTGCATTCATCTGTCCAATTTCAGATTCATACCGGCGCCTTGCATCTTCTTCTGCCTTGCGTCTTATTGCGGCGTAACGTGCGTTTTCTTCGGGTGACTGTTCCGTGGGTTGAGGGTCGGCGGCTTCCTCTTCTTCGCCTGCGTCCTCGGTTGTTTCACCTTCGGATGTTTCCTCTTCGGCAAGGTCGGCGGTCTCTTGCACTTCTTCGCCTGCGTCCTCTCCTTCTGCAAATCGCTGTAAGTCAAGGTCGAAAAGATTTTCTCTCATATTCTGTTTTCCTTTCTGTTAGTGATGTTTACGCTCTCCACGTGCGAATTTATGAACTAAAAAAAGACCTCTTAAGGTCTTTCTAGCCAATCGGTTCTTCTTCTTTTATGGTTTCAACTACCTTCCCAAAATTCTCACAATTTCGGTTCCGGCAGGATAAATCCATTTCTACAAACAACTTGGTAGGCAAGTCCGGTGTGTTATCGTTTTCAACCACATTACGTGATTTGATAATTGCCATTTCCACCTTGCATATCGGGCATTCCATTAGGCACCTCCTGTGGCATCTGAGCCTGCATCATCTGTTGTTCCTGCATCATCATATCTATCTGACTTAAAACATCCCCGGCGTTCGGGTAATGGTTCTTCTCCATCAATGACCAATACAGTCTCATAGTCTGTAACTCGCCTAAGTTACCAAACGCACCGCTCTGTAGCTTCATATCTATCTGTTGCCACATTGCTTCACGGTTAGCCATCATTGTAGAAGTCGGGTCGGTCTCAAACATAAACTCGTCGTTCCAGTAATATTCCCCGGCCGCATCCTGCTTTAAGAAATCCATCTTATCGAGTATGTCAAAGTTCTGTTCACCCTTTGTGCCTATACCGGTAATCGGTAACGGATCATCAGCGTAAGCAAGCCAAAACTTAAACATATACTCATAAAGCTTTGCGTAAGCGTCATTCTTCATAACACGCTTACTTTCAAGACGGCCTGCCGCCTGATTTATCTGATACTGTTTAGCCGTACCTGAGACTGCTGACGGGTCATATTTACCCTGGAATGAATCAGTTATACCTAAAGTTGAACGAGCATCCTCATATGCTTTGTTTACCATTGTCATATCCTGTTGGATATTGACTTGCATATTAAGAATGTCAATCATTGCTTTCTGCTGCGGATCTTCAAGACGGGCTATCTTTAATTCCTTATCCGTGGTCTCTATCTTTACTCCCTTCGGTAAAGTGACAATCGAACCGCCTTTTAGGGTCTTCTCTGCGGCTTTAGAACCGACTTTCTTTATAAGGTCTTGCTGATCTTCAATAACCTTTACATCAGAAAAGCCCAGCAACGAACTGAGCTTTGAAACATTCTTCCTGACTATTAACGGAAATACATTGGGCTTGTAACAGTCTATTTCAATGACTTCTTCTTCCTGTACTTGTATGAGCTGACCGGTCATAGGGTCGGTACCCATATCCCTTATATAGGGGATATGAATTTCCTGTTTTTTGTCCTCTGTTCTTTCAAAGGACTTGGAACCACAAACAGGGCATTCCTTTTCTTCTGTGACATAACCACATTCTTTACATTTCCTTGTAATGCGTGCCTGATAATCGTCAAGGTCTTCCAAAGTGTAGTCGTCACACCACACGAAACGCCCTATTTTGTCCCCGTTTCTATAGTAGACGGTATTGACCGTAACTACGTCTGTATCATAGGCTGTATTGCCTTTAGCACCTCTTATCTCGGTGTATTCTTCCTCTGCATCCGTAACATCCACATGGTACTTATCTTTAACAGCCTTCTTGGTCTGTGCGGTCTGGACAAAGATATAGTCCATATCCTCTATCTTGGAAACACCGGGCTGCGGTATAACCTGTCTCGGATTTATCTCTAAGACGTTCACATCACCGTAATTTGAGTGATACCCTAAAGAGTTATCCCACTCAACTAAAAAGAAGTCGCCACCCTGTACCGGTACGATCCTTTCCATCTGGTCATTGATAATGGATAATTTGAGCATCTTAACTTTGTTAACTAAGGCTCTCTCGATAGACCGTGCTAAGCCCTCGTCTCCTTCGTGTATAGCCGTTACCTTTGGCATAGGTATTGATGAATCAACCTGTGACTCTATAAGCTCATATGCAATATTCCTTACGTTTATTGATACCTTGGAAGGTGTAACGCCTGTATTGGGATTGCCGTTAACCTCTCTTGTGCCCTCGTAAACAGCCTGGTTCTTCTGTATCTCAGCTAATGTGGAAGAATATGCTATCCTGGCATTTTCAAGCTTGCCACGCCATTTATCCCTTTTCTTGTCTTCCGGTGAAGGTGCTACTGTCTTCTTTACTTTCTCCATAAATGTTTTTAACCTCATGTAGGTTCTCCGTACTTCTTCAACAGGTACTCCCTGTCTTCGCCTGTCGCGTTCTCTATATCCTCTAAAATGGAGTTATGACACTTGGTTTCTATTGTTTCGTAGTCAATTTCCGGTGTTCTTACCCACCAAACACAAAAAGACCTCAACGAATCAACATCGTGTGTTAAATCGTGTGGGTCTTTAGCGTAGACATTTGGTCTTTTCTTGTCTTTTTGTATCTTTTGAAGGCATCTGTATAGATTAGGTGCCGTTCCTTCAAGGATCGTTAGCTTTGGTCTCTCGCCTTTCAGCCATTCCTTCATAGAAGCACAACCGGCAGGAAAGTCTCTGCTTGTTTTTGTAAGGTTCAAACCGTTTTCACTAAAGATTATTGCCCTTGATTTACCCGTAACCTGATCTCTTGACCACAAATCAGACGGTGCAAGCCAATAATCTATCTTTTCATCTGCGGATATTGACCTTAAAATGTCGCAAGCAGCGCCTATCGTCTTATCCGGTGCGTCATACTCACGGTAAACTTGCGCATTACCCTTGGTATCGACCTGTATCCAATGGGCTGAAAGCATATCAAGACCGTAATCAAGCGCCACATATCGGCTTAATTTGCCTTCCAGTTCCTCTTTTACTACGTGAGTATCCTTTTTAACCTCAGGAAAGAATGATCCACCGGGTACTGTTAAAGCTTCTTCTATGGTCGCCGGGTACTCCTGGGTTATCATATCCCCCATTGTGCGCTTAGTGTTCTCGTACCATTCTTGATCTCGTCGTGGGTCGGCATACCACGGAATGAATATCTTATTAAACCCGTTATCAGGGTCGGTAAATGTCTTCTCAAAGAAAGAACCGCGCTCAATGGTCGATAATCCTATTACCTGACCACCAGATGGACGGTTGATAGTCGGAAAGCCGGCCTTCCATATGTCTTCCGCAAACTGCTGAAAAGCCCATTCGTCAAAGATTATTAAGTCGGCTGTAAATGATCGTGCCGCATTCGGGGAAGACGGAAAGCATTTAAAGACTGAATCCGGAAATCCCGGATAATGTATTGTTAAGATTAACGCCGTGTTCTCCCAGGTCGCATTAACCCAGTTAACAGGCTGATCGTTCTTAGGTGCGAATAGCTCACGCATACAGTCAAGGATCACGGACATTCTTCTGACAAGCTCCATTGCTTCGTCTTCTGTCCTTGATAGTCCTATTACAGTACGCCCCGGTCTTAGCATTTTCCATAAAGCATAGTGCAAGACCAGCCACGTGATACCCAACTGTCGGGCTTTTAGTATGACATTTAGTTTGTTATCCTTAAACTGCCTTAAAGCTTCCCTTTGCTCTTCCCATATCTCAAAGGGCTGTATTAAAGTCTCAGCGTCCTTATCCTCAATATGGCCGTATGTGTCAACAAAGTATTCCAAATTGGAACGGCAGTAGTTTAGTTCCTCTTCACGTAGTTCGTGTGCTTTCATAAAACGTAGTAAAGGGACCGGAATGCAGTCCAGCCCCTTTCAAAAGAGATTAAGTTTGACAAAAGTCATTTAACACCAATTACACTATATCAGATACCCTTTATCTATTTTTATCAAGTAAATCAATTTTTTTCAGAAATTTTGCAGTATTCATCCAAAGCACTCTGGAACATTGAGTATGTCCATTGATATGACTTGTGCATAAGCTCCGCGGTCTTCTCCATCGTGTTATCCATAAAGTAGTAATATATCAACACGAGTCTAAGAGTCTTTGTGCTTATCTGCTGCACTTTCTCCATACACTTATTCCGGAACACAAGATCATCTATCATCAGATTTGAAAGCCTTGACCGATAATCCTCTATCTGTATCACCGCTTCCTCTAGCTTGTTCGTGTATGCTGATGATGTCCTCGGCTCATAAGAAGTCGTCATTTTCGTGGCAATGGTCATAAGACGTTCTATCTCTAAATCTACGTACTTTATATCCTGTCGCACTTCCTTTATTTGCCCTAATTCGTTCTTTGCTTCCTGTTGTGTCATTTACTCTCCCCTTCGCGTAAGCGAAAATTTTTTGCGGATTTTTAGCGCTTTGCTATCTTTAAGAAATTATCTATGCTCACATTCTTATCGTGGCATATCTCTTGTATCTCTTCGTAGACTTTCAATGCGTTGCATACCTCGCAGTCTACTTCCGGTACAAATATTTCATCATTCTCAATAATTAAGCCGCCGCTACGCCACATATCATATGTGTTCGTTACCAGCTTTGCGATTGATACTAATCCTTGAAAATCTACCCTGTTTGGAACCCTAATACTTATGATTTTACTGTCTTTACTTGGCATTCGGGTTTACCCCTTTCTGTATATGTTTTATAGAAACTCAGTATTTATGCGGTCTTAGAAGGGTATACCCCTCATTTAGCCCTATTTTGGTGTTATTCCTGCTAAACCTAGTATTTATGCGCCTTTTAATGGGGTTTACCCCGATTCCAAAATTGCATAAAATTTGCTAGCGGGACGGAGGGGTTCCCCGCGCGCCCCCGCTGCGTCCCACGGGTGGGGGGTGGCTCCGGTGGGGTTATGATCTGGTATGATCTATGTATAATCTATGTATGATCCGGTGAAAAATTACCTACAATTTATATCTATGTAGTATATATAGTCTATGTATATATAGTGTATATATCTCTGGACCATTGACATAAGATTATATATTTGTGATATTATGTTACCCTGTCCCCGTTTCCCGTTTCCCGAAATCAGCCCGAAACCCAGTGTTTATGCGGGTTCTAGCCATTTCGCAACTATGCGCGGAAGAATGCTTTGTCGAATAGTTGCCTGTTATCACTCCGGATCATTTTCATTCTTTATATTGTCTTCTGTCGTATCGTTTCCGGCTGTCTGATCTTCCACTACTATCAGCGTTCCGGCTTCCAGCCTGTCATTTATCTTTTTGAGCAACGCCCTGTCCGCATCTGTTGTGATATTTTCGGTTATCTCCACCTGTTTAACTGGCATGTCGCCGTAAGTATCGCGAATAAGCTCGTAGGCTTTCATATTGCCACCTATTGCGCGACCCGTTGCGACAAGCTGAATTAAATCATAGACAGTAATTTTCACGCCGCTACGCTTCAACCGCTCCGCGATCTCCGGTTCCAGGTCTGCATTGTTTATCATTGTTTCGGATGCTGTAAGGGTTAGAATGTTGTCTAATGACTCTTTTGCTGTCCGCTTTTCACCCTTCAAGGCGTTTATTGCTTCCGCTCCTTTGCGCCTGATCTCTTTTGCCTTTTCCGGATCTATTACGGCAAGATTATGTTCTCTTTGTCCTTTTTGGAGATTTTTCCATCCCTTCTGACGTCCGACCGGCTCCGCCTCTCCGCTGATGATCTTCTGATATTCAGTTTTTTCTTTTTCCGGCTCCTGATCTTTTGCCATAGCAACAAAAAAAGCGCGGGACCTGTGAAGGTCTACCGCGCCTTATCTCCTTTACTGTATTTTATTTAATCGTAGTATGGTTCTCTTATAATCTCCGGGATCGGCTCCGCTTCGCTGCCGTTCAGTTTTTCCCGGATTGCATCAATTATATATTCGTTAGTAGATTTGTTTTGGGATGATGCCGCCTGTTGTATTGCTTCCCTGGTCACGCCGTCGCGGTCTTCCCTGATCCTGATGCAAATCTTTGAATATACTTTATTTTCATATTTTGTCGTTGCCTGTTTTTGTGCTTTGCTTACCATAAGAGCATTATAACCCATATTATAAAAGAATACAATATATAAAGATATCGTTAGAGCTATCGTTATAATTATTTTATAGCGATATCGTTAGATTTATTTGTATAACTTTTGATACTTCAAAATCCCTGTAAACCGCTTAAATACTGACTTTTTCAGATTTTTTAATCATTGGTTCAAAAATTTTTTAAAAAAAAGGTGTTGACACCTCTCACGATATCGTTATATAATCAGCTCACAAGGCAAGCAACACCACCGACGAACGACCGACAGCAACCGTTGACGATCGCGAAGGAAGACAGCAAGCCGGATCAACTACAAACCAAATTTTTTTTACGGTATAATATAACGATATCGTTAGCACGAAAGGAGAAAAGTTATGACAAACACAAAATTATTCGCTTACGGATTATCACACAGAGGTTGTTCTATAGGAACACAGCCCAGCGGCTTCGATCACTTCGAGGACGTAGACAAGACAACAACCGGCTACTATTCAATAGTATATTACGCTGAGGAACTCACCGCGGATCAGATCAGCGACTACGAATTAACACCGATCACCGGAGAACTGCCGAAGGAAGATGCAAAGCAGGAAGAAAAGCCCGCAACAAAGGAAAAGCCCGAAGATGTTGTTATTTCAAGCGTGGAAGATCTCGAAAAGATGATTACTGAGGAAGGACTTTTCCAGGTCGCTGCCTGGATGCTTAAAGGGCACGACAACCGTACTTTGATAATGTGGGCTGGAATTGAAGCCGGAATATTTACCGCTGACGACCTGAGCGCGTATCTGTGGCAGTCTAAAATGCCGGCATATCACACTTTCAATGAGTGGAAGCGCAACGGCTACATAGTAAAGAAGGGAAGCAAGGCCGCTTTTAGCTGCCGCATCTGGGACTATAAGACAAGCAAAAAAGGCACCTACACCGCAGAAGAAGCCGCCGCTATGAATACTATGTTAATCAATGCGGACGGTTCCCAGATAAAAGAAGGCGATCCGAAAATGTCATCTGACTTTTACAAGTTTAATGCTTACTTTTTCGGACCGGATCAGGTCGAAAAGGTCAACTATCAGGCGTTAAACCTCCCGGAAGACTGCACCAAGCGCACTGAGGACGGCCGCGAGATCATCGAAGGTAACACAAAAGAAATAAAGGAAATGTTAAAAGCTGCCGGCTATCAGTGGCACCGTAAAAATAAATACTGGTTTAGGGCTGCATAAAGCCCGAACCACAAGCCCCGCGGAGAACGAAAGCCGGCACCGACGCCGGCCGGGGATTTCCAAATAAACGAAAGGAGCAAAAAGCAATGAATCAATACTACTTGATACCGGAAGACCGCCGCGACGAGTTTTTCAACCTACAGATTGAAAGCTGGCGCGCTCAGATAGCACTATTAAACGCCGTAAAGCCGATAATTAAAGCTTACGACGGGAAGACCTACAGCAAGCGCCTTGATAAAGCTATCGAGGACAAATACAACACCAGGGAACGCCGCGACGACCGAATGTATATATCACACTCTTACGGCGACCGCCTTTATATTTGCGCTTCTTGCAAGCGGTCTCTTGTTATCGAGAAGGAGCACTACAACGACCATCACCAGATAAACGACGCCGAAAAGCACGCAACACTTGTTACATACACCCCGGAAGACTCCAAGCTACGCCGGATCAATGCAGCCGAGACTATAAAAGGCATTGATGAAAGCATTGAAAACTTGCATAACGAAATAGACCAGAGCTTAAGAGCTTACGCCAACTTGACGGCATACCGGGCAAAGATTGAAGAAGTCAACCGGATATTAAAAGAAGCAAGCGACCTTGTAAAAGGCGCACCGAGTGAGTTTACACACCTTTACAAGACTGAATATTGCTTGAAGGAAAGCAGATACTAAAAGCAGCCCGCCCCGGAGGTTACGAAGGCAGAAAGGACAATAAATGTTAGCACTTGAACAAATCCAGGTAGGCCACATTTTAATTGATAATGACTACTACTATCAGCCGTACAGCGACAATGATCCTTATTTCGTCGGCTACGCCGATATGGACGACGACACCATACCGGTTGAAGGTCTGATATATGCGACCTGTGACACCAAAGAAGAAGCAAAACTGGCATCAGAAAAGCTTGTACACCTGGCAGAACTTTACAATCACAGCTTATTAAGGACGGTTTACAGCTTTACAGAATGGCTTGATATGCAGAAATAGTATAATTCCCTGTCGGTAGGTGGTCAGACCGTCAGAAGGGAGCAAAATGATTGATTTACAGAAGCATAGCGACAACTTAATAATGTATCACAACCAGGCAAGCAAGGACCCGTTTGCAATGATCCCGGATGATTTAGGCGACAGGATCATCAGCACCACGATGAAAGCGATTAAAGAAGCGTATAAAGAATTTATGGATGATCTGTTATTAGAGGCACAGGAAGCATACTAAAATCACAGGAAACGTGATATAATGTTATAGCCATAAGGCAGGAAGGAGATTAAGATGAAACATAACACAGTAAGAGGAATATTCGTATCAGCGGATATCACAAAAGAAGATGTAAAAAGGAACAATATCAAGTCCATTGATGATATATTAACCTATGTCATCTATAATGATCCCTCTCCAAGGGAAACGACAGCTTACAGGCTCGATAGAGATAAACTTGCAGAAAGTAAGCCGTCCAATGAGATCAACTGGTCATCTGACGTTATAGTTGATTCGCCAAATCAAATACATGTATCTACTACATGCTTAGAATATTATACTTCAAGCGATGATGATGATTTCATTGATGGTTCCGATTATGATGATTTCGCAGAGTTCACCGAGGATCAGAAGCGCACATTATTAGATTTTTTGGGATAAGGAGATTAAGTTATGATGTATGGTATTAGTATTAAAGCAGGCGATTTATTTTCTGCAAAAGTGTATAGGTTTGAGAGCGAAGAACAGGCAAAAGAATGGGTCAAAAAAGAAGAATACGATTTCCGGGAACGTGAAATATTTGATGATCCAGATGAATTATGGAACGAATATGCAGATTATCTGCCAAGCCGTGACGAGCTTGAAAGTTTAGATGATATTGCCGAAGATATATAACTCGTGTGGTTGCGATTATATATAAACCCGCTGTCATTACGGCAGCGGGCTTTTTTATGTGTTTACTATCTCTCCTATGTGTCCCAGCTTTACATCCCGATCTATGAAAGTCTTGAAGCCGATCCTTTTCGCCCGATAACAAAAAGCGGCGTCCTCTCCTAGCCCCTTGCAAGGCTCAAATAGGGACTTGTAATATTTAAACATAGATTTTAGCACAGAAGTCTTTATAAGGCAAAATCCAAAGCCTACGGCAGCCACAGAGCCAAATCCTGACGACTGATTATCGTTTATCAATTCCGGTTCACGATACGGGAAGCGCCGACGTGTTATGATCTTACTATAGGCCACGTTCTTACGTTCTCCGGCTCTTGTAACATACAGCCCTGAACATATACCGACTTGATGCGCAAGCAGTCTTTTCAAATCCTCGGCATTGAATACCATATCACTGTCAACGTAAAGCACATAATCATAATCATTATCGACCGCGAAATGTGCTATTGCATCCCGACTGTCGTATACCAGCGAACCGGTCACGATCATCGGATCAACCTTCCCCCGTTCTACTGTCGCCAATAGACTTATTACCGTCTTGCTCGGGATCATTCCAACACTCGGCATCCCTAAAAGTATCTTCACTCTTTATACTCTCCCTTCTCGATCAAAAATCTTAACAAATTCTTCTGGACTTTTTCTTGCTGTCAACCAAACAGTAAATTCCTGCTCCGTAAACATTCTGACATCTATATAGTTATAGTCATCGTTGAAATCTTGCTGTGCCTGCTTCGCAAACTTCAAACGATCCTTCTTGTCTATCCTTCCCATGTTCCAGCAGTAACTACCAAACCGGGCGCGGCATAATACAGACATAACATCTATGCCATACCAAGGATTATTTAAAAGCCACAGTGCAATCCTGTTATACTCTACCGATGGAGCCATAGGATACCGGCTTGACGCTGTGCTTGCGTTTTGGTTTGTCTTGTTGTAGTGGTATAAAGGCTCTTTAATGACCTTTACCCTGTTTGCTATAGTGTTAATCTGCCATATAAAGCCCGTGTCTTGGTAGGCTGCCCCTTCTGTTTCGTTCAACCTAACGTCTTTAATAAACTCCCGACGTATTAAGCAGGTCCATATTGCAACCTGAGAAACAAAGAAACGCATCTTTTGGTCGGCTCTTAAATGACGGGGACAGAATACTTCATCGGGTGCCTCGTAACAATATTCTTGTTGGCCGTCCTTTAACTCAAACCAAAATCCGCACTTAACAAAGTCACAGTCCCCCATATTATTTAGCATAGTCTCTAACATGGTTGGCTCTATCCAGTCATCCGGGTCCACGTTTATAACATAATCACCCTTGGCCGCGTCAAGTGCCTCGTTCATCGTAATTGCATAGCCCTTCTCAGGTCTTGTGATAATCTTAATGCGATCATCCTTGTCCTGTAGCTCTCTTAATATCTCCAAAGTGTTATCCGTCGAACCATCATTAACGCATATTATTTCAAAATTCTGGATCGTACTGTCTTGTATTGACTTAATAGACTTGTAAAGATATTCCCCTGCATTATAGCAGGGCATTAGTATTGATATTTTCATTCTTCGTATCTCCTATAGTGACGGCATCTTTACCACTTTCCCGGTAATACTTAGCAGCCTCTTTGACTATCTTGTGTGTTAACGCCTCGGCTTCTGTTATCTGTCTTGATCTGGCATATCTCTTTAAGTATTCAATATAGTCATTCATACATGCAATCCTTTCTCCGGCATCCATTCACTACAACTGCA
>JAEEGL013959855.1_pt1 | contig 34459 bp, 29 predicted proteins | sample 9134231 | NCBI WGS metagenome assembly JAEEGL01 (sample SAMN16246548, study PRJNA631951) | gut metagenome | biome: gut microbiome; feature: rumen; material: fiber-attached | host: Bos | place: Iran: Karaj | collected 2018-10
AAGTGCTTTTTTTACATCGTCGATGTTCATGCCCAGCTGCATTGTGCGGTATTTACGCGGAAGCGGCTGAATTTCTTTGTTTTGTGGCTTTTTGCCGTTACCGCCTATTGTAATGGAAACAGAAGCCTGGTCTTCCTGAATATCGACTTCGGCTGTAATTTCTGCAAACAATGCCTGCGAGATTAATAATACAAAAATAAGCACAAAAAATATACGGGTTTTCATAGTTTGTTTATCGGTAAAAAAATGCCTCAAGTACATATTTTGTTGTTTAAAGAAAGCTTAGAAATTGATTAAAAAGTCACTATTTTTTTGTTGTTTTCTGTTTTCTGTAATATGTGGCAAGTTTTATTACTTCTTCGCAGTTTTTTACAAAAATCTTATTGTGATAAATCTTGAATTTCTGGTCTTTTTCAAAAAGTGCAAGTAAAGAGGCCTGTTCTTCCGGCGGTATTGCGCACATATTGGCAAGTTCGTGGAAGGCCAAATCAATTTCATGTGATACAGGAACTCCCGGGTTTATCGGAACACGTGCTTTTTCTACCTGAAGGGCTATCATATCGATAATCTTTCCTTGAGGATCCTGAATGCGTGTATTGGTTACCTGTCGATACATTGACCACAGACGGTCTGCAAGTGTAGTAGTGAGTCTTGTTATCATCTGTGCCTGAGTAGAAACCATCTGGTCAAAGTTCTTTCTGTTGATTACCATCAGCTTGCAGTCTTCGTGTGCAATTGCACAGGCTGAACGCGGAAGATTTTCAAGTAGTGCCATTTCACCGAAAAAGTCACCTTTTTTGAGAACGGCAAGAACAACTTCGTTGTTGTTTACGATTTTTGTTATTTTTACCTGACCTTCCTGGATAATGTACATATCCTGTCCTGGTTGGCTTTCAGCAAAAACCATTGTTCCCTGCGGATATGAACGAATCATTTCTTCTTTAGGTTCAAGATAAACGGCTCTTGATTTTGGCTGTAAAAGAACAAACCGTTGTTTTGCCAGTGCGGCCTTGTTGCCTTGAGGAGCTGTCTTGAGGTAATGGTAATATGCGTAAACAGCCGCATCTATGTTGTGATCTCTGTCATAGAAAACGGCTACGTTAAAAAGCTGTTCCGTTGAAACAACAGAAGTGGATTGGAGTGCCATCTCCATAAGGACTTCATTCATTTCGCGCATTCGGGCGGCAAAAACACGGATTATTTTTAATGCAACAGCAGTATTTTTTACGATAAGATCGGGATACTGATCTTTTCTTACGGAAATTGCAACGAGATCTGTAAGCGCTACGACAGATTCAATCTGATTATGGTTTGACATACACGGAATAACGCCGACAAAGTCGCCGGGACCGAGAATGTTGTTACTTGAATTTGTTGAAGAAAAATCAAGTTCCCTTATAACCTGAGCCTGTCCGTTCTGAATTATATAAAAACGGTCCGATTCCGGCTTGCCTTCAACCAGTATGTATGAACCTCTTCTGAAATTAACAAATGATAGCTGTAACAAGACTTTTCCCCTCTTATAACCTCTTAAGTATAAAAGCCAAAACTATGGTTTGTCAATAATAATCTGCTATACAATTAGACTTCGCTTAAAAGATTTTACAGGTCAAACTGAAATGTGTTATACTGATATTATGGAACTGGATAAAAAGTTTATTTCTAAAATTATCAGGTTTTACGGACTTATTGTTGTACTCGCTAACGCAATTGCTGTTGTTGCTGCAAATCTTACGACAATTCCGTTTTTTGAGATTGACAGCGTAAAACGGTGGGAAAAGTTCCTTGCCGAAAACAAAATCACAAATGCGGCTATAATATTCGCATTCGCTGTTCCGGCTTTTGTTTGTTTTATTTATTCAAAATCAATCTTTAAATCAGAAGAAAAAATCGTAAAAAATATGGCAGAGATTCCGTCTGTTTTTTCACTTTCCTCTGTAATAGGGTGGAATCTTTATTTCTTTATAGAAATTCCGTTTGTTCTTTATGCAAAGGCCAAACTCGGAATACAGATAAAAGCTATCCTTATTTCCAGCTGGGGTTACACACTCTTTTCCGGTATGACAGCATGGACAATTTCTTATCTGCTAATTGAACTGTTGAACCGTACGATCCTGCTTCCCCGTGTTTTTCCGCAGGGACATATACAACAGGCTTCATTTTCATTCCGTCCTTCGTTCAGGCATCTTATGCTGTTCTGCTTTATGGTGTCGTCGGTCTTCCCTGTTGTTATGCTGCTTACAAGTTTGATAGCACTTTGTTTGAACAACGGTTTAGCTGTTAATGGCGGAATTATATTTGTTTCGTTTTTGATACTGCTTTTTGCTTTTATAATAAACATATCCCTTTCAAAAATAATTTTGAATCCGCTTAACAAACTGACTGCCGCAGCTGAAAAAATAAAGGCAGGAGATTACAAAAGCCGTGTTCCAGTCGTTACCGCGGACGAGCTCGGCATTTTGGCTGACAGTTTTAACGATATGGCAGAATCCCTGTTGGAAAAGGAATTTATGCGTGATACATTCGGAAAAGTTGTGGACCCGGAAGTTCGTGATTATCTTTTAAAAGAAAAACTTTTGCAGGGTGGGGCTCTTGGCGGTGAAACGCGCGAGGTTACGGTTCTTTTTTGTGACATCAGGAGTTTTACGGCAATGAGTGAAAAGATGGACGCTGCCGAAGTTGTTACGCTTTTGAATCGGTATTTTACAGTGCTTGGGCAGTGTATCGCCGCCCATCACGGAATAATAAACAAGTATATCGGTGATGCGATTATGGCCATTTTCGGGGCTCCTGTTAAGTCTGATAACAGCGCACAGGATGCTTTTTGTGCCGCATGTGACATGAGAAAGGCTCTTGTTGAGCTAAACCGGGAATTTCTGGCGACAGGGCTTCCTGAAGTACGGTTTGGAATCGGTATACATACAGGACCGGTTTTTGCAGGTACAATCGGAGCGGAAACCCGCATGGAATACACTGTAATAGGCGATACCGTAAATACGGCAAGTCGGCTGGAATCATTGTGCAAAAATTATAAAACCGATTTGTTGATATCAGCTGCTTCCGCTGAAAAAATAAAAACTGATCTTGAATTTGTCGATGAGGCGCAGATACGGGGTAAGGAAGAACCAATGAAAGTTTTTTCCTTTAAAAGCATTTTATAGGTATTGTTACTTGACCTTATACGAGTTATTTGATAGTATGCTTACTCACAGTGTTGAATTAATTTAGGCAGGTAATAATATGTCAAGAAGATGTGAAATTTGTGGAAAAGGTTCATTGTCTGGAAATAAGGTCAGCAAGTCTTATAATCATGTCCGCCGTACATGGAAACCTAATATTGTTGAAGTAAAAACAGAAATCGGCGGTACAACAATGACTGTAAAAATGTGTACCCGTTGTTTAAGAAGCGGTTACCTTACTAAAAAAGTTTAAGTTATTGTTTATTTGTGTGCTCAGGGAATTTTCTGTTTTCTGTAGTGCTGAGACGTAAGACGGTCTGGTTGCTGTGCTTTGTTTGCGACACAGACTGCTGGCTGTGAAAACCCGCTTTGTAAAGCGGGTTTTTTGTTTTTGAAGTTTTGTGTTAAGGATTAGTATATGAGTGAAGAAAAAGCATTCGGCATGCCCGAAAACAAAATGGGCACAATGTCGCTCGGAAAACTGCTTGTACAGATGTCATTGCCGATGATGATTTCGATGTTTGTACAGTCTTTGTATAACATTGTAGACAGTATTTTTGTCGCACAAATATCAGAAAATGCGCTTACTGCCGTTTCGCTTGCTTTTCCTATACAAAATCTTTTAATCGCGGTTGGTGTAGGAACTGGAGTTGGTATTAACTCCCTGCTTTCACGCAGACTTGGAGAAAGAAAGCCGGAAGAAGTCAATAAAACAGCTTTAAACGGTGTTTTTGTTACACTTTGTAGTGCTGTTGTTTTTGTACTGATAGGTATTTTTGTTCCTCGATTTTATTTTGAAAGCCAGACTACTAATACCGAAATAATCGATTATGGTGTTACCTACATGCGGATTTGTCTGATTGTTTCAATCGGAATTTTCGGTTCAATAACATTTGAAAGACTTTTGCAATCAACCGGAAAAATGCTGCTCTCCATGGTGTCTCAGCTTACGGGTACTGTTTTTAATCTTGTTTTTGATCCGCTTTTGATTTTCGGTTTATGCGGCTTCCCAAAACTTGGTATCGCCGGTGCTGCCATTGCTACTGTTCTTGGACAGATTGCTGCAATGATTGTTTCTGCAATTCTTAATCTTACACACAATAAGGAAATCAATTTCAGTTTTAAGGGTTTCCGTCCTGATGGCACTGTTATCAAGGATATTTATGCGGTTGGTGTTCCTTCGATTCTGCTGGGGTCGGTCGGTTCAATCATGGTATATTTTTTAAACCTCATTCTCGGTGCATTCTCAACAACAGCAATTGCCGTATTCGGTGTTTATTTTAAGCTGCAGAGCTTTATCTTTATGCCTGTATTTGGATTGAACAATGGTGCAGTTCCGATTATTGCCTACAACTTCGGTGCTCAGAAAAAGCAGCGAATCATAAAGGCGGTTAAACTTGCATCTTTGGCTGCATGCTGTATTATGCTTTTTGGAACGCTTGTGTTTGAACTTTTCCCAGGCTTTTTCCTTCGGTTTTTCAATGCTTCCGACGAGATGCTTTCAATCGGAATCCCTGCTCTCAGGATAATTGCAATACATTTCCCAATTGCAGGTTTTTGTATTGTATTTGGTTGTGTTTTTCAGGCACTTGGCGAGGGAATTCAGAGCATGATTGTAAGTTTTGTCCGGCAGCTTATTGTTTTGTTGCCGGCTGCGTGGCTTTTGTCGTTGACAGGAAAACTAAGCAGTGTTTGGTGGGCATTCCCGATTGCAGAGATTTCTTCGCTTCTTATGAGCGTGATTTTTCTTATACAGGTTTATAATAAATTCATTAAGAATATGCCGGACTAAGCCGGTTATAAAAAAACCGCAGGATTACACCTACGATTTTTTTGTTTTGAAAGCTGTTAGAACAAACGCATCAAGTCTTTGATTGTCTCTCTGCGTCTTATAACCTTAACTTTTCCAGTCTTTGTGATAAGAACTTCTGCTGCGCGCGGGCGGCTGTTGTATGTTGAACACATGCTCCATCCATATGCACCTGCATCAAGAATACAAGCCAAGTCGCCTCGCTCCATCTTGGGCAGCGGACGTGACTTAGCGAGAATGTCACCTGATTCGCAGATGTTTCCTACCAAGTTCTGATCCGTAAGTTCGTCTCGCGGAACAACCTTGCCATCCCGGATAACTTCAACATCATGCCAGCTGTCGTACATACTCGGGCGCACAAGAACATTCATGCCGACATCAGTACCTGCAAAAAGATGACCGTTGTTCTGTTTTGTAGCATGAACCCTTCCAAGAATAACACAACCTTCTGCTACACAGTAGCGACCCGGTTCGGATTTAAAAAGCGGAGTACTGCCGTATTTTGCGACAAAATCATCAAGAATTGGCTCAAGTCGTTTTTTAAAGTCGTCCATCGGGTAATCTTTTTCGTCATCCAGTTTGTGGTACGGAATCCCGTAACCGCCTCCAAAGTCTATGAATTTAAGGTTTTTGAACTGCAAAGCTATTCTAAGAATGTTTGTTACAGCATCAAGATAAGGCTGAGGGTCCATAAAGCCTGAACCTATATGCTGGTTTATTCCTGCGATTGTAAGCTTGTATTTTTCTGCAATTTCAAAAATTTGTGGAATATCTTCTTCTGCAATACCGAACTTTGTTTTTTTACCACCGGTTACGACCTTTTCGTTATGTCCGGCTCCGACACCCGGATTTATTCTTACAGCACATGTTCTTTTTTCGACAGAAAGTTCCAGATCACAGCAACACTGTCCGAACAGTTCCAACTGCGAAAGGCTGTCCAGACTTGTCATTACTCCGTGTTTTATTGCAAAAATCAGTTCTTCTTCCGAAACATTGTTCGGTACAAAAAAGATGCGGTCTTTAGGAAATCCTGCTTTGAAAAGCACCTGAATTTCGCCGATACTCATTGCATCGCAGTTCAAGCCTTCTTCCAAAGCAATCTTAAGAATATGAATGTTTGTATTTGCTTTTACGGAATAATTGGCTGTATAAGGATATTTTGTGATTACCTGACTGACGTTGTGCATACGGTTACGGAGGATACGCTCATTGTAAACATAGAGCGGGGTCCCGTAATCAGAGACAATTTTTTCGGGATTGTTTCCCTCAAAAAAGTTTGATTGTGAAATAAAAGAATTCATATTTTCCTCTCAAAAATTACAACAAGTGTGCGCGGATTTCATCACCACTAAGCGGACTGAGATATGCGGGTGCAACATCAAATACAGTTTTACAACCTGTCTGTCCTTCCTTGTTCATGCGGTAAACTGCACGGGCAAATGCTGCCAGAACGCTTGAAGTAAATGCTGGATTTGAATCGAGTTTGAGGCTGTATTCGATAACGTTGTTGTATTCGTTGTTCCAGCCTGTTTTACCTGAGCGGAATACAAACCCTCCGTGTGGAATACCGGAATGATTATGTAACAATTCTTCTTCGCTTATAAAATGTACTGTTGTATCGTAGTCGGCAAAATAGTTCGGCATTTCCTTAATTTCCTTTTCAATTTTTGCCTTGTCTGCCCCTTCTTCGGCAACAACGTAACATTCGCGTGTATGTTTCTGGCGTGTTGAGAGTTCGGGGTTTTTGCCCGCACGAACAGCGTCCAGTGCTGACTGCATAGGGATTGTGTACTGTTTTCCGTTTTTTACGCCTGGAACTCTGCGGATTGCATCAGAATGTCCTTGTGAAACGCCTTTTCCCCAGAAAGTATAGTCGCTTCCGTTTGGAAGAATACAATTTGCATAAAGTCTTGCGAGGCTGAACATTCCAGGATCCCAGCCGCAGCTAATCAATGCAGTATGGTTGGCAGTTTTTGCTGCTTTGTATACATTTGCAAAATGTTCAGGAATGCGTGCGTGTGTATCAAAACTGTCTATTACGTTAAAATATTTTGCATATTCGGGAGTCTGTTTTGGAAGATCTGTTGCACTTCCTCCACAGATAATCAGAACGTCAACATTGTTTTTGTATTTTTCAACGTCTGCAACATTATAAACGGGAACACCCGCTGTCAAAAGCTTTACGGAAGACGGATCACGTCTTGTAAAAACGCAGGAAAGTTCCATGTCTGAGTTACTTTTTACAGCACATTCAACACCTTTTCCAAGGTTGCCGTAACCTAAAATACCGATTTTCATTCTATCCTCCATTACTGTTTCTTTTCCAACAGTATTATTTTATTTTTTAATGCCTCTTTCATTACATCAACAAGATTTTGCTGTCCTGAGTAAAGGCATGTGTCGTGTTCATTGCCCGTTAATTCTCCTGTCAAAACATAAGCAGAATCCGTTATAAGCCGAACTTGTCCTTTTTCTGTTTTTGACTGGTAAATCTTTGCTCCGTGTAGCTTGTATTCATCTGTGAGAATCACTACTTTTTTGTCTGATTCTACAAGCATTCGCAATTCTGCATCGAACTCGGATACAATTTGCGGTGTTGCCTGAAAATACAGTCTCATTTGTGTTTCTTCAATCATTCCGCGGATTTTGTTTTTAATATTCAGGGAACCTTTTATAGTTATATAGCCGTCCGACTCGATAATCATTTTGGGTGTATGTTTTTCAAGAGTTTCGGCTTTTCTACCTAGTTCAGAGATATAATTCTTTGTAAATGATTTTACTTCTACCGGTATATATTTTACGGATTCGCCTTCTATCACGTATGCTGCGCCTTTTTCTACTAAGGCGGAAAGAGCTGAATATGTATTTGAGCGGGAAATTCCAGTGTCCTTACCAACCTCATAGCCGGTCATAGACCCATGTGTGAGCAGCACGTAATAAATCTGTGCTTCGAGTCTTGTAAGACCAAATGAGGTTAGATTGTCAAGAAAAGTGTTTTGCATAAAAGCCTTGTAAACAGAAATTGTTTTTAGTAGTACTGTTTAGTACTACGATAAATATACCAAACATAAGAATTATTGTCAAATTCTGTTCAAGGTTTTTTTACGGAATTATCTCTTTATTTTTTGAGAGTTCCGTTTTTTTGCATGTAAGTAAAAACTGAATTATCTCCGGTGAAATGTCCTGCTCCTGCAAAGATGAATGTTGTTCCACCCTGTTTTAGATAATCAGCGATTTTTTCAGCCCATTTCTTGTTACGATCATTGAACATTTTTTTATAATAATCTTTGTACAACGGATTTTGCTTTATGTCTTCCTCAAGTTCTTCTGTGTATAATGCTGTAAAAATGTCTGGATCTGCTGAGAGATAGGCTTCGTAGAGCGAAACAAGCTGCATGGTTTCTTCGGTAATGTTCTGGAGTGATTTAATACCGTCTTTCAAAAACAATACTTGTTCATCCCAGTTTCCGTATTGTAGAATATCCAGTTGTGTATCAAGTGAATCGAGGCCTTCCATCTTTATACCTGCCGAATGAGCTTTTGTAATAAAACTGACGTCATAACTCTGTTCTGCAAAAAGCCCTGAACTTTGCAAAAGAATTGTTGACAAAGTAGAATTCAAAACCCATGGTTCGAACATAGAAAGCGAAGCATAGGTCTGGGCACCGAGAAGTGCTGTTAAAAATTCGTTTTCATCGTCAGTAAGATAATCCTTTACAGATTTGTCCTTTGAAAGGCTTGCGATTGTTCTTTTTTGTATTTCGTCCGTATATCGGCCCCAGTCATCCGTGGAAATCTCACCTACGATTCTGTCAGCGTTTTTCCATGCTGATTCAACAACGTTCGGCAGCGGATAAAGACGATTGTCCGCAACGTGGATAGTTCCCAAAATGTATACTGATGAGGGATTACCCTGAGAATCGGTACCTTTGAGCTCCCATAACATGGCTTCGGGATATTTTGAAAGATCAGCTTTTTGTTTTGTGCCTGTTGATGTGGTTGTTGCACAGGAAACTAGCATAAAGGCAAAGGTTAATATAGAAATTACAGCTGTAAAATTTTTTAATTTTGTTTTTAACATAAGTTCTCCTTGTTATGTGCAAAACTAACAAATAAAGTTGTTTTTGTCTATGTACTTTTATTACATAAAAAATTCAACAATTTTAAAAAATTGTAAAAATTGTTGAATTTTTTACTTGTTACAAATTTATATTTATGCTAGATTGCTTGCGACATAAAAAACCCGTGTGGTTTTTCAATTGGAGCGGGATGATACTGGACTGCTCCGACATTTTTTTCTTGTGATAAGGGGAACGAGCTATGATTGTGATGAAATTTGGAGGTTCTTCTGTTGCAAATGCAGATCGTGTAAAACACGTTGCATCTATTATTAAAAGTTATGCAGACAAGCGTCCTGTAGTTGTTCTCTCCGCAATGGGCGACACAACCGATTATTTGCTTGATGCTGCTGAAGCAGCTCTTAAAGGGACTGTTGACATTACCGCTGTTGAAAAGTTGCATAGAGAAACTGCGGCTGCGTTAGATGTGGATGTTGCTCCTATAGAAGAGCTTTTAGACGAGTTAAAATTCCTTTTAACCGGTATTTCAATGCTACATGAATTAACAAAACGCACCCGTGACTATCTGGTTTCTTTCGGGGAACGTATGTCTGTCAGAATGATGTCTTCATATCTTTCGGCACAAGGAATTCCTGCAAAGTTTTATGATGCATGGGACATCGGTATTGTTTCTGACTCCAATTTTATGTCGGCAGAACTGTTGGATGAAGTATGGCAGAATATTCCGGTACATCTGAATGACTACAAAAGCGGCAAAACAAAAGAAATCCCGATTGTTACAGGCTTTATAGCCAAAGATAAAAACGGTTATATTACGACACTTGGTCGTGGTGGAAGCGATCTTTCGGCAACAATAATCGGCGCGGCTATGAAAGCCGACGAAATCCAGACATGGAAGGATGTTGACGGAATACTTACAGCCGATCCAAGAACTGTCAAAAATGCAAGGTCTGTTCCTGAAGTTACTTATGATGAAGCCGCCGAACTTGCATACTTCGGTGCACAGGTTTTGCATCCGCGTTCCATGAATCCGTGCAGAATCAGCGGAACACCTGTCCGTGTTAAAAACTCGTATAATATTGACTCTCCCGGTTCTGTGATTCTTCCTGTTCATAAAGGTGAAAAACCTCCTGTAACGGCAATTACATCTAAGAAAAATGTAACACTTATTGATATTGTTTCTACCAGAATGTTGGGACAGTCTGGATTTTTGGCACATGTTTTCAACCAGTTTCTCAAATGGGATATAAGTATTGATGTAATCGCTACTTCCGAAGTTTCTGTTTCTCTTACAACAAATACCGACAAGGATTTGTCCGGCTTAAAAAAGGATTTGGAACAGTATGCTTCCATCGATATAAAAAATCAAAAATCAATTGTTACAATTATCTGTGATGTTACCAGAACCAGTGAAATACTTCAGGCTGCTTTTAGTGCATTGCTCAAAGAAAATATTAATGTTCAGATGATTAGCCAGGGTGCTTCAAAGGTTAATATCAGTATGATTTGTGAAGATTCGGAAGTCACAAAAGTTGTACAGGCTCTACATAAAGCATATTTTGATTAATTGAGGGTGATTGAATGAAAATAGCGTTGGTCGGTTACGGACAGATGGGACACATGCTGCGTTCTGTGGCGGAAAAGAAAGGACACGAGATTGTCCTTACTGTTGATCCGATTGCAAAGGATGCGGATGTTAATGCGTCATCACCAGAAGAAATAGCCGCTGCCGTAAAAAAATCGGGAGCGGAGGGCGTGATTGAATTTACGCATCCTTCTGTTGTAGTGAACAACATAAAAAATCTTCTGCCTTTGCAAATCCCGCTTGTTGTCGGTACTACCGGCTGGAACGAGCATAAGGACGAAATACGGCAGCTTGTAGAAAAAAATCAGACATATATGTTTCAGGCCGCAAATTATTCAATCGGTGTAAACTTGTTTTACCGTATTGTTTCGGAAGCGGCACGCCTTGTTTCCTCATACGATGATTACGACTGTGCTTTGTGGGAAGCACATCACACAAAAAAGGCAGACAGCCCTTCCGGTACTGCGCTTGAGATTGCTTCTCTCGTAATGCAGAATATGCCTTCAAAAAAAACAATCGTTACCGATGCTTTTCATCAACGTCCATCACCGGAACAGCTGCATGTTTCAAGTACGCGTATAGGTTCTGTTCCCGGTACTCACAAGGTTTATTTTGATTCGCCATTTGATACCATTGAACTTACACACACTGTCCGTTCCCGCGAGGGACTTGCGCTTGGTGCCGTCTGTGCATTGGAATGGCTTTCAAAAACTGAAAAAGATAAAAAACTTCCTTGCGGTATGTATACAATGAGTGATATGCTATAAGCATATGCAAAGCAATCGTTTAAAATTTCTGTCAATATCCGTTGTTCTTTTTTTATCAGTTGTTGTAAATCTTTCAGCCGGTGATATGTGGGCTGGCTATGTAAGCCAGAAGTGGACTTCCGCCAGCGGGCTGCCTGGTAATACTGTAACCGATATAATTCAGGGCAACGATGGTTATATGTACATAGGAACTTATGATGGACTTGTACGTTTTGACGGCTGTGAATTCAAGATAATAAATCATACAACGATGGAAAACTTTAACTTTTCCTCTGCTCGTGCAATTTTTCAGGATTCTAACGGTGTAATGTGGATAGGTTCCAACGACGAGGGCGTTGCCAGAATCGAGGGCAAAAAAGTTACCATGTATACTATCGCCAACGGTTTGCCGAATAATTCCATAAGGGCAATCGTCGAAGACAAGCAGCAAAATATTTGGATAGGTACTGCGGATGGAGTTATATACATCACTCCTCAGGGAAACATTGTAACTCCTTCAGGTCTTGCTGCTTACGGCGATGACAAATGCCTTGTAGTAAGCTTGTATTGTGATACGGCAGGCCGTGTCTGGATGGCCACAACAAAAACGCACGGTGTGTATTATTACACTCCCAACAGTCAGACTTTCAAGGCTTATACGGGTTTTAACGCGATAGATTATTCAACGGTAAACGCTGTTGCACAGGATTCTGACGGTTCTTTTTGGTTCGGGCTTACTCAGCGCGGCGTTGTACATGTCAGTGAGGGAAAAGCCGTACATTACGAAAGTATGAGCGGTTATGCAGATGAAACAATCAACCACATTTTTTGTGACAGTAACGGGAACATGTGGTTCGGTACAGAAAAAGGCGTTGCTTTTTTTAAGGACAATGTTTTTGATTTTTATACAGAAGAAAAAGGACTGACAAATAACAACGTAAAAAAGATTTTTGAAGATCGCGAAAAAAATATCTGGCTTGCTACTGACAGGGGTGGAATTGAAAAAATCAGACCGGGACTTTTTACGACCACAAAACTCAATACAACAGTCAACTGCATTGCAATCGGTAAGGATGGTACCATATGGCTCGGTGCGGATAACGGGCTTTATTGTGTAAAAAATGATAATTTTGTAGAAAATCCTCTCACAGAGCTTTGCCACGGAATACGAGTAAGACACCTCGTATTCGCTCAGAACGGAGATTTGCTTGTTAGTACATATTCTGCGCATGGTCAGCTCAGAATGAAGTCTGACGGTCAGATACAGGAGTTCAATACTAAAACAGGACTTTCCGGTGAGGCGGTCCGTGTCGCGTTGGATGATGCAAAAGGTGATTTTTATATCGGAACAACAAGCGGACTTAACATAATTGATGCCATTACCGGTGAAATAACTCATTTTGACAAACAGCACAATCTTACGAACGATTATGTTATGTGTCTGTATGAGGCATATGACGGCAAGATCTGGGTGGGAACGGACGGCGGCGGAATTTGTGTTTTTGATAACGGAAAAGTTTACAAAGTTCTTACAACGGATGATGGTCTTGCTGGAAACGTTATTTTTAAAATAAGCCAGGATAAGGAAGGCAACTACTGGATAACAACCGGTACTGGTTTTTCCTGTATTTCTGGAGACAATATAACAAACTATACTGCTGCAAGCGGTTTAACAACAAATTCCGTTTTTCAGATTCTTATTGATTATACAGATACGGTTTGGATGACCAGTAACAAGGGAATTTGTTCTACTTCCATGAAAAACCTTAAAGATTATGCCAACAAGGAAAATGATTCCGTTACACTGCATTTTTATAACAGAAATGACGGTTTGGATACGGACGGTGTTCCTGCCAATTCTTTGTGCGCATTGGACAATCTCGGCAGAATCTGGTTCCCTCTTGTAGACGGATATGCTGTTTATGATCCGTTAAAGGTACAGAGCAACAATGTTCTGCCTCCTGTACAGATAGAACAGATCATTGTTGATAATGAGGAAATAACCGACTACCATGATGTAATAGAACTTTCACCTAATACAAAGCGTATTGATATCAAATATACGGGGCTTAGTTTTGTATCTTCGGAGCGTGTCAAATTCAAATACCAGCTTGAAGGCTTTGAAAAAGATTATTCTCCTGAGACTACCGTAAGAACTGTTTCGTACACGAACCTTGCACCTGGAAAATACGTATTTTCAGTAATGGCTGCAAATACAGACGGATTTTGGAATCCTGTGCCGGTTTCGGTACGGTTTGAAAAAAAACCGCACCTGTATGAGCGAATCAGCTTTTGGATTCTGGTAAGTGTTGTCTTTATAATGCTTGTTGCCCTGATAATCTATGAGCGTTTTAAGCGCATGAAAAACGAGCAGCTCAAGCTTGAAACCATGATTCAGATAAAAACAATCGATTTACAGGTAGAAAAAGACAGGGCGGAGATTCTTCTGCACAACATTCTTCCTAATGCTATTGCGGAACGGCTTAAGGTTGAAAAAGACGTTATAGCTGACGGTTTTGACAATGTTTCGGTATTGTTCACTGATCTTGTAGGATTTACCTCAATAACTTCAAATGTTTCCGCTGATGAACTGGTTTTGGCTCTAAATGATTTGTTTTCCCGTTTTGACGAGAGGGCTACTGAGTCAGGCATTGAAAAAATAAAAACAATCGGAGACGCGTATATGGCTGTCTGTGGACTGCCTGAGCCTAATCCCGACCATGCAAAGCTTATTATGCAGTATGCGCAGGGAATGCTGGCGGATTTGGCTGATTACAATTCCACCACAAAGCTTAAGTTCAAAATGCGTATCGGTATAAATTCGGGAAAAGTTGTTGCCGGTGTTATTGGGCGTACAAAGTTCATCTACGATTTGTGGGGCGACACAGTAAACGTTGCCAGCCGGATGGAATCAACAGGAATTGCAGGAAAAATCCACGTTTCCGCATCTACTTACGAGCTTTTAAAGGATGAGTTCGCTTTTTCGGCACCGATGATAATTGATGTAAAAGGAAAAGGCGCTATGAAAACCTATTTCTTTGACAACGGCACTCCGCTGGATCCGGCTGTTTTCTCCAAACCCGCTGCACCGGACAGAACCTCCAGGGTTTTGTACGGCGACAATTCCGGCACGCAGGGACAGTTCTTCGGAATCCGTATGTGAGCCGTGTTAGTACAGCTTGTGGATTAGTCTGTACGCGATTGAGCCGGGTTTGGGGCTTGCAGGGCAGTTGTCGGGATCAAACCACTTTGCGTCCGCAATTTCTTCTTTTTGCAGCTTAAGTTCACCACTTTCGTAGTCCGCTGTGAATCCTAGCATGAGCTGGTTAGGAAATGGCCAGCTCTGGCTTCCGCGGTAGGTTATATTCTTAACTTTTAGTCCTGTTTCCTCAAAAAGTTCCCGTTCAACGGCGTGTTCCGCCGATTCTCCCGCTTCAATAAAACCGGCAATGCAGGCGTATATGTCCTGATTGCGGTATGTGTGACGTGCAAGCAGAATCTTGTTGTCTTTGTTCACAAGGACAATTACACATGGCGCTATTTTTGGAAAAAATTCTCTTCTGCATTCCGGGCATACTCTTGCGGTGAGGGTTTTGTGTTCTTCAAGTTTTGCACCGCAGCAGCTGCAGTACTGTTCGCTTTGCCGCCAGTTAAAAAGCGACTGTGCGCGGAATGCGTGAAAGTTTTCGTCTTCTGTATGTGTATTGAAGTACAGTCTTAACGGAACAGCGTTAAAATCCTGCGGAAGGTTGTCTTTTGTCCGTAATCCGAGTACTTTAAGGTCAAATTGTTTTTCTTCAAAATATTCAGCAAAAGCATTAGTGTCTTTGATTTTCTGCAAATCCGAAAATTCCGGCAGATTGCCGTCCTTGTCCAGAATAATATCTTTTTCACAAAGAACATAGCAGCCCATAAAAAACTCCTTATTATGTTTTATTCAGTATAAATCTTTGTGATGATTTCTTCCATCGGTAATTCACGTACAGAAATATCTTTGAGTGAAAAATTTTCTGAAAGTTGTTTTAAGAGTACCGGGATTTTTACGATTTGCATATCTGCTTCAAGTTCGTATTCCAGTTTGGAGACTTTGTTAAGCAATTTTATGCCTGAGGTCTTTTTTAAAAGAGTTTCTACGTCTTCGGTAATTTCTTTTTCCAGCGTCATTGTGACAATCTTTTTTTCACCGAGTGTATTTCGCAGGGTATGCAAATCTCCGTCAAAAACTTTTTTACCGTGGTTTATTATTATTACTTCCTGTGCCAGCTGTTCAACGTCTTCCAAATCATGCGTAGTAAGAATGAATGTTGTGCCCTGTTTGTTCATCTCAGTAATAAAATGGCGTATCTTTTGTTTTGCGATAACATCCAACCCGATTGTAGGTTCATCAAGAAAAACAACCGGTGGGTTATGGAGCATCGCCATGATAAATTCACATTTCATCCTTTCGCCTAATGACAAAACTCTTGTCGGCTTGTAAATAACCTCATCCAGTTCAAAGAGTTCCGTCATGTTTTTCAGACGTTCCAAAGACTCTGTTTTGGGAATATCGTAAATCGCTGCGTTCATCATAAAACTGTCTGCCGGCGGAATGTCCCATATCAATTGTGATTTTTGGCCGAAGACTGCACCGATGTGCTGAACGTACTTTGTTCTGTATTTTGAAGGATTATAGCCCATAACGTCAATTTTTCCGGAAGTAGGGAAGAGAGTACCGGTCATCATCTTTATAAGTGTTGATTTTCCTGCACCGTTGGGGCCGAGAACGCCGGTGATAGAGCCTTTTCTTACAGAAAAACTGACATCATTTACAGCCGGAATAAGGACAGCTTCTCTGTGGAAAAATGATTTGAGATTTTCCCTGAAGGAAGTGCCCCGTTTGTAAGTTTTGTAATCTTTATGCAGATGTTCGATCGTTATAATGTTTTCCATAGCGTTTGTATCAGCCTCCTGCACTCTCATACAATTTGATCATTTTGAAATAAAGTAAAAAACCTATGCCCGCAAATATGACGCATGGAATCAGTGCCGTATAGAACCATGGTTCAGTTTTTCCCATCAGAGCGGCGGCAGGCATAAATGCGATTGCTGCGGCCGGAAGGACAAAAGTCGTAATTCCTCGTGCGAGTGACGGAAAAATCGTCATCGGGTATTTGGCGAATTGTTTTATGCTGTCGAATATTTCGGGAATTCGCGAGTTGCCTATCCACTTGAATGATGTGGCAGACATTATAAGTTCCATTCCGAGCATTACAAGAATGCCGCCTGCGCCGAAAAGCAAGAAGTTCAAGATGCTGCCTGCTGTTAATAGTAGGCAGTGCGAAGCAGAAATACCGAACATAATGAGTCCGCCTATAATATATGCAATACCCTGAAAATTAAAGGTTGTTGCCATTATAAAGAACAAGGGATTCAAGGGTTTTAAAAGGACAACTTCAAAACTGCCGTTTTTTATGTTGGCGTTTGTTTCCCAAAAGATACCTGCAAAAAATGTATTTGAAATACCTGTTGAAAGAGTGAATATACTTTGAATCAGTAGAACCTGCCAAAAGTTCCAACCTGGGAATGATTGGCCGTTTGCATAAATGAGCAGTGTTACAAGAGGAAAAAGGATATTGCTTATAAACGTTATTATCATCCCCAGAATAAAATTAAGACGGTATGCTGTTTCGGAAATAAACAGGGTTCTAAGGCAGATCATGTATAACTTAAAATAACGTCTGAGTTTGTGCTGCATATGCTAGGCTCCTACACCGGTAAACTGCTTCATCGCTTTGTTATAAAGCAGGCAGGTTAAAAGCAGAAAAACACAGACCGCACAAGCTTGAATCCCTACAATCTGCGGTAATGCATAGGTTTTTCCGGCAAGTTCATAAGAACCTGTACAGACCCTTGACGGAACATACAGCATGTATTGGAACGGTAGGTAAAACAGTACTTTTTGCCAGTTTTTGCCAAAAAATACCAGAGGAATAAGCGAGCCGTTAAAAACAGTCTGTAATGCCTGAAAAACGTTGCGGATTCCTTCTGCACGCACGATCCAAAATGCTGTAAGACCAATACAGTAGTTTACAAGAAAGGTCATGCAAAAGCCCAGAGCGATGGATATTATTGCCAAAATCCAGTGTTCGGGGATAAGGTTGATTTTAAAAACAAACATAAAAATCAAAAAACAAGGAAGAAATTCAAAGAAAAATCCCAGAACACGGTGCCCGATTTTTTGTGAAAAAGCAAAAAGCTTGTGGTCTATAGGGCGCAATGCAAATGTAAGAAACTTGCCTGTACGCACTAGCATCTGCAGGTTCCAATCGGCAAAATCCATCGTGAGATAGCCGATAAGTGCGTTTACACCAAAGTAGGTGAGCATTTGTTCCAAGCTCATACCGTTTATGACAGCCTGTGTTCCGCCCTGCGCTGAGTAAACGGCTTTCCATATGCAGTACTGTACTAAAAAGTAAACCGGACCTACAAAAATAGAAATCATGGAATGTGTCCTGTACGCTGCCCATTCCTTGTATGTGACGATTGCCACAGCGCGAATCTTTCTTAACTGGTGTTTTACAAATCTAAAAAACATTAGGATATTTATAACCCAAAATTGTTTTTTGTGGAATAAACTTCTGATTTAATGTGTATTTGATATTTATGCATGGCAAAAAAATAGGGGCTGTCTTTTGAACAGCCCCCGATTTGCGAGCGCAGTGAAGCAAACTACTCTTTTACGGCGCCGCTTGTAAGACCGGCTACGATTTCTTTTTGTGCAAGAGCATAGAAAACGACTGCTGGAATAAGTGCAAGCGTCAGGTATGCAAGAACCTGAGACCAGTCAGTTGAATACTGTCCCTGATACTGCATAACACCGAGCGGAAGTGTATACTTTTTCTGATCGTTCAAAACAAGCAGAGGAAGAAGGAACTGGTTCCAACTGGCAACCAGTGCCAAAACTCCGATTGTTGTGATAATCGGTTTTGAAAGCGGAATGACCATTCGCATCAAAAAGCCCAGACGACCACAACCATCGATTGTAGCGGCTTCTTCCAAGTCCATAGGAATCTGAGCAAAAAAGCTTCTTGTCAGCATTGTGTGGAAAGCCAGATTGAATGCGGCTTGAGGCAGGATAATGCCGAGATAAGAATCTATCAAGCCTACTTTTCTCATTTGCAGATACATCGGCAGAATTGCTACCGCAAGCGGGAACAAAAGTCCGAGGAGAAAATAGTTATAAAGCAATTCTCGTCCCCAGAATTTGATACGCGCAAACGTAAAACCTGTAAGACAGCAAAGAACAACGTCTACAACAACAGTTCCTACCATGATTATAAGTGAATTGACTAGGTTTCTGAAGAATGTGGATGTTGCAGGATTAAGAATTGTTGCTATAGCATCAAATTTGAATGCTTTTGGAAAGCCAAATGGATTACCCCGTAATTCACCGCTTGTTTTTAATCCGCCCCAAAACATTACCCATAGAGGAAATATTGTATAAATTACTATTATAGTAAGAAAGAGTACTTTTAAAGCTTTATAAATGATGTTGGAATTAGTTTTGTTCATCTTGTGCCTCACTCAGTTTTGCCATTTATAAGCTTTTGATAAACTGCATTGAACGTTACGCAGATGGCAAAAATTACGATAGCTGTTGCACTACCGTAGCCCATTTGAGTTCGTCTGAAGCCGAATTTGTACAAATATGTAACCATTGTCTCTGCAGAGTTTACAGGGTCGCCTTTTCCCATTGCCCATATAATATCGAATGTTTGCAATGAACCTATGATACAGAAGAACAGCGTTACAACAATCGTCGGAACAAGCAGTGGAATAATGATAAACAGATTTAATTGTAACGGCGAAGCTCCATCTATTGCTGCGGCTTCGCGTATATCATCAGATATTCCTTGTAAGCCTGCAATATATAGAATCATGTAAAGTCCGAAATATTTCCATATAACAACTACAAATATTGCGTTAAATACTGTTTCCGGTCTTCCGAGAAATGCAAAATCTGTTCCCGGCGGGAAAAAGCTTGCAAGGAATGAGTTTGCGATACCATAGTACGGACTATAGATAAACATCCAGACTGTACCGGCAACAACTTCTGAAACAACATAGGGAATAAAATAAATTGTTCTCAATGCAACATTTGTTTTTGTTTTTGAAGCAATATTCAGCGCTATGATAAGAGCTATAGGAAGCTCGATAATAAGCGAAAGAATGATAATTTTTACATTGTTTGTGAATGCTTTCCAAAATATCGGATCTGTCAATATCTGCTTAAAATTATCAAGTCCGACAAACTTGGTCTTTCGTCCTGCATTTGGCCCCAAGAGAGCTCCCATTCCGTTCCATTTAAAAAGACCGTAAAAGGCTGCTCTGAAAACCGGAAAAACAACAAAGAACGAAAAAAGAATTAGTGGCACTATTAAAAATGCCATTGCGGTCAAAAAATTTTGTTTTTTATTGGTTAACATAGTTCCTTCCGTTATGGAAAATACCTAAAAAAAACCGGAACAGTGAACTGTTCCGGTTTTTCAGTTCATTTCAGAACTTTTCTAAAATAGCTTTTAGAAATTATTTGTTTGCTTCCCAAGATTTCTGAATCTTGTCACAAGCCTGCTGTGGAGTCATTGTTCCTGCGAAAATGCCTTCTGTAGCAGCTTTGATGTCTTCACCTACAGCTGCCGGGAGGAACTGATCGTAGTACAACTGATAGTAACCAGCTTCTTTAACAGCCTGAACAACATCTTTCATAACTGGATCTATCATACCGTCAAAGCCAGGAATAACTGGACAAGCATTAAGTTTTGTACAGATAATCTCGTAGTTTTCAGGATCATAGAAAGATTTCAGGAATTCGATAGCTTCATCTGGAGCGTTCTTTCCGATGATGTAACCGTCACCACCACCCTGTGTGTCAGAAAGAAGACCTTTTCCGCCTTCTACTGCAGGGAATGACATATAACCCCATTTGTCTTTATAACCGAGTGTAGCGTTGTCGTTACCTGTTGAAGGAGCCCACTGACCCATAAGTGTCATTGCAGCTTTTCTATCAGCAACGAGAGCTTCCTGTTCTGCCTGTGTTGTAGCCATGAAACCGTCCTGAAAAGGATTTGTTGCTGTGAAATCTTTGAGCATTTCCATAGCTTTGAGGAATGAACCTTTGTTGAAAGCACCTGTTCCATTGTATGCAGCAAGGAAGTCCGGTTCGCCACCAAGGCGCTGTGCAAGATATGTCCACCAATAGTGACCTGTCCATGTCTCTTTTTCACCAAGAGCTACAGGAGCATATCCCTTAGATTTGAGAACTTTGCAGCTTGCAAGGAATTTTGACCATGTTGAGAAATCATCTGGTGTAAGACCGCAGTCTGCGAATACTGCTGTGTTGTACCAAAGACCTACTGTACCGAGTGAGTAAGGAGCACCGTACTGTTTACCGTTAAATGCGTAAACACCCATAGCACCTTTACCAATCTTAGAAATGTTGCCAGATGAAACATAGCTTGAAATATCACGAAGCATTCCAGCTTCAGCCTGCTCGATCATTACACCACCACCCCATGAACGGAAAATATCAGGTGGGTTGCCGGACTGGATAACTGTAGCTACTTTCTGTTTAAAAGCTTCGTTTTCCAGACAAGTAATTTCAATTTTTACACCAGGATGTTTTGCTTCAAAGTTGTCAGCAATCTTACGCCATGCAGCCTGCTGTTCATCTGTTGTATCCAGATGCCAGAAAGTGATTGTCTTGGTTTCAGTTTTTTTTACTTCTTCTTTTTTACTGCAGCTTGTGAACATTACAGCGCAAGCACAAAGAAGAACAACGAGGACTGTCAAGATTTTTTTCATATAATTCTCCTTATTATATATAACTCCTTAGAGTTATTAATATTCTAAGTCCATTCTTTTTAGGTCAAAATAGGTAATTTTACTTAAAATAATCTTAGGAAAGCAAATATTGTGTTTTAAAAGTGTTTTTTACATCTTCATAATTTGTAAACTGAACGGCATTCAGGCCTGTTTCCTTTGCGGCTTCTATATTTTTTAGCAGGTCGTCTGTGAATACACATTCTGACGGAACAAGAGCGTATCTGTCCATAAGACAGCGATAAATCCTGTGGTCGGGTTTTATGAGTTTTTCAACACCTGAGACTATTTTACCGTCAACGTATTGTGTAAAAGTGAATGTATGTTCCCAATGGTAACTGAACATAAAATCCGGATAATTCGTGAGTAGATATATGCCGTATCCTTTTTCTTTAAGACTTTTTAGCCATTCTGCCGAATATGGCAGGGACGAAACGGTATCAAGAATCCTTTTTGAGAGGAATTCTTCCGCTGCTTTTTTTAGACTATCTGGTGCTTTTTGTATCATTGCAGCAAAAATTTCTTCTTTGGAAAGAATGCCTTCATCCAGTTGTGACCATAAAGGTGAAAAAGCTTTTTCCTGCAATTCGTGTATCTGTTCATTCGTGAGACCCATGTCGCGCATTGTTTTGTCCGGATGAAAATCAACCAGAACTCCGCCAAGGTCAAAGATGATGTTTTTTATCACTTGACGTATTCCTCGATCTGTGCGTTCTCAGGATGGGCGATTCCCAAAAAATACTGCATAAGAATGCCGTGGCATACAACTATGACTTTGGAATAATTGCAATACTTTGCAAGCACGTTGTTTACACGCTGTTTTATTTGTTCGGCGGTCTCAAACAAAGATCCCTGTGTGCCGCCGTTTGTATCGTCCATCTGCTTGCGGCGGTTGGCGGCTTCCTCTTTTGTAAGCCATTTGTAATCAAGGTCCGAAATCCATTCGCGCAAGTCGGTTTCTACTTTTATATCAATGTTGAGTTCTTTAGAAAGGATTGCCGCTGACTGCATCGCTCTGCCGAACGGAGAGGTTATGATAATCTGTGCATCACTAAGCCGCTCGTCCTTTGCAGCGTTTTTAAGCTGACTGATGCCTTTGTCTGTAAGCGGGACCATACACATTCCCCATCCCTGGTATATTTTTGTTTCAGCTTCGCTGTAGTCAGCCTCACCATGGCGTATAAAATAAAAGTATGTCATTTATTGTCCTGTTTTGTATGCAAAAGATTACCTTTAATGATTGTATTTGTAAAGAGCGGGAGTCAGTCCGATTATTAATGCAATTATTATTTGCAGAATCTTTTCTTATAACTTATAATGTGTATTATGAATAATTTTGTTTATGATACACCTACAAAGGTTTATTTCGGTAAAGACGAAGAGCTCAAAGTCGGAAAGCTTATTGCGGCTTTTAATGCAAAAAAGGTTCTGATTCACTACGGTGGAAAATCTGCAAAGGAAAGCGGACTTTTGGACAGAGTAGAGGACAGTCTCAAACAAGAAAAAATCAGTTTTGTGGAACTTGGCGGCGTTGTGCCTAATCCTGAACTTCCTCTTGTCCGCAAAGGAATTGACCTGTGCAAAAAAGAAGGTGTTGATTTTATTCTTGCTGTCGGAGGCGGTTCCGTACTTGATTCGGCAAAGGATATTGCAAATGGTGCGGCAAATCCTGATGTGGATGTATGGGATTTTTCACTGGGGAAGAGTTCTCCTGTAAAAACTCTCAAAAAAGGTGCAATCCTTACGCTTGCTGCGGCAGGTTCGGAGATGTCAAATTCCTGTGTTATTTCAAATCCGGATACAAAAGAAAAATATGGCTACGGAAGTCCGTGCAACAGAATGGATTTTGCCATTGAAAACCCCGAACTTACATATTCTGTAAATGCGTATCAGACAGCATGTGGTGCGGTTGATATAGCAATGCATACAATAGAAAGATATTTTATGCCGGGTGAAGATACTTATCTGACTGATGCTGTTGCAGAGGCTGTAATTAAAAGCACGATGAAGGCGGGTAAAGACTGCCTTGCAAATCCAAAGGACTATGTTGCCAGAGCCAATATGATGTGGGCATCGTCACTTGCACACAACGGTCTTACACAGTGCGGCAGGGAGTTTCAGCTTACGGTTCATCAGTTTGAACACGAGGTTTCCGGTATTTATCCGCAAGTCGCTCACGGTGCAGGTCTCGCCGCGTTGTGGTGCAGCTGGGCAAGCTTTGTCTATTCCGCCAATATCAACCGATGGCTTCAGTATTCGCAGCGAGTATGGAATTTGGATATAGATTTTGAACATCCTGAAGCGACAATCGAAAAAGCCATTTCAATGCAGGAAGAATATTACAAATCCATAGGGATGCCTGTAAGCCTCAGAGAGCTTTCCGTAAAAAAGGAAGATATTCCGGAACTGGCACTCCGTTGCAGTCGTGGCAAAAAACGTGTTCTTGCCGGCTACAAAAAACTGGGGTATGACGAAATGCTTAAAATCTACGAGATGGCATACTAAAAACATTTGCACTGTTTATCAGTGTTTCGCCGCTGTTTTTCTAAAATCACGCGGCGACATCTTGTAGAATTTCTTAAAAGTTTCTGCCATATAGCTTGCGCCCGAAAAGCCCGTTACTTCCGCAATCTCACTCATGCTCATGTTGCCGGCTTGCAGCAGGTCTGCAACTTTGCGGCTTCTGTAGTGCATGAGATATTCTACCGGGGACTTTTCAGTCAGTTTGTTGAAAATCTGATTGCAAAGACTCTGACTTACACAGCCAGCCTCAGAGATATCTTTCAGCGTAATCGGCTCGTTGTAGTGTTCATCTATGTAAAGCATCATCTCTTTTAGTTTTGTATTGTGACTGTCGCCTTCTTCTATGTGACTTATATGTACGCGGTATGCGTCCGTAAAGCGGTGCATTATTATATCCCAAAGTTCAAAAAAGGCTTTTGTGATAAGAAACTCATTTCCGCGTGCATCTTTGAACATATCGCGCAGAATCTGTTGAATAACAGGCGCATCATAGTCTTCCGACTTAAAATGGATAAACGGTACACTCTTGTCCGTAATTATAGGCTTTACGGCTTTGCTCTCGACAGCGTATGAGGAACAGATGATTCTTGGATGCATAACGGCAATTATGTATCTTGTTACATTGTTTTCTGTCGAAAAAGACCAGTGGATTTTATCGGAATTGACAAAAAGCGTGTCGCCTTTTTTTAGTTCAATATTTGTACCGTCTACGGAATAACCCATTCGTCCGGAATATACTGATATAAATTCAACGTCGCCATGATAATGTGGAACGCGTTCCCATGTGCAGCCGGGAAAAACATAACCATCATATATATAGGAAGGAAACAAATCGTCATCATAATTGACTATTTCCGACCCGTCTTTGCGCTTTAGTATTATTCCACGCTTTGGCTTTTGCATATGCGTTGCTCCTGCTTTTATAACTATTTTTCATTTTAGATGTAAAATAGTTATAAAAATATGTAAAAATAATAATTTTCTTACATTTATGAACAAAGTATAATCCAAACCATAATAAACTTCAATAAAAAGTTATGGAGGCTTTTATGAATGAAGAAAATGCTATTGTCATGAAAAATGTCGTTAAGAATTTCAAGGTTTTGAATCGTCACGAAGGGCTTAAAGGCAGCCTGAAAGATCTTTTTTCGCACGATTATAAGACAGTTACGGCCGTCAATAATATTTCCATAGATATAAAACACGGAGAAATCGTCGGTTACCTCGGCCCGAACGGGGCAGGCAAATCCACGACTATCAAAATGATGACCGGTGTACTTGAACCGACAAGCGGAGAGATTTTGGTAAATGGTAACATTCCATATAAAAACCGCACAAAGAATGCGGAGAATATCGGTGTTGTTTTTGGGCAGAGAAGTCAGTTGTGGTGGTCACTGCCTTTGATAGAATCTTTCAAACTGCTCAAGGAAATATACATGATTCCCGACAGCAACTATAACGAAATGCTTGACCTGTACCGGAGTCTTGCGGATATTGAAGGCCTTTTGCACAAGCCTGTCCGCCAAATGTCGCTCGGACAGCGCACTCTGAGTGATATTCTTGCGGCTTTTCTGCATAACCCGAGTATTGTTTTTCTGGATGAACCTACAATCGGTCTTGATGTCTCGATGAAGGCAAAAATCCGTGATCTGATCAAAGGACTCAATAAGGTAAAAAACACCACGGTTATCCTTACCACACATGATATGGGTGATGTAGACGCACTTTGCCGGCGTATTGTCATAATCGACAGAGGAAGCATGATATATGACAACGATATTGAACACCTCAAGAACTATTTTGGAGCTTACCGCACACTGCGCCTTAATATCGACGGTACTGGCTGGAAGGAAATAGTAGTTGATGAGACAAAAACCGACGTAATGTCCGTTATTGCCAGGTATCAGACTTCGGGCGGAATCAAGGATATAAAACTTGAGGAGATTTCCACCGAGGAAGTCATCAAAAAAATCTATGAGGCTGCCGCTGCAAGAAGTGCGTAGGCTTGAACTCTAAAAAACTTATGGAGAATTAGGATGCTTGCAAATATGAGAAAATATCTGGCGCTTACACGGCTTGGTATGATGGAAAAACTTCATTACAGGCTCGGAACATTTGTAACGCTTTTCGGAAACCTGATATATCTGGTTCTGATCTATTTTTTATGGAAGGCTATTTACGCTTCTTCCGGTACTGACTGCGTAAACGGAATGACTTTTTACGACACTCTGATTTATCTTGTGCTTGCGACCGCATTGTTCAACTTTCTTGAAATGTTCATCGTGTGGGATATGAGCCGCGAAATCCAGTCCGGAGGAATCGTTCTTAAGCTCCTTAAGCCGGTTAATTTCCGCAGATACAGCTTTTGGTCATATTTCGGCGAAAACGTAATGTCGTTCATTCTTACTTTTATGCCGACTTTCATCATAATCGATATTCTGACACATGGAAGCATAGCTCTTGGAATCAACTTGCTTTTCTTTGTAGTTTCGGTCGCAATGGCGCTTGTAATAAACTTCAGCATTGACATGCTTGTTGCGACAATCTGTCTTTACACCGAATCCACATGGGGAATCAACATGGTAAAGGAATGTGTTGTTCTTCTGCTTTCGGGTGCATCAATTCCGCTTGCTTTTTTCCCCGAGAGTCTGCGGACGGTTGTGCAGTATCTTCCTTTCCGCTGTATTTATGATACACCGCTCAATGTGCTTTTGCAAAAAGACGGATACACATTCGGCACAGGTCTTGTGGTTTCGCTTTTGCTTCAGTTTGCATGGTGCATTACGCTGACAGCCGCAGGAAACCTGTTCTGGGGTGTGTCAATCAAAAAAATTACTGTAAACGGAGGCTAAAAATGACTGCAAATAGACGCGGCTTAAAGTTTTATATGGATATTTACGGAAAAATCCTTGTGCAGGACCTGAAGAGCAAGATGAGCTATCGTGCAGACTTTGTAATCTCCACAATAGGCATGATTGTTTCGAACCTGGTTGGATTTGTAACATTCTATATATTGTTCCGGAACTTTCCTTCCATAAATGGTTGGACAATGTATGAAATGCTTTTTTTGTACGGTTTTTCGCTTGTGGCGCTCACACCGGTACAGTGTTTTTTTGACAACAACTGGAATCTGCGGTTCCTTGTAAAATCAGGTGATTTTATTAAATACTGTTTTAGACCTATAAACATTTTCTTCTATTTTATCTCGGAAGTTTTTGATGTAAAGGGACTTGGGCAACTTGCGTTCGGAATCGGAACACTTGCTTATGCGTGGCATCATCTTTCACTGCCCGTAACAGCTGGTACTGTGCTTATGACTATGCTGTTGCTTTTTGCGGCATCGCTTTTTATGATTGCCATAATGAACTTTGCGGCTGCTACATGCTTTTGGATTCAGAATTCGGGTTATGTGATGGTAATTATGTTCCGTTTTAAGGATTTTGCAAAATATCCGGCGAGTATTTTTAACACGTTGTTCAGAATCATTTTTACATTTGTGATTCCGATTGCGTTTATAGCGTATTATCCGGCACTTGTTGTACTGCGGCCCGAAAACGTTCCTCTGCTTTCATGGCTTTCACCGTTAATCGGTCTTGTATTCTTTTACCTGAGCTACAAGTTCTGGATGCTAGGCGCACGCAAGTACGACGGGACCGGATCCTGATATACTAAATGTTCCAGCAGCGGATCTTGTGATTGTCCGACAGGTTTACAAATTCCGGTATCTGTTCCAGGCACTTTTGGGTTGCCCTGGGGCAGCGGTATGCAAACGGACAGCACTGTTCCGCTGAAAGAGTAGACTTTACTTCGGTATTTGAGTTTGTAAGCTCGCCTTTTGCGCCTGCAAAAAGCAACTTTGTGTATGGATGCACGGCGGTTTTGTACAAGTCCTTTGCAGGCGCTTCTTCAACCAAAAAGCCGCGGTACATAACGCCTATTACGTCACAGAAATAACAGGCGATTTTCAAATCGTGCGTGATGAATACGTAACTCAGGTTGTGCTTTTGCTTTAAGTAGCTCAAAAGGTTTATAATCTGTCCCTGAATACTTACGTCAAGCGCGGAAACAACTTCATCACATATTAAAAGCTCAGGGTTCATTATAAGCCCTCGTGCAATCGAAATGCGCTGCCGCTGTCCGCCCGAAAACTCTGCGGGGCGGCGGTTCAAATCTTCCGGAGAAAGGCCTGCTTCCTGAATGATGCTTTCAGCGCATTCTCTGGCAGTTTTTTTGTCTTTCCACAGCGAAGAATAGCGCAAGCCTGTCGTCATAACATCAAAAACACTCATACGCGGGTTAAGCGAACGGGCAGGGTCCTGAAAAATGTACTTTATCTTTTCGCGGTAACCGCGCAAATCTTTTTTGCTGAAATTTTCAACTTTGTGTTCAGTCCCGGCCTTGTCCGTATAAATAACGCTTCCTTCGGTCTGTCTGTACATTTGTATAATCATGCGCGCCGTAGTTGTTTTACCGCAGCCGGATTCGCCAACAATTCCGTAGGTTGAACCGCGTTCAATACAAAAAGATACATCATTTACCGCATAAACTTTGTTTTTGTTTTTTGCGAAAAAACCGGCTTCAAGGTTGAACTGCTTTGAAATATTTTGGACTTCTATTATGTTCATTTCAGTTTCCTTTGTTCAGCTTCGAGAACTTTGTGACACTGTATGTCCGGTTTTTGGCACTCATCCGCGGAATAAGCGCATCGCGGGTAAAATGGACATCCCGGTTCAGGATTTGCCGGATCTGTAACACGTCCGGGAATAGAAATCATCTGTGTTTCAGAACAATGACTGCCAAATTCCGGCATTGCCTTTACAAGTGCCTGTGTATACGGATGAAGTGGACGATTCATTATCTGCTCGGAAGTACCTTCTTCCATTATTTTGCCGCCGTACATAACTGCGATTCTGTCCGAAATTTGTGCCACAAGATTTATGTTGTGACTTATAAATATAATAGAAAGTTTTCGTTCTTCTTTTAGTTTAAGAAGAAGCGAAACAATCTGTGCCTGGATTGTTACATCAAGTGCGGTTGTCGGTTCATCCGCAATCAAAAGCTCGCAGTTCTGAGCAAGGGCAAGCGCAATTCCAATTCTTTGCAGCTGTCCGCCGCTGAATTGATGCGGATAAGCTTTGAGCCGTCCTTCTGGGTCAGGAAGACCTACTTCAGTAAAAAGTTCTACAGCGCGTTTGTCAGATTCGGATTTTGTTATTTCGGGGGCAAAAACTTTAAATGTTTCCATAAAAACGTTTCCGATATTTTGCAGCGGGTCAAACGACCTTCCCGGTTCCTGAAAAATAAGTGCAATTTTCTTACCGCGATATGCTCTAAGCTCGTTCTGCGGTAATTGCAGCAAATCTTTGCCATCGTACAGGATTTTGCCAGAAACAGTTGCATTTGCAGGCAGCAATCCCGGAATTGCCGTTGTAGAAACGGATTTACCGCTTCCCGATTCACCTACAAGCCCTAGAATTTCACCACGTTTCAGCGAAAAACTAACATTACGTGCAGCATATACCGGAATCCAGTGAGTTCCCCGCAAAATCTGAAACGTTACGCTCAGATTCTGTACTGAAAGCAGAGTATTCGGGTCTTCCTCAATCTGTTGTTCAGTTTTTGGCGAAATGGTTTGTTCCACAGCTTTCTTACTTAATTTTCTACGCTTGAAAATGGCATTATATGGATCGTAAAAATCGCGCAATGCATCACCGAGAAAATTGAACGCAAGTGTTACGAGCAGCAGCATGAGTACAGGCCACAAAAGCCATGGAAAACTACGTAGGTTTGACAGCGTTGAAATGTCGCGGTTTATAAGTGAACCCCAGCTGACGGCAGGATCGCTGATACCAAGTCCGAGGTACGAAAGAGTTGTTTCGCTCATAATAAAACCTGGAACCGATAATGCGGTACTTACAATCAAAAGGCTTGCTGCCTGCGGAATAATATGCCTGAAAATTACGATTACCGGTGGTACTCCTTCAAGCTCAGCATTCATAATGAATTCTTCCCTCTTTATGGAATGAACCAGACCGCGGATTGTACGCGCGCAGCCCGGCCAGCCTACAAGCGAAAGAATAAGCGTTATTATCATATATGAGGTACCGCTGTCCATTTTTGTGTTCAAAAGTGAGCGCAAAAACAGGATAAAATACAGGCTAGGTATAAGCATAAAAAATTCGGATATACGCATTATTGTCCAATCTGTTGTTCCGCCAAAATATCCCGAAATTCCGCCAAAAAGAACCGCCAGTAAAAACGAGATAAGTGTTGCCACAAAACCGATTGTGAGCGAAATCCTGCTGCCGTAAACGATACGGCTGAACAAATCTCTTCCAAGATGGTCAGCACCCAAAAGATAGGCAGTGTATTCGGAACTTGAGCCGAACAGATGGCGGTCGCACGGTATAAAACCGAATAATTTGTAAGGACTGCCTTTAACGAAGAACTTTAGACTGTGAATTGTAAATTCGTCCTTTACTCTTGCGTACTTCCAGTTTGTTTTGTTAAGAACGCGGTATTCGCGCACTTTTATACCGGAAGCTTTAAGCTGTATGTTTGCGGGATGATAAGTGTTGTTTTCGTGTGTAAGGGTTGCAGGGTAGGGTGCAACAAATTCCGCAAATATCATGAACAGATACAGAATAATCAAAATGATTACGGATAAGTATGCTAAGGGTTTTGTTTTTAAAAAATCAAAAAACTGTTTCATATTCTATTCCTGTTTACCTTTTTACGCATACCTGATTCGCGGATCCGCGATTGCAAGCAGAATATCGCTGATTACCATTCCAACCAGAACCAGTGCCGAAATAAACATACTGTTTGCAAGTACAAGGTTTATGTCTTCCTGCAGAACAGCCTCATACATAAGCCGCCCTATGCCGGGGTAGGCAAAGATAATCTCAAGAACCAGAGAACCGCTGAAAAGGCTTGCAAGCAGGTTCGCGCTTCCTGTTATGTACGGATTAAGCGTGTTACGGAAAGCGTGATTCAGATAAACGCGTTTTTCGCTTATTCCGCGGGAACGCAGCGCAAAAATATACGGCATCCCCATCTGGTCAAGCATCGTGGCGCGAATCATGCGCATTGTACCGCCCACACCCCCGAGAAACGATGCCAAAAGTGGCAGAAAAATATGGTGCATATAACTGAATATGAACTTCTGCGGTGCTTCGTGAAAGACAAAATCAGGATAAGCCGTTACAGGAAAAAATCCTGTTACCGAAGCGAATAACTGCAAAAGAATCAGCAGCAGAATTCCCGGAAACGCATGAAAAAACAGAGCAAAGAATGTGGCGGCAGTATCCGTTTTTGTTCCTGCCTTGCTGGAAAAGTAAATACCAAGCAGAAATGAAAACAGCGTTATGAATACCAGCGAAATCAAGTTGAGCAGAATCGAATTCCAAAGACGGCTTTTTATCAAAAAACTTACCGGTGCTCTGGAAATAAGGCTTGTTCCCAAATCGTGATGAACAAGGACCCTGTTGAGCCACTTGAAATACTGAACGTAAAACGGCTGGTCAAGACCGAATTCTGCGCGCAGCTGTTCAATCTGGTTCTGCGAAAACTGGCTGTCTTTACCGGCGTTATTTGCCGCTGACGATCCGCCTTTACCACCTGCTTCCGTACTTGAAAAAATCTGCTGCGTCATCATCTGATCAACAATGTCGCCGGGGGCAAGAGCCATCAGCCCAAAAAGAGCAAGACCGAGCAAAAACAGCAGAACAATCATTGTTATGAGTCTGCCTGTTATGAAAGAAGTTAGCGGCGCCTTGTGCCGGAACGCTTTCCAGGGAGCTGTGATAGTTTCTTTTACTGTGTAAATAAATTGTTTTAATTTCATACCATTATTCTTTTATAAAAATGTGATCCGTCATTGCCCCGTTCCTGTTGTCGTAATAGACATTTGAAAGATCCCACTTGTTTCTTATTGCAAAAAAGTTTCTTGACCTTACAAGATAAATAACAGGGCATTGTTCCAACAGAATCCGCTGATACTCGTCCCAGATGGGTTTTGCCGCATCATGGTCATTTGTGTAACAGCCTTCGTTGTAAAGCTCGTCAATACGTGCCTCCCACTCAGTTGCTGGTTTTTCCTGCAACGGATACCAGGCGTGCAGGTTTCCGTCGCTCGGCCATACGTTGCTTCCCTGAGACGGGAACAGGTTTGTTCCCAGACCGATTATTACACTCTGCCAGTCATAGGTAGAAGTAAGCATTTCCACAATCTTTTGAAAATCAGTCTGCCGTATGTTTATTGTAACCCCGACTTTGGAACACTCATCCGCAATAATCTGTGCAATATCGTTTACAACGGTGTTTGATGCCGCAATCATCAGGTCAAATTCAAGTTTGTTTCCCTTTCCGTCATAAAACAAGCCGTCCTTTTTTGTAAAACCGGCGCTTTTAAGCAGTTTTTCCGCTTTTTTAGCATCATATTTATATTGAAGTGTAATATCCGGATTGTAAAAAGGATTTACTTCCGGAAAAAAATCATATTTGGGTTCTGCAAGTCCACGGTAAGTCTGTGTAATGATTCTGTCGCGATTCAAAAGACAGCTCATCGCCTGCCGTACTTCCTTTTTTGTAAACCATTCATAAAAAGGCTGGTCGCTGTTTACCGGATTCTGGTTAAAAATCCACATGGAAGCCCCCATTGAACCTTCCGCATTAAAAACAGTGTAATCACTATCCTGATTGTTGACAACGTCGTTGTATTCTTCGGGGCGCGGTACGTAGGCTTCGGTTTTTCCCTGTGTGAACAAAAGGTAATCCGTATTCTGATCGCCGATTATCTGGTAAATCATTTTTTCGTAATAGGGGATTGAAACGCCTTTTTCGTCTTTTTCCCAATAATTTGGGTTACGCGTAAAAACAAGTCTCTGGGCGGGAACATAATCGGTAATGTACCATTTTCCGCATGAGGGTATTGTTTTGGGATCACAGTTGATGCTGAAAAGATTCTTTACGCCTTCAATACCGCCTTTTTCCTTTGCAGGTCTGTAAATGAACGACGGGCAGAGACACATGTTTGTTGCGAGCAGCGGGTCCGAAACAATCCGCGGAAAAATAAAGTCAAAATGCTTGTCGTCTATTTTTATGCAGTCAATGTGCGCTTCTTCGCCGTTTTCTAGAGTAACCCACTGACCGGAGTATCCGCTCGAGGCAAACTCAGGGTCACCTGCAATTTCGTTATACCAGAATACAAAATCGTCGGATGTAACCGGTATTTTTTTGTCGTTGTTGGGATAAGTCCAAAAAAGATCGTCTCTTATCGTGAAATGCACAGTGAGCGTATTTTTTGCGGTATCGGTTTCTATTTCGTAAAAGGCTGCGTGTGGTTTCCATTCACGTGTAAAAGTATCGTAGTCCGAAAGATAATCCAAAGTTTGTTCTATTATGGAGTTACTGGTGTTGTCACGTTCAGCGATAAGCTGATTGAATGTTTTTGGGTCGTTGATGATTGACTCGTTCGATATTCCGCCAAGTTTGCCGTCAACAAATGTCTGGCCCTGCCCCGGTCTGCTGGTGGTTTTGCCTATAAGTTCAAACTCGTTTTCTGCAAGCAGCCGTTCAATTTCGGCAAGTTCGAGTTCTTCTTCTTTTGTACAACTAAACAAAAGCAAAAGGCATGTAAAAACGATAAAACAGATTTTCAAAAGTCTCATGTGGTAATTATCCTACAAAAAGCGCGTTTAGTCTATTTTTTTTATCTTGTCTTTTGTCTCTGATTTGTAATCATGCTTTGCCTGCATGTAAAAAAAGCCCTAAAGGAGAGAACTCCTTTAGGGCTAAGTAACATAGGTAGCTTTGCCATTGAGATGTCAGCTTTTTCAACCGCAGTAAGGGCTTCTTGCGATGGTGTAAAGTTAAGTGAAAGATTGGGAATGTCTGATAAGTTGGGATTGTCAGATGCAATGTTTTACTATAAGGCAAAGTAGGTTATAGCATTATTGATAACTTTGGACAAATCCACTTTTCAAAAGTGGATTTGTCTAGTATACTGTAATCATGATTCAAAGAGACATTTCTTCACATTTAAAAAAACTACTTTCTATGTATCCTGTTGTAACCGTTACTGGTCCAAGACAATCTGGAAAAACAACTCTTGTGCAAAATTTATTTTCAGACTGGGATTATGTTTCGCTTGAAGATCCAGAAATGCGTTCTTTTTGTCAAAATGATTGCAGGGGCTTTTTGAAAACTTATTCAGAACATACAATTATTGATGAAGCGCAACGGGTTCCGCCATTATTTTCATATTTGCAAACTCATATCGATTCAAAAAATAAAAATGGAATGTATATTCTTACTGGTTCTCAGAATTTAAATATGATGGAATCTATATCTCAGTCTCTTGCAGGACGAACTTCAGTATTAAAGCTTCTTCCCCTTTCTTATGAAGAACAAAAAAATGGCGGGGTTCTTCCTGCTTCTGTTAATGAGCAGATTTTTACAGGAGGATATCCTCGTATTTTTAATAGTCATATTCCGCCGGAACAATTCTATAAGGATTATATAGAACTTTATGTTGAACGCGATGTCCGGCAGCTTAAAAATATTGGTAATCTGGAAACATTTACCAGATTTGTAAAACTTTGTGCCGGAAGAATAGGTCAGCTGCTTAATATTCAGAATCTTGCGGATGATTGTGGAATTGGAGCAACAACGGCAAA
>JAEEGL011375793.1_pt1 | contig 34458 bp, 26 predicted proteins | sample 9134231 | NCBI WGS metagenome assembly JAEEGL01 (sample SAMN16246548, study PRJNA631951) | gut metagenome | biome: gut microbiome; feature: rumen; material: fiber-attached | host: Bos | place: Iran: Karaj | collected 2018-10
AACGGGGTTGTTGTCGCTCACGGTGTTGCCACCATCGACACTGCCCCTGCGGCTGATTGCACCGCCCTCAAGGAGAATAGACTCGGTGAGAGTGGTCTTACCAGCGCCCTTGCCACCGACGAGAGAGATGTTCTTGATCTCGTTTGTTTTGTAAACCTTCATTAGTGATTTTGTTGTTAAATGGTTGTTATATAGTGAATTGTTGTTCAGTTCGCTAAACAGCCTGCAAAATTAGTAATTTTTGCCCGTAACCACAACATTATTAAAAAGAATTTTTCAACAATGCCAAAATTAATGCAAATGTTGAGGGAAATGAGTACCTTTGCATCCATCATGGCTGGTGTTTATGTCCACATACCGTTCTGTGCGAGTCGTTGCAGCTATTGCGACTTCTTCTCGACCTTGTCGTTGCACGAGGCGGCGGGGCCTTACGTCGAGGCGGTGATTGCCGAGGCGAGGCTGCGGCGCGATGAACTGGGCGGCGAGCCGGTCAAGACGCTCTATCTGGGCGGGGGAACGCCTTCGCAGCTGCCGTTGTCGCTGCTGGAGCGCCTGGTGACGGGTCTGGCCGATGTGCTGGATTTGAGCGGGGTGGAGGAGTTTACCGTCGAGGCCAATCCCGACGATGTGACACCCGACTGGTGCGCGTCATTGCCCCCGTTGGCTGTGAACCGCGTGAGCATGGGCGTGCAGTCGTTCGAGGACGTAATCCTGCGCGCGATTGGCCGGCGACACACGGCACGACAGGCTGTCGAGGCTGTGCAGAACCTGCGCTCGGTTGGCATTGACAACATCAGCATCGACCTCATCTATGGCTTGCCGGGACAGACGTTGGCGTCTTGGACGCAGTCTGTAAATCAGGCGCTTGATTTGCATCCACAGCACATTTCGGCCTATGGGCTCACCTACGAGGACGGCACCCGATTGTGGTGGCAACGCGAGCGGGGCGAGGTCGAGGAGGTGCCCGAGGACGTCTGCGTCGCAATGTACCGCACGCTGGTCAAACGGTTGCGCGAGGCGGGTTATGAGCACTATGAGATCTCAAATTTCGCGTTGCCTGGCTATCATTCCCGCCACAACTCGTCTTATTGGGACGAGACGCCCTACTTGGGATTGGGGGCGGCGGCACACAGCTATGACGGACGCGTCAGGCGCAGCAATCCTTGTGACCTGCGAGGCTATATCGATATCGTCAATGCGGGAAAACCCGCCTGTGAGCAGGAAGAGATGTCCTGGTGGGAGCGCTATGACGAGCGAGTGATGCTCGGATTGCGCACGGCGCGCGGCGTGGATGCCGACCGCCTTCAGGCCGATTTCGGCTCGCAAGCTTGGCGTCACTTCACCCATGAGGCTGCTCGCCACATTTCGGCAGGCAATATTCACCTCGACAGCGACGGTCATTATCAGCTCACCGAGGATGGCATCCTCCTCAGTGACAGCGTGATACGGGATTTGATGTGGAGCGACTGACGGAGCACAGGAGACTGCTCTTGACGCACAAAAACCCGATGCCGTTTGCCCGCTCTAGATTTTTATAGTAACTTTGCCCATGTCGAATTCGATATATCTTCAAAAATTTGAGAGAACTGAAAGATGACGTCATTTGAGAAAAACCTCCTTGGGCACATCGACAAGCACAGTCGACTCTTGTTTGTGGTGCTCGCGGCTGCGATTGGCTTGCTCATCAGGTGGGCTGGTCGCGATTTCGTCTCTTTGGATATGCGGGACGCGCTTCTGCCCTGGTTTGACCAGATTAAGGCGGCTGGCGGCTTGTCGGCGCTCTCGAGCCAGGTGGGCGACTACGGTTTGCTCTATCAGACGATCATCTCGCTGATGACCTATGTGGACATTTCCCCGATTTATCAGTACAAGTTGTTGTCGGTGGCCTTTGACGCGGCATTGGCTGTCATGGCGGCCTTGGTTTATAAAGACTTGATGCTGAACGGCCTGAACGGGAAGGCGCAGACTGTGAGCCGCGAGGTGCATGAATCGATCTTGACGCGGTCGGCCTTGGTGGGTGTGCTGGTGTGGCTCTTGCCCACGGTGATGCTGAATTCGGCCTATTGGGGGCAATGCGACTCAATATACGCGTTCTTCTGTCTGGCGACGCTCTATCAGTTGCGCCGTGGCTCTTATTTGTTTGCTTTCGTCTTGCTGGGACTGGCTTTCAGTTGCAAACTGCAGACGATCTTCATCGTGCCCTTTATCGCTGTTTACTACTTGATCACCAAGCGTTTCAGCGTGGTTTACATCCTCCTCTCGGTTGCTGTGATGTGGCTCATGGGTGTGGTGGCCTTTGCCTATGGCCGCGGCCTTCTCGCTCCGTTGCAGATCTATTACGGCCAATCCAGCCACTACGAGTTGATGTATTTGAGTTTCCCCAGCTTCTGGGTCCTGTTGGGTGACGATTATTGGGGCTTCAGGTGGTATGCCATCTTTTTCACCCTGTGCGTCGTGGTCACGGGCATGTATGTGTGCCTGAACCACCGTCGGTTTCTACACAGCCGTGTGAACTACTACTGTGTCGTGGCGTGGTTCATCTGGTCGATGGTGCTTTTCCTGCCGTGCATGCATGACCGTTATGCTTATCTGCTGGATTTGCTGTTGGTGTTGATGGCCTGCTGCGATCGCCGTTTCATCAAGTATGCTGTGGTAGCGCTGTTGGCGAGTCTCTATTTCTACGGCTGCTTCTTGTTCGTTCAGCGTGACGAGGCACCGATATTGCTGTCTGTGGTCTATCTGCTGGCCTATCTGCATTACACCGGCACCCTCTATGCCGAACTCAAGAACACCGATAAAACGCTTGAACCATGAACGGCATGACATCCATCGAAAAGAAACTCATTGATTTCATCATGAACAAGCGGCACGTCTTGTTCCTGCTGTTGATAGTTCTTGTTGGGGCGGTGATTCGCCTTGCCGGCCGCAACTACATGTCGCCCGACATGCTTTATTGCCTCATTCCGTGGTTTGACCAGATCAGGGACGCTGGCGGCTTGCGGGCACTGTCGGCTCAAGTGGGCGATTACGGCCTGCTCTATCAGACCATCATCTCGTTCATGACCTATCTCGACATCTCGCCGGCCTACCAGTACAAAATGTTGTCGGTGACCTTCGACGTGGCGCTGGCGGTGATGGTAGCGGTCATCTACCGCGACATCATGCTCAATGGCGTTTCAGGGAAAGGCCAAGACCTCACCAAGGATCAGGGCTACAACCGGCGGGTGCTGTTCCAGTCTTGTGTTGTGGGGGCGGTGGTGTGGCTCTTGCCCACGGTGATCGTCAACTCGGCCTACTGGGGTCAATGTGACTCGATGTACACGTTCTTCTGCCTGGCCACGCTCTACTGGCTGCGCAAGGACAAGTTTGTCGCCGCGTTCGTCTTCCTGGGCTTGGCGTTCAGCTGCAAGTTGCAGACGGTTTTCTTCTTGCCGTTCATCGGGACTTACTACTTGGTTTCCAAGCGTTTCACGGTGCTCAATGTGCTGATTTCGGTGGCTGTGCTGTGGTTCTCGGGCGCATTGGCATTTGCCTATGGCCGCAGTCTGCTTGAGCCTTATACCATCTACCAGAATCAGACCCTTGACTATAATGAGATGTTCTTGAATTTCTCCAGCGCATGGGTGATTGTGGGCAATGACTATGACGCGCTTGAGCCGTTTGCCATCTTGTTCACGCTGTTCGCAGTGTTGGCAGGAGCATTTGTGTGCATGCGCAACAAGCGTTTTCTTGACGCCAGAGAAGATTATTATGCCATTGCGGCATGGTTTGTGTGGACGATGGTGCTGTTCTTGCCCAGCATGCACGACCGCTATGCCTATTCGTTGGATATCATGCTTTTCGTGATAGGGTTCATTCAGCGGCGCTATCTCAAGTATGCGATTCTCTCAATGCTCATCAGCTTCTATCACTACGGGCATTACCTTATTGATGAGCGCTATCAGGAGCCCATCGTGCTGGCGGCCGTCTATCTGTTGGCCTACCTGCACTTCTCGTTTACCCTCTACAAGCGACTGAAAGGGCGTGAGTCCCTCGCAGTGGGCCAGTGACGGTTAGTCTTCGGTTTCTTCCAGAATGTCTTTGATGATTTGCGATAGCCCCGGTTGGTGCGCATCGGCTACGACCACGGCCTTCAGTGACGCGTTGGGGACGACTTTCCCCATGAGGACCAGATTCAGCAACAGGCGGTAGCCGGTGTACTTGACAAGCGGCTTTTCTTGCGCGATGAGCTGGCGGAAGAGCCCGTCGGCACAAGTGAGGTGCCGCAGCAGCTTGTGGCACAGGTTGTCGGCCACCTCGGTCGTCTCCACGCTTTGGCACCATTGCATCGCCAGTTCAGGGCTCATCATGTCGGCAGGGTAGAGCATGGGAGCGGCAAGGCGGCATTCGCGCGAGTTAGTGTCGGCCCACAGTTCGCTGGCGATGGCGGCTAGTTGTTCATTGTCGCCGACGATCTCCCTCACTTGCCGCGTGATGGTCATGATATCAACCAGCAGGCAACCCATCATCATGGGGTGCGGGTCACCGGCCTTACGCATTTTGTCGGCAATGATGCCGTTGCGGTAGGCAAAAAACTCCTTCCTGATTCCCCTCAATATTTCTTGTGTCATACTTGTCTCCATAGAAGAAAAACTTAGCGCCTTAACGTGAGGCCAGTTTCTCGGCCAGGAAGCGTCCCGTGTAGCTCTCCTTGCATTGGGCAACCTCCTCGGGCGTGCCGGTGACGACGATGTTGCCGCCCTCGTCGCCGCCTTCGGGCCCCAGGTCGATGATGTGGTCGGCGCACTTGATCACGTCCAGATTGTGCTCGATGATGACCACGGTGTGGCCGTTGCCGATGAGCTGGTTGAACGATTTCATCAACGTGTTGATGTCGTGGAAGTGCAGACCCGTCGTCGGCTCGTCGAAGATGAACAGCGTGTTGCCCTGCCTTTCACCACTCAGGTAGTAGGCTAGTTTCACGCGCTGGTTCTCACCGCCCGACAGCGTGGACGACGACTGTCCCAACTTGATGTAGCCCAGTCCCACGTCCTGCAAGGGCTTGAGGCGTCTCACGATCTTGTGCTCGTTATAGGTGTTGCTCTCGTTGAAAAACTCGATTGCCTGGTTCACCGTCATGTCCAGCACGTCGCTGATGGTGCGGTCGCGGAAGGTCACGTCCAGCGCGTTGCGCGAGAAGCGTTTGCCGTGGCAAGCCTCGCAGGTGAGCGTGATGTCGGCCATGAACTGCATCTCGATGGTGATGGTGCCCTCACCCTTGCACTCCTCGCAACGACCGCCAGGCGAGTTGAACGAGAAGAAACTGGAGTTGTAGCCCATCTGCTTGGACAGCTGCTGCTGAGCGAACAACTGGCGTATCTCGTCAAAGGCTTTCAGATAGGTGGCAGGGTTGCTGCGCGTGCTCTTGCCGATGGGTCCTTGGTCGATGAACTCAACGGCTTGCAGACGGCTCAGGTCGCCCGTGAGACAGTTGTGGCTGCCGGGAGCATCGGCGGTCTGGTCAAGTTGGCGCGCCAGGGCGGGGTAGAGGATCTTGCCCACCAGGGTGGACTTGCCCGAGCCGCTCACACCGGTGACAACGGTCATCACGCCCAGCGGGAACTTGACGTCAATGTTCTTGAGGTTGTTCTCGGTGGCTCCTTTCACCTCGATATACTGGCTCCACTTGCGGCGCTGTTTGGGCACAGGGATGGAGCGTTCTCCCGAGAGGTATTGTGCCGTGTAGCTCTCTGTGGCGTGTGCGAGCTGGTCGACAGGCCCTTGATAGGTGATGCTGCCGCCGTTGCGTCCTGCTTCGGGTCCCACGTCGATGAGGTAATCCGAATTGCGGATGATGTCCTCGTCATGCTCCACCACCACAACGGTGTTGCCCAGTTGCTGCAGCATGCGCAACACATGAATCAGTCGGTGGGTGTCGCGTGAGTGCAGGCCGATGGACGGCTCGTCGAGGATATACACCGAGCCCACCAGTGAACTGCCCAAGGCGGTAGCGAGGTTGATGCGCTGGCTCTCGCCACCCGACAACGTCGCCGACAGGCGGTCCAATGTCAGGTAGCCCACGCCCACGTCACACAGGTAATCCAGGCGTGCGTTCACTTCGGTGAGCAGCCGCTTGGCAATCTGTTTGTCGGTTTCGTCGAGCTCAAGGGCTTTGAACCACTGCGACAACTCCTTGACGGGCATGCGCACCAGATCGCTGATGGTCTTGCCGCCCACTTTCACATAGCCTGCTTGGGGCTTGAGGCGCGAACCGTGGCATGTGGGGCACACGGTGCGGCCGCGGTAGCGCGAAAGCAACACACGGTACTGGATGGCATAGGATTTACTCTTCACCCACTCAAAGAAGCCGTCGATGCCCTTCCACTCGCTGTCGCCCGTGCCGTGCCACAACAGGTCAAGCTGATCCTGCGTGAGCTCGTGATAGGGCTTGTGGATGGGAAAATCGTGCGCTGCGGCAACATGGATGAAGGCGTTTTTCCATTCACTCATCACCTGGCCGCGCCAGCACATCACCGCGTCGTCATACACCGAGCGGCTGCGGTCGGGCACCACCAGGGCGGGGTCGATGCCGATGACGTGGCCGAACCCTTCGCAGGTGGGGCACGCCCCGATGGGGTTGTTGAAGTTGAACATCAGGTCGCTGGGCTCGTCAAAGGTCATACCGTCCAGCTCAAATCGCTTCGAAAAACGATGCTCGCTCATCGTGCCGTCTTCTTGCCACACCGCGATGATGCACTCGTCTTTGCCCTCATAGAAAGCCGTTTGCAGCGAGTCCAGCAGGCGCATCTCGTCGTCGCGGCTGTGCGTCACGGCCATGCGGTCGATGAGCAGTCGGTAATCGGCGGCGTCAAGGTCACCAGGCATTTCCATGACTTGGGATATGTCCACAAACTTGCCCTCACGGGTCATCAGGCGGGAATAGCCGCCCTTGACGAGGATGTCGAGCTGCGTGTGCAGGTCACGACCCTCGGGGACGAGAATCTCGGTCAACAGGGCAAAACGGGTGCCGTCGGCTAGACTGTTGATGTGGCTGATCACATCGTTAGAGGTGTGCTTTTTCACCAGTTCACCCGAAATGGGCGAATAGGTCTTGCCCACGCGGGCAAACAGCAGGCGCAGATAGTCATACACCTCGGTGCTCGTGCCCACGGTGCTGCGCGAGTTGCGTGTCACGGTGCGTTGCTCAACGGCGATGGCGGGCGGCAGCCCGCGGATGAAGTCACAGTCGGGCTTGGTCATGCGGCCCATAAACTGGCGTGCATAGGACGACAGACTCTCCACATAGCGGCGCTGGCCCTCGGCATAGAGTGTGTCGAATGCCAACGACGACTTGCCGCTGCCCGACAGGCCGGTCACCACGACCAGCTTGCCACGCGGTATCGCCACGTCAACGTTCTTCAGGTTGTTGACGCGGGCTCCCTTGATGATGATGTCGCCTGATGTTCCCATGTAGCTTAAAAACGGCCTGCAAAGATACTGCAAGTCGAGCGGAAAACAAAATTTATTTTGATTTTCCCGAGCCACCGCATGTCTTCGACGAACGGCGAAGCCCAGAGTCTGCGGTCCGGCTATCTCGTGAAAAATCCTCCCATTCCCAACAACTTTTCAAAAACCACTCGTGCCCCACCTCCCGTCTCATCCGCCATCTCCATCCAGTCCAGATTATTTAGTCATTCCAATTCATCTATCCTCGCGGATGCCAACTGAAAACTTTTTACTATATTTGCGGCAAATTATAACCCTTAAACTGAATCGTTTTGAAAAAGGAACCATTACGTTATAGGCTGGTCGTCTTTGTGGCGGCCATGGCATGTGTCCTGGGCACCAGCGCCCAAGAGGCCTATGCCTGCTACACGTCGTCGAACACGACACTCTCCTTCTACTATGACAACCTGCGTGACCGACGCCCGGGCACGACCTACGATTTGAATGCGGGCGCTACCGATACTGGTTGGGACACCGACGGCACTAATGCCAGTGTGACCAGAGTGATCTTTGACCCCTCGTTCGCTGATGCACGCCCGACAACTACCTATGATTGGTTTTACATGATGCAGAATCTTCAGACAATCACGGGCTTGAGTTACTTGAATACCAGCGAGGTGACCAATATGGGCTGGATGTTCACTCGCTGTTCTTCTTTGAACAGTCTTGACCTGAGTGGCTTCAACACGTCTGGGGTGACCAATATGGGAGAGATGTTCAACGGATGCACCAGTCTGCAAACCATTTATGTGGGCAATGGCTGGAGCACAGTGGCTGTAGTTGCTTCTGCTGATATGTTCAAGAACTGCACCAGCTTGGTGGGCGGCAAGGGCACGACCTATGATGACAACCATACCGACAAGACCTATGCCCACATCGACGGCGCACCCAGCAACCCTGGCTACTTCACCGATAAGAATGGCCTTGAGCCTTATGCCTGCTACACTGAGTCGAACACGACGCTCACGTTCTACTGCGACAACCAGCGAAGCTCTCGTCCTGGAACGACCTATGATTTGAACACGGGTTCCAACGAACCTGATTGGTACGCCGACGGCACTTATGAGCATGTGACCCATGCGGTCTTTGTCCCCTCGTTTGACAATGCCCGCCCCACGACCACCTTCTCATGGTTTTGTGACATGCAGAATCTTCAGACCATCACAGGTATGAATTACCTGAATACCAGCGAGGTGACCAATATGGCTTGGATGTTTGCCAGCTGCAATGCGTTGACTGATCTTGATTTGAGCAGTTTCAACACGTGCAATGTGACCTCGATGTGGGGCATGTTCGTTGACTGCTATCTGCTGCAAAGCCTTGACTTGAGCAGTTTCAACACGTGCAATGTGACCGATATGGAATCTATGTTCTATCACTGCGCCAATCTGCGCGCCATTGATGTGGGCTATGGTTGGAGCACCGATGCCGTGACGCACTCCTCAAATATGTTCTTTCATTGCACTTTCCTCGTGGGTGGACAGGGCACGACCTACAATGCCAGCCACATTGACAAGACCTATGCCCGCATAGACGGCGGCCCCAGAAACCCGGGCTACTTAACTGGGAAGGATAACGCTATGCGTGGCGATGTGGACGGCAATATCGACGTGAACATGGATGACCTGACCACCTTGATTAACTACCTGCTTACAAGCAACAGTGCAGGCATCAATACGGCCAATGCGGCAAGCTGCGACAGTCCCAGCAGCACCACCGTGACCATGGATGATTTGACCGCCTTGATCAACTATCTGCTCAACAACTCCTGGCAGTAAATTAGAAGTTAGAAGTTAGGGGTTGGAAGTTAGGAGAGCGGATACCAAAGTGTTTATTGGATTTATTATATTCTTTTTTTTCATCGCGTCTTTGTATGGGGCTAAAAAGTGCGAGGCAGCCAAAAAAAAATGAAATAATTTGTGTGAATGAAAAAGAAAGAGTAATTTTATAGCCTCAAATATCAATGTCATCGCTTTCTGTGGCATGGTATTTGCAGATGATTACCATAACTAAGACATTATTAATTTTTAATTTTCAGACTGATATGAAACCGATTAACATTGTTATGGCTGTCGTTGGTGGTGCAATCGCCGGCGCTGCAGTAGGTTTGCTTTTTGCCCCCGAGAAAGGTGATGACACGCGCAAGCGCATCGCAGACATCCTGCGTGAACAAGGCGTGAAACTCAAAGGTTCCAAACTCGACAATCTCGTGAACGACATTGCCGAGGAGATTAAGGACAAGATGGATTAATAACACTTCAAAATAACAAAAACAATGAGAGGATTAAGTTTATTGTATGCATTCCTGGGTGGCGCTTTGGTAGGCGCTTCGGCAGCCGTGCTCTTCGCTCCCGAAAAAGGTTCTGACCTGCGTAGCCGCATCAAGGAGATGCTCAAGAAGAACGGCATCGACTTCAGCGACGACGAGGTGGAGCAGCTGGTGAAGCAAATCAGCGCCCAGATCGAGGACTGACAAAATAGCACCTTCCCTGACAGGGTGTGTCACCCCAAGCGGACACACCCTGCAGGGTTAATGCTGCTTAAGCGAATATTGCGTATTTCGCTTTTCAAGGGATCGTGTGATTTGCATGAATGCGGATGCCCGATCTGTTAATTAGCGAAATTGGCTTCGCCGAGCTAAAGGTTCGTAGTTTTAAAATCAAGCGCCATGGCGTGAGAAAAAATGAATGAGATAGATTATAAAAAACTGTTCAGCGAGGCGCGCAAGTTCTTCTCGCTCGAGTGGGAATATACCAAGCTCACCGCTGTCGAGAAACTGGCGGTGCTGCTCTCGGCCACAGCCTTTGTCGCTGTGGTCATCATCATCGCCACATTCGCCTTGAGCTATGTGTTCTCGGCGCTGATCTCGGCACTGGCCAACGCACTTGGATGCACATGGGGTGCGCAGCTCATTGCCGCAGCATTGCTGCTGTTGCTGCTACTTGTGGTGTTCGCTTTCAAGCGTCAGCTCATCGTTGACCCCATCGCGCGGTTCGTGAGCAAACTGTTCCTAAAACCCGAAGACAATGAGTGACGACACCAACACGGGCAACGCCACGCTGCCCATCAATGACGATAATGCCGAGTGGAAGGGCATGACTATCGAACAGCTCAGGCGCGCCCGGGCCAAGGCCCTCGTGCGCAGGGAAGTGGGACGTGCCACCATGCAATACAGCCTTGACAATGTCAAGGATAATGTGCAAAACAATGGTGTGAGGGCGCTCATGTTCTCGCCGGGCACAGTGTCAAGTCTCAAGACGGCCGATTATGTGCTGCTGGGATTCAGGCTCACACGCTGGCTCATGGGACTGCGCAACAACCGCCGTCGCCGTCGCTATTGACGAGACGCATGATTTCCAGTTTGGCCTGTTTCGTATCTGTCACATCGGCCGAAATAATCGAAAAAACACGAAAAAAGTCACTTTTTTTTCAAAAATAATTGTTGTTTTTTTGATTTTATCTATATTTGCAGCCCGAAATCTTTGCGATTTCAACCGAGTTTGTATCAAATTTTAATGATTAATAATAACTAAAACATAACTGCCTATCGACAAACATTACTCTTATTGACCAATAACTGAAAGTAATGAAGATCTATAATGACAAGAGCGATGAGCAACTCATTTCGCTGTATGTCGATGGCAAGAACGAGGCCTTTGATGAGCTCCTGGAGAGACACAAGGACCGTATTTTCATGTATATATATCACTCGGTGAAAAACGACGATGTCGCCAATGACATCTTCCAGGACACCTTTGTCAAAGCCATCACCACCATCAAGCAGGGACGATATGTCGAGAACGGGCATTTCCCCGCGTGGATCACACGCATCGCCCACAACCTGATTATTGACTACTACCGTCAGGTCAGGGCCGAGAACCTGCAGTCCACCGACGACACCGACACCAACATCCTTAACCGCAAGGACCTGGCCGACGTGACCGTCGAGGACACCCTCATCACCACTCAGATTCACAACGACGTGCGCAAGCTCATCAAGGCCCTGCCCGCCAGCCAGCGCGAGGTGCTCGTGATGCGTTACTACAGGAATATGAGCTTCAAGGAAATCGCCGACACAACCGGCGTGAGCATCAACACTGCTCTGGGACGCATGCGCTACGCTATCTTGAACATGCGCCGTCTGGCCGAAGAGCACAACATCGTCCTCACAATGTGAGATTAGGCATTAGGTTCTAGGCGTTAGGCTTTAGGGGGCATCCGCATTCCATCCTTCGGAATGCGGATGCCCCCCGTCTTCTCCCGTCGATCCAGATCATCCAGTCCCTCCATTCTAAAGTCTAAAACAAAAAACGAAAAAATCCTTGATGCCCGTTAGGGCAAAAAATGGCGCGAAATTTTGTCAGTCGGGTAAAATGTAGTACCTTTGCACCCGCTTTTTGAGAACAAACATTTATCATCCTTATACACAACAAGTAATGAACGTAAGTTTTGAACAGATTGATGCGGTGAACGCGATGCTCACCGTTGACATCAAGAGAGAAGATTTCGCAAACGATGTGAATAAAGAGGTTGCAGCAATGGGTGTGCGCCATCCGCTCAAGGGCTTCCGCCCCGGCAAGGCTCCCAAGTCGTTGCTCATGAAGTTTTACGGACCCAGCGTGACCGCCGACGTGGTGGACCGCATGGTGGGTAAAGCTGTCTATGACTACATCCGCGAGAACAAGCTGCACGTGCTGGGCGAGCCGTTGCCCAACGAGGACACCAAGGTGGACATCATGAAAGACGAGGAGATGACCTTCAAGTATGACCTGGGTCTGGCTCCCGCCATCGAGCTCAAGCTCAACAAGCGCATCAATGTCCCCTATTACAATATCGAGGTGACCGACCAGATGGTCGACGATGCCATCGCCCATGACCGCAAGCGTCTGGGCACGCTCGTTGACGGTGAGGTCAGCGACAAGGAGTCGATGCTGCGTGGCTCGCTCATCCAGCTCGATGAGCAGGGCAACGACATGCCCGAGGGCATCAAGGTGGAGCACACCGTAATCTCGCCGCGCTATCTGGCCGACGAGGAAGAGGCTGCCAAGTTTGTCGGCGTGAAGGTGGGTGACAATATCGTGTTCAACCCCCACAAGGCCAATAACGGAAACGTAGCCGAGCTGTCGGCAATGCTCAACGTGGACCGCAACCTGGCTGGTGACGTGAAGAGCGACTTCCGTGTCACCATCGAGGAGATTAAGGTGAACCAGGAGGCCGAGATGAACGAGGAGTTCTTCAAGGGCGTGCTCGGCGTCGAGACCGATGTCAAGGACGAGGCCGCTTTCCGCGAGGCCATGCGTGGCATGATCGCTCAGGCTAACATTCCCGAGAGCAACTACCGCTTCACCGTGGACGCTCAGCGCATCCTCACCGACAAGGCCGGCGAATTGGCTCTGCCCGAGGAGTTCTTGAAACGCTTCTTGAAACTGCGCCGTGAGCAGGACAACAAGGAGAACACCGAGGTCACCGACGAGGAGGCTCAGTCGATGTTCAAGCAGCTGCGCTGGCAACTGGTCAAGGACCACATTGCTCAGGAACTGGGCGTAAAGGTCGAGAAGGAAGACATCGACACCGCTGCATTCATCTTCGCACAGCAGCAGCTGTCGCAGTACGGCATCTATAACGCTCCCGAGGACCTGGTGAAGCAGCAGGCCGAGCGTTACATGCAGGATGAGCGCGCCTTTGAGATGATTCAGGAGCACGCCATCGACAACAAGTTCTTTGCTGCCGTTCGCGAGGCTGTCAAGGTCAACGAGAAGACCATCAGCGTCGAGGACTTCCGCAAGCTCTATGAGAAGGACGAGAAGTAATCCTTCTAGGGCCAATCAATCATAATGATGGGGCAGGGGTGCTGACACCTCGCCCCATCATTGTTTAATGTGTAGGGGGCAGCCGATGTGGCAGACTGCATTTTTGTCATGCCATGGACGGCTGGCTCGCTTTTTGTGTAGTGACATGTGAAAGATTTTGGATTGTGAAAAAAAAGTTACCCTATCTGATATGGGATTGAGAAAAAAATAGTATCTTTGAACAAAAATTTTTTAACTGACTGATTTATTTATGGAAAACGATTTCAGAAAATTTGCTGTGCATCATCTCGGAATGAACGGACTGGCCCTCGATCAGTTCGCCGCCGGTGTGTCTAACAACTATATCTCGCCCACCATCATGGAGGAGCGCAAACTCAACGTCACACAGCTCGACGTGTTCTCGCGACTGATGATGGATCGCATCATCTTCCTGGGAACTCAGGTGGACGACTACACTGCCAATGTCATTCAGGCGCAGCTGCTCTATCTCGACAGCGCTGACCCCGGCAAGGACATCTCGCTGTACATCAACTCGCCCGGTGGCTCGGTCTATGCAGGACTGGGAATCTATGACACTATGCAGTATATCCAGAGCGATGTATCCACCATCTGCACCGGCATGGCAGCTTCGATGGCTGCGGTGCTGCTCGTTGCGGGACATAAGGACAAGCGCTTTGCCCTCAAGCACAGCCGCGTGATGATTCATCAGCCCATGGGCGGCATCAGCGGTCAGGCTTCGGACATCGAGATTACCTCGCGCGAGATTCTCAAGCTCAAGCAGGAACTCTACACCATCATCAGCGACCATTCAGGCCAGCCCTATGACAAGGTCTATGCCGATAGCGACCGTGACTACTGGATGACGGCTGCCGAGGCCAAGGAGTATGGCATGATTGACAACGTCCTCATCCGTCAAGACAAACCCGCTGAAACTCAATCAGAGTAAGGTTAAGCATGGCCAAGAAGAAAGAGACCAATTCAATGTATTGCAGTTTTTGTGGCCGTTCAGACCGTGAAGTGGAACTGATGCTTCCCGGCATGAACGGCTGCATCTGCAACGAGTGTGCCGAGCGTGCCGTGGAAATATCCCATGAGTACCTCGACAAGAGGTCGCGCTCGATGCTGCCCGACCTTGATATGGAAACATTGCCTAAACCCGAGGAAATCAAGGCCTATCTTGACCAGTATGTCATCGGCCAGGAGACCGCCAAACGCTATCTGTCGGTGGCAGTGTATAACCACTACAAGCGACTGAATCAGAAGAACGACGACATCGACATCGAGAAGAGTAACATCATCATCGTGGGACCCACAGGCACCGGAAAGACCCTGTTGGCCAAGACCATCGCACGCATGTTGAAGGTGCCCTTTGCTATCGTCGACGCCACGGTGCTCACCGAGGCCGGTTACGTCGGCGAGGACATCGAGAGCCTGCTGACAAGGCTGCTGGCGGCATGTGACTATAACGTCGCCGAGGCCGAGCGCGGCATCGTCTTCATCGACGAGATCGACAAAATCGCGCGCAAGGGCGACAACCCATCCATCACCCGCGACGTCAGCGGCGAGGGCGTCCAGCAAGGACTGCTCAAGCTGCTCGAGGGGTCGGTGGTCAACGTGCCCCCGCAAGGCGGCCGCAAGCATCCCGAGCAGAAGATGATTGCTGTCGACACCAAGAACATCCTGTTCATTTGTGGCGGTGCCTTTGAGGGCATCGAGCGCAAGATCGCCCAGCGACTCAACACCCATGTCGTGGGCTTTGGCGCCGGCAATCACATCAGCAAGACCGACCGTGACAAACTGCTGCATTTCGTCGCTCCGCAGGATCTGCGCAGCTACGGCTTGATTCCCGAAATCATCGGCCGTTTGCCCATCCTCACCAACCTGGAGCCCCTGGATCGTGACGCCCTGTTGCGCATCCTCACCGAGCCCAAGAACGCCATCGTGCGCCAGTACAAGAAACTGCTTGAGATGGACGGCGTGGAACTGGTTATCGATGACGATGTGCTGGGATTCATCGTGGACAAGTCCATTGAGTATAAACTGGGTGCGCGAGGCCTGCGCAGTCTGTTCGAGACCATCATGATCGATGTCATGTATCAGGCGCCCACCTTGGGCAAGAAACGCTATGTGTTGACGCGTGAGTTCGCCGAGCGCCAACTCTCGAAATCCAACTTCGATTTGCTGTCACAGACTGCCGGATGACGCCAATCGGGGTGATGCCTCTTGTTTTCAGTAAACCCTAAAAAGATTTTAAAAAATAAAAAATAATTGTCCATTTCACAAAAGTGTACTATATTTGTGAAATCGTTGTAACCCTAAATTTTACCAAACTATGGCGAAAAACAATAAGTTGGTATCTGCCTTGAAGGAATTCTTCGGGTTTGAGACTTTCAAAGGCAACCAGGAAGCCATCATCGAGAACCTGATGGCCGAGCGTGACACGTTCGTCCTCATGCCCACCGGTGGCGGCAAATCCCTGTGCTACCAGCTCCCGGCGCGTCTCATGGAAGGCACGGCCATTGTCATCTCTCCACTCATTGCCTTGATGAAGAATCAGGTCGATGCCATGCGCAGTTACAGCGAGGAGGACGGCATCGCGCATTTCATGAACTCCTCTCTCTCCAAACAGGCCATTGAGGAAGTGAAAAGGGACGTGCGCAGCGGGCGCACCAAACTGCTGTATGTGGCTCCCGAGTCGCTCACCAAGGAAGAGAATGTCGCCTTCCTCAAGGATGTGCCCATCTCTTTCTATGCCGTGGATGAAGCACACTGTATCTCGGAATGGGGACATGATTTCCGCCCCGAGTACCGCAATATCCGGCCCATCATCAACCGCATCGGTGTGCGACCCATCATCGCTCTCACGGCAACAGCCACGCCCAAGGTGCAGCATGATATCCAGAAGAACCTTGTCATGACCGATGCCGCGGTCTTCAAGTCATCGTTCAACCGTCCCAACCTCTATTATGAGGTGAGGCCCAAGAGCAAAGACGTGGATCGTGAAATCATCAAATTCATCAAGGCCAACGAGGGAAAGTCGGGCATCATCTATTGTTTGAGCCGTAAAAAGGTGGAGGAACTCGCCGAGGTGCTCCGTCTCAACGACATCAAGGCGCTGGCCTATCATGCCGGCATGGAGAGCGCGGTGCGCAGTGCAAACCAAGATGCCTTCTTGAGCGAGGATGTCGATGTCATCGTGGCGACCATCGCCTTCGGTATGGGTATTGACAAGCCCGATGTGAGGTTTGTCATCCACTATGATATCCCCAAGAGTCTGGAGGGTTACTACCAGGAAACGGGACGTGCCGGTCGCGACGGTGGCGAAGGCAAGTGCATCACCTTCTACTCCCGCAAGGATCTGGACAAACTGGAGAAATTCATGCAGGGCAAGCCCATTGCCGAGCAGGAAATCGGCAAGCAGCTGTTGCTCGAGACGCGCGATTATGCCGAGTCCTCGGTGTGCCGTCGCCGCTCGCTGCTGCACTACTTCGGTGAGTCCTATGAACAGGACAACTGCGGCAACTGCGATAACTGCCTCAAGCCCAAGAAACGTGTCGAGGCCAGCGAGGAGTTGCGCGCCGCCATCGAGACCATCATCACCCTGCGTGAGCGCTTCAAACCCGAGTATATCGCCCATGTGATGATGGGTGACGCCACATCCGATATTCAGGGTTACAAACACGACGAGTTGGATGTGTTCGGCTGCGCCGAGAAACGTGACGAGAAATTCCTGCTCGCCGTCATCCGCCAGGGTGTTTTTGCCGACTATCTGGCCAAGGACATCGAGAACTATGGTGTCATCAAGGTGACCCCCGAGGGCAAGAAATTCCTCTCGAGCCGTGAGAAATTCTGGATTGTCGAGGACAATGAGTACACCGAGATGCTCGATGAGGAATTGCACGGCGGTGGCAGCGGAGCCGTGGATTCACAGCTCTTCAGCATCCTCAAGGATTTGCGCCGCAAGATCGCCAAGCAGCACGGACTGCCCACCTATGTCATCTTCCAGGAGCCCTCGCTTGACGCGATGGCCACCACCTATCCCATCACCATCGAGGAATTGCGCAATATCCCAGGTGTGGGCCACGGCAAGGCGGCACGCTATGGCAAGGAGTTTGTCGAACTCATCAAGAAATATGTAGAGGAAAACGAGATCGAGCGCCCCGAGGACATGCGCGTGCGCACCGTTCCCAACAAGAGCCAGAAGAAGATAGACATCATCACGGCCATCGACCGCAAGGTGCCCCTCGACGCCCTGGCCGAGAGCAAGGACCTTGATTTTGATGAGCTGCTCGACGAACTCGAGGCGATTGTCTATAGCGGCACCAAGATCAACGTGTCTTACTTCATCGACGAGGCGCTTGATGCTGATATCGAGCAAGATATCTTCGACTACTTCAGGGACAGCGACACCGATGACATCGAGACCGCCATGCGGGAGCTCGGTGACGATTACACCGAGGAGGAAATCCGCCTCGTCCGCATCAAGTTCCTGAGCGAAATGGGCAACTGATCGCTGATTACCTGACGACATCATTGCTTCTGTCAATCACCCGAACGAAGCTTTTCAGTGCTGGTGATTGACAGAAGTTTTTGTAAAAAAAGCGCACGGGATATAATTTTTCTCGTGCGCGTGCGTTACTTTATAGTACATTAGAATGAAAAAACGTAAAATATAGATTACAAACCAACGAAGATGAAAGCAAAATTTTTGATTTCTTCATTGCTGTTGGGAACTGCGATCCTCGCTATAGCCAAGGGGGATCCTGTTCTCATGACCATTAACGGCAAAGACATCAAACTCTCTGAGTTTGAGTACCTTTATCACAAGAACAATCAACAGCAAGTCGAGAGCGAGACGCTCGAGCAGTATGTAGACCGCTTTGTGCTCTACAAGCAGAAGGTGGCTGACGCCGAGGCTGCAGGCATCGACACTACCGATACCTTCCGTCGTGAATTCGAGGGCTATCAGAATGACCTCGCTGCCCCTTACATGGCCGAGGATACCACCTACAAGTGGCATTTCGTCGAGGAGGCTTACGAGCGCAGTAAGAAAGAAATCAATATCAACCACTTCATGCTTCCGTTGGGCACCACCCCCGAGGCTAAGCAAGCCAGCATAGCCCTCATGGACAGCATTCGCACCTGTATCCTCAACGGTGAGAATTGGGCCGAGTTGGCCGATCGCTTCTCAAGCGATCCTTCCAAGTCTCGCAACCACGGTGATTACGGTTACATTAGTGCTTGCTCTTTCCCCTATGACTTCGAGAGTGAGGTTTACAACACGCCTGTAGGTCAGATTTCCAAGCCTTTCGCCACACAGTTTGGCATCCACATGGTCAGGGTGAATGATATCCGTCCCCGCAGCGACGTTCATGCTAAGCACATCCTCAAACTCTTCCCCCAGAATGCCACCGAGGAGCAAAAGGCTGCTTGCAAGGCGAAAATCGATTCAATCTACAACCTGCTGAAGGCTGGTGCTGACTTTGAGGAAATGGCTATTGCAGAGTCCGATGATAAAGCAAATGCACCCCGTGGCGGTGACCTGGGCTGGTTCCGCAGGGGACGCATGGTGCCCGAATTTGAGAATGTGTCCTTCTCTTTGCCCGACGGTACTATCAGTGAGCCTTTCGCCACACAATATGGCTATCACATTGTCAAGAAAGTGGCTCATGGTCTTCCCTCGTTGAGCGAGATGCGACCCACCATCGAGAACGTTATCAGCCGCGACGAGCGTGCCCGCCTGATTCATGAGAATCGCCTTAATGACCTCAAGAACAAGTGCGGTTTCAGCCTCAATCCCAATTTTGAGCCTTATGTTATGAGTGCGCTCACAGCCAATGGCGGATATGACTCGACCTTTGTTGTAGATAAGATCAAGGGCGCTGCCGTGCCCATGTTCACCTATGGCGACAAGAGGACAGCACTCCTGTCTGAGCTCTTCGCCTACTTGAATCCCAAGGCTAAGATTGCCGATGTCTCCAAGGCAAAGGATTATGTCATGGCAATGATGAATCCCGTTGCCGAGAAGATTTTGGGTGACTACAACGCACGCCAGCTCGTGGAAACCAACCCCGAGTATCGCAACTTGCTCAATGAGTACCGCGACGGCATGTTGCTTTTTGAAATCAGCAACCGTCGTGTCTGGAAGGCTGCAAGCAAGGATACCGTGGGACTTGAGCAGTATTTTGCCGCTAATCGTACTAAATACAATTGGGACGAGCCTCATTTCAAGGGCATCATCCTCAGTGCCAAGAACGACAGCGTCCTCAATCTGGTCAAAGCCGACATCATGACCCTTGATCCCGCAACCTTGACCGATGCCCTCCACAACAAGTACACCAATGACATCCGCATGGAGCGCATGGTGGTGAAGAAGGGTGAGAACCCCTATGCCGACTATCTCGCTTTCCATGAGGGTGAGAAACCCGAGCGCAAGGGATATGACGCGTTCATGATTCTCGAGGGCGGACTCATCAACCAGCCCGAGGAGATGTCCGATGTGCGTGGTGCGGTCACCAGCGACTATCAGGACGTGCTCGAGGAGCGTTGGAAAGAGGAACTTCAAGCCAAATATCCCGCTAAAATCAACAAGAAGGTCCTTAAGCAAGTCAAATAATAGGCTTTAATGCAAGGTTAAACAATCATTGACCCCGCAAGAGACAGAGATGCTCTTGCGGGGTTTTTGTTTGCTCCCGTGGCATGTGTGAATCTTAATTCATGTTTAAGTGCGCCAAAAACACGAATTTGCAATAAAAATTGACTTGATTTTTCTATTTTAAAAGAGTTTTGCTTAAATTTGCAGGATAATATCATAATTTACAAAACTTATCAGCTTATGAAGAAAAATTTACTATCTCGGTTCTGTGCCCTAGTGGTATGCATCGCATGCGCTTTGGGTGCCAATGCTTATGACTTCGTGTCGGATGGCATTTACTACACCATCATCAACGGTAACGAAGTCTCGGTTGTCAACAACGGTTCCATCAACACCTACTCTGGCGAAGTCACGATTCCTGCCACTGTGACCTATGGTGGGGTACAATACGCCATCACCTCTATCGGCGATTATGCCTTTTATACCACTGCAGGTGATTTGGAGACGATCCACTGCTATTGTACCACACCTCCTGCTGTCCATGCTAACTCATTCAGTTCTTGTGAGTACATCGTCGTTCCCTTTGAAGCGTTGGAGGATTATTATGTTGCCGATGGCTGGTCCACGGCCTACACCTACTACATCATGGGCGAGGTGTTTGATTTTGCTGTAGATAACATATTGTACAAGATTACCGGTGAGAACTCGGTAGGCGTGTGTCCCTCTTATATGGGCTATGGGAAAGAATCTGGGCATGAGATGTATGTTTGGAACAGCGCGCAAACCAATCTGGAAAACATTACCATCCCAGCTACGGTGGCACATGGTGGCAAAACCTATACCGTGACATCAATGGAGCCTTATGCTCTGTTTTATGGGCAGGCACGTAGTATCAGTCTGCCAAACACAATTACTGTAATTGGTGAAAGTGCGTTCTCTCAATGCTCTAAGATCACAGATTTCTCGCTGCCTGAGAGTGTCACGGTAATCAACGATTATGCTTTCTACGGTTGCTCAGCCATCGAGAATATGTCGTTGCCAGCGGGATTGACGCACATCGGGGTAGGTGCATTTATGTATCTCTACAAGTGGAACGTGGACCTTGTCATTCCCGAGAAGATCACCAGGATTGAACGAAATGCATTTTATCAGTGCTTTAAAATGCATACGCTCACTTTGGGACCTAATGTGGAGTGGATTGGAATTGATGCCTTCGGTAATCTTGATAGTCTTGCCGCCGTTATCTGTGAGCGCGAGGTGCCGCCGGTGATGGAGCATATTGAGTATGAAGAAGATGGACTTCAATTTTCCTATGATCCGTTCTATGTTTTCTTTTACTCACATAATGTTGTGCGTGTACCCTATGGCTCACACGAAGCCTATCGAAACGCCGATGTGTGGAACAAGTTCAATTATCTTGTCAGCGACCAAGTCGTTGAGCCTGCTAAGGCCGGTGACGTAACCGGTGATGATGAGGTGAACATGGATGACTTGACGAGGCTCATTAATTACCTGCTGACACAAGACGCCACAGGAATGAACTTGCTGGGAGCTGATGTTGATGGAAATACAAGCGTGACAATGGATGACTTGACCGCCTTGATTAACATGTTGCTCACCAACAGCAGTAATGGAATCACCAGGCCGGGCGAGCATCGGTTCTTGATCACAGGTGTGCCATTCACGATGATCAAGGTCGATGGCGGTTCTTTCATGATGGGCAATAGTGGCTTGACAGCTACTTCGCCGGTACATCAAGTGATCCTGTCAGATTACAATATCGGGCAGACCGAGGTGACACAGCGGTTGTGGAAAACTGTGATGAAGAGCAATCCAAGTGAATTCTCCGATGATTTGAACCGTCCTGTTGAAATGGTGAATTGGAATGATTGTCAGGACTTTGTCAGCAAGATGATTAAATTGACCGGTAAGAATTTCAGGCTGCCCACCGAGGCGGAATGGGAATTTGCCGCCCGTGGCGGAAACAGGAGCCAAGGGTATAACTACGCTGGCAGCAACACGCTTGGTGATGTGGCGTGGTACAAGTCCAACTCTGATGATAAAACGCATCCTGTCGCCACCAAGGCCCCGAATGAATTGGGCTTGTATGACATGACGGGCAATGTGTTCGAGTGGTGCCAAGACTGGTGGGGTTATTACACCAGTGGAGCGCAAGTGAATCCGCAAGGCCCTGCAAGCGGTGATGGCAAGGTGTGCCGCAGTTGTGGCTTTAACCGTACTGCCGGTACATCTTGGTTCTTCAACTACGGCCGCTGCTATGATGATGTTGAAACAAAAACCAATGATACTGGTATGCGACTTGCCTTGTAATCACCACAGGCTCGTTTGATTCCGTTGAATGATAACGGGACAAGCTATCAAAACGGCTGCGCCATAGCGTAGCCGTTTTGATTGTGTGTGATGTGAAAAAAAGTAGCTTGTTTGATGAATAGGGAAATTATCTTTAATTTTGCAATTTCAATGATAATTCATTCGTTTGATAATCAAAACAAGTTATTGATAATGATGATAAGACGAGGCTTTTTGACTGGATTGTTGTGCGCGTTTGCCACGATGATGGCAATGGCACAGGTGAATGCTGCACTGCAGGTGCAGGAACTGGAGTTGAGTAACGGCATGAAAGTGTGGCTGAATGTCGACCATAGTCAGCCCAAGGTGTTCGGGGCCGTGGTCGTTAACGCTGGTTCTATTGACTGCCCCGACACGGGTATTGCCCATTATTTTGAGCACATCATGTTCAAGGGCACCGATGAGCTTGGCACTGTCGATTATGCTGCCGAGAAGGTTTATCTGGACTCCATCTCGATGAAGTATGACGAACTGTCGCACACGACCGATGTCAAGCAGCGCAAGGCGCTGCAGCACGACATCAATCAACTCAACATCAAGGCTTCGCAGTATGCCATTCCCAACGAGTTCAACCGCCTGATTTCCAAGTATGGCGGCTCGGACTTGAACGCGGGCACTTCCTATGATTTCACTTTCTATCACAACACGTTCTCACCGCAGTTCATCGAGCAGTGGTGCGAGTTGAACAGCCACCGCCTCATCCATCCCGTCTTCCGTCTGTTCCAGGGCGAGTTGGAGACGGTCTATGAGGAGAAGAACATGTACAGCGACGATCCCGGCTCGATGATGCTGGAGCAGATTACTGGCAAATTCTTCGCTGGTACCCCCTATGCCTATCCCATCATCGGCAGCACCGAGAGTTTGAAGAACCCTCGCCAGTCCGACATGGAGGCGTTTTACAGGAAATACTATGTGGCTTCCAACATGGGACTGGTGCTGTCGGGTGACGTCGATCCCGCAACAATTATGCCCGTGCTGGAGCGCACGTTCGGAAGCCTGGAGCGCGGAGTGAAGCCTGTGCGTGAAAAAGTCGTGGCTCCTGCCATCGTGGGACAGCCCGAAGAGCAATTTCTCTTCCCCATGCCCCTCATCGGCATGAGTGCGATGCTCTTCCGCGGTCCCACCGACTATGATGCCGACGCTCCTGCCATGAAGGTGGCGTTGGCCCTGCTCAGCAATGACAACAAGACGGGCCTGCTCGATGAGTTGACCAACAAGAACCGCGTCTATTTGAGCATGCCCTTAAACATGGGGATGAATCAGGCATCGGCCTTGGCAGTGATGGTTGTGCCCAAGCTGTTTTGCAAGGTCAAAACGGCCGAGAATCTGTGCCTTGAGCAGATTGAGAAACTGAAAAACGGTGAATTCACCGACGAACAGTTGCAAGCCGTCAAGAAAGGCATCGCCCGCGACAACCAGAAGGAGATGGAGTCCATTACCGGGCGCAGCGAACTCATGGTGGCAGCCATGTCGGCCGGTGTGAAGTGGGAGGATTTCGTGCGTCTTAATTCAAGCGTCATCGACATCACCCGCGAGGATGTCACCCGAGTGGCTCGCAAGTATTTCACCGACAATTTCTACCGTTTCCACAAGAAGAACGGTCGCGTGCCCGTCGAGCAGATTGCCAAGCCCGAGTACACGCCCGTCAAGCCGCAGCATGCGGGTGACAAGTCGGCATTCGCCCAGCGTCTGGAGCAGATTCCCGTTCAGGATGCGGCTCCGCGTCTGCTCGATTTCAATCGCGACGCCGAGAAGGTGAAGATGCAAGGCGGCAACACCCTCTATTCTGGTCCCAACCCGTTGAACAATGCTTTCACGCTCATCATCAATTTCCACAAGGGCACCCTGCAAGACAAGCGACTCGAAGCAGCCGCTGAATATGTGACCGAACTGGGAACCGACTCCTTGGAAGTCAAGGATTTCGGCGCTGCGATGCAGCGGCTGGGAGCGAAAATGAGTGTTGCTTCTGATGAGCAGATGACAACAGTCGCACTCAGGGGTGAGGACGAGAATTTGGAGGAAACCTTGCGATTGCTGGGGCATTTCCTGGGCCGCATGAAAGCCGATGAGGAGAAATTGGGCTCGATTAAGGATGCCGCCGGTCCAGATGAGAAATCATTTTGGGATGATAACACCGAGGTCTTTGCCGCCCTTGCCTATAAGGTGGCGCGCGGTGAGCGTTCATCCTATCTCACCCGCTTGACGGCCAAGGAATTGAAAAAACTCAAGGCCGCTGACCTCATCGCAGCCTTCAAGGGCCTGTATGATTGCCGTTGCGACGTTGCTTACAGCGGCAAGTTGCCCGCTGCTCGTGTGGCTGATTTGCTTACTGCCCAGCTGCCTCAACTCAAGGGCACGCAAGAGAACCCGATGCAGGATATTCAACTGCAAACCCCGCAGACGCCCACTGTCTATGTCTTTGACTTGCCCAAGTCGCGCCAGACCATCCTGGGTTTCTATCGCCCGTTGACAGGCGTGGTGAGCGATCATGACAAGGCCTGCCTGAAGATGTGGGGTGAATACTTCGGTGGTGGTATGTCCTCGGTGCTTTTCCAGGAGGTGCGCGAGTTCCGCTCGATGGCCTACGCCTCACAAGGTGCGGCTATGACCCCGTCGCTGGCCCGTTCCACATCACCGAGTGCCTACCTCTCGCTGATTGCTACCCAGGCCGACAAGTCGATGCAAGCCATCACCTTGTTGGATTCGCTCATCAACGACATGCCCGTTAATGTAGAGAACTTGAGCGTGGCCCGTCAGAGTCTGCTCAACGACATCAACAACTCTTATCCCACCTTCCGCGGAAAACCCTTGATGATAGCGCTTTCCGAGCGTCTGGGATACACTGCCGACCAGAATACTGCAATGGTCGAGCAACTGCCCGCGTTGACCCAGCAGGATATCGAGGATTTCTATGCCCGCAACATCAAGAATCAGCCCTATCAGCTGATGATTGTGGGCAACCTCAAGAAACTTGATCTCAAGGATCTTGCTAAATATGGCAACATCGTCAAGGTCAAGAAAGAAGATATCTACCGCACCAAGCCTCTCAAGAAGTAATCTTTTCTCGGGAGACAACCTTTATCTGCAGGGCCGCTCTCATCGAGTGGCCCTGTTTCTTGCTGCCACCGATAGTCATGGGTTCAAATTAACAAACATTTTATCAATTCTTTTTGTTCTGCGGCCGACTTTCAGTAATTTTGCAGTTTGAAACTGAATAAAACGAAGATACAAGTGAAATACAGATTTTTTAGCACGTTGATGCTGGCCATAGCAGCCTTGGCGGCAGTGGCGCAAAATAGTGTGGCAGAGGAAGTTGCATGGGTTATCGGTGACGAGCCTATCTTCAAGAGCGAAATCGAGGAACAGTACCAGCAGGCTCTGTACGAGCGGGTGGCGATAGACGGCAACCCCTATTGTGTCATTCCCGAGCAGATGGCTCTGGACAAACTCTTCCTGGATCAAGCCCGCATCGACACGGTCGAGGTTTCGTCATCGGCCATCAGTGCCGAGGTCGAGAACCGAATCAATTTCTTCATCGCCAACCTCGGCTCAAAGGAAAAAGTGGAGGAGTACTTCCGCATGCCCTTGCCGCGATTGCGCGATAAACTCAACGAGGTCTATAGTGACCAATACTGCATCCAGCAGGTACAGAACGAGTTGACCAAGAATGTCAAGGCCACGCCTGCCGATGTGCGCAAGTTCTATAATTCCCTCTCCAAAGACTCGCTGCCTTACATCCCCATGCAGGTCGAGACGCAGATCATCACCATCAACCCCGTCATTCCCCAACAGGAAATTGACGAGGTGAAGGCACGTTTGCGCGACTACGCCAATCAGGTCAACAGCGGTGAGCGCGAGTTCTCCACGCTGGCCATCCTCTACAGTCAGGACCAGTCCACAGCGGTCTATGGCGGTGAGACGGGTTTCCAGAGCCGTTCGGTTCTCCTGCCGGAGTATGCCACGGCAGCATTCAACCTCAATGACAACAAGCGCGTGTCCAACATCGTTGAGACCGATGACGGTTACCACATCATCCAGCTCATCGAGAAACGCGGTGACCGCATCAACACCCGTCACATCCTGCTCCGTCCCAAGGTGAGCGACAAGGATTTGACCGATGCGTTGTCACGTCTGGATTCGGTGCGCACCGACATCCTCCAGAGCAAGAAGACTTTTGACGAGATGGCGCTCTTCATCTCCCAGGATAAGGACTCTCGCAACAACAATGGCCACATGCTCAACGAGAAAAATCACAGCAGCCAGTTCGAGATGGCCGACCTGCCCGCCGAGGTGGGCAAGAAAGTCGCCACCATGCAACCTGGTGACATCAGCGAGCCGTTTGTCATGATCAATCCCAAGACGCGTCGCGAGCAGGTGGCTATCGTCAAGCTGGTCAAGCGCATTGACGGCCACAAGGCTGACCTCGCCGAGGACTACATGATCATCAAGGACATGTGCGAGGCTGCCGAGAAGGAGAGAATCATCCACGATTGGGTCATCCAGAAGCAAAAGAGCGTCTATGTCTACATCGAGGAAGGGTGGCGCGATTGTGACTTCAAGTACGACTGGCTCAAGAAAGAAAAAACTAAATAATTAATTTATTTCTCCTGCTGCAATGCCGGCTTCGAGCAACATGAGGCAATGGACCGTCAACAAGCGTTGGCGGCATCTTGTCGCAGTGTGTTGTCTCATGGCGTTGATGATGTCGCCCATGGTTTGGGCGCAGAATCCTTCCCGCCCAGTGAAGTCGCGCCCCACCCAGCAGGTCAACAAGCACAAGCCCACCAATCCGCAGTCACCGCAGGCTGCCCGCAAGGGCTCCAAAGGCCCCACAGTGAAGCGCATCACCCCGCAAATTCCCAAGGCCAACCGCAACCAGACCAACAAGGTCTTTCTTGAGAATGCCGACATCCTCAAGGCCAACGAGGCCGTCAGCACCGACTATCAGGTGCTGAAAGGAAATGTCAGGTTCCGCAGGGGCGACATGTATATGTTCTGCGACAGTGCCTACTTCTATGCCGAGACGAGTTCGCTCGATGCGTTCGGCCATGTGCGCATGACACAGGGCGACACCTTGTGGGTCTATAGTGACGTGTTGCACTACTATGGTGACCAGGGCGTGGCCGAGTTGCGCAGCAACGTGCGCCTCGAGAACCGCAGCACCACCTTGCTGACCGATGCGCTTGACTATGAAATCAATTCCAATGTGGGCTATTATTTCGACGGCGGCACCATCGTCGACAACCGCAACAACACCGAGCTCAGTTCGCAATATGGCCGCTATGAGCTGGATACCAAGCAAGCCGAGTTCTCTCGAGACGTGCATCTTGTGAATGACCGTTACGAGATGTTCACCGACCTGTTGGATTACAACACCCAGAGCCACATCGCCCGCATCACCAGCGAAACCCTCATCGTGAGTGACAGCAACACCATCAACACGAGCAACGGGTGGTATAACACAAGTGCCGATGATGCGACTTTGTATGAGCGGGCGCTCATCACTGCCAAGGACGGCAAAACGCTGCAGGGCGACACGGTCTATTACAACCGCAACCGCAATTATGGCGAGGCCAGCGGTAATGTGATTATCACCGATCCCAGCAACAAGGTCATCCTGGACGGCGATTACGGCTACCACGATGACAATGCCCATTACAGCTATGTCACGCGTCGCGCCCGTGCCCGCGAGTTCTCGCAGAAGGATACCATCTACCTGCATGCCGACACCCTGTGCACCCTCATCAACCACATCGTGAACGATTCGGTCAACGACTCGGTGCGAGTGCTGCGAGCTTTCAATCAGGTGCGTTTCTATCGCAGCGATGTGCAGGGCATTTGCGACTCGTTGCAGCTCAGCGAGGCCGACACCATCATCAACATGTACCGCCATGCTGTGGTGTGGAATCTGGAACGGCAGATTTTCGGTGACGAGATCAATATCCATCTCAACGACAGCGCTGCCGATTGGGCGACACTGCCCACAGGGGGCTTCATGGCCGAGCATTTGGGCGAGATTTATTATGACCAGCTCAGTGGCAAGAAGATGAAAGCATGGTTCGAGGATAAGGAATTGCGGCGCCTGGATGTGGACGGCAATGTGCAGGTCATCATGTTCCCGCAGGAGGAAGATTCCACCTACAACAAGATGGTCAATGCCGAGTCCAGCTATCTGCGCCTGAACCTCAAACCCAAGCAGGAGGTGGACCGCATCACCATGTGGCCCGAGGTGTCGGGCAAGGTCTCGCCCCTGTATTTGACCAAAAAGGCCGACATGTATCTGCCGCAGTTCAAGTGGTATGATGCCTTGCGCCCCAAGACACCCGATGATATATATGATGTCAGCGATGAGCTCAAGGAACTCATGCGCTCTATCGAGGGCGGCACGCGCCGGCGCTCGGGCAGCGGTGCCAACAAGCCATCAGTACCCACTGGAAACGCGTCAGCAATAACCACTGAAACACCCGTACAGCCATGAGTGATGTGATAAAACTTCTGCCCGATTCTGTCGCCAACCAGATTGCTGCCGGTGAGGTGATTCAACGCCCCGCCAGTGTCATTAAGGAACTGGTGGAGAATGCGATTGATGCTCAGGCAAGCCATGTGCAAATCATTCTCAAGGACGCGGGACGCACCCTCATCCAGATCATTGATGATGGGGTGGGGATGAGCGAGACCGACGCACGACTGGCCTTTGAGCGGCACAGCACAAGCAAAATCCGCACGGCCGATGACCTGTTCACCCTGCACACCATGGGCTTTCGTGGCGAGGCATTGGCTTCGATAGCCGCCATCTCGCAGGTGGAGCTGCGCACGAGGCGTCACGACGAGCAACTGGGCACGAGGCTGCTCATCAACGCGTCGCAGTGCGAGAGCCAGGAGCCCGACATGTGTCCTGTGGGCAGCAACTTCATGATCAAGAACATCTTCTTTAATGTGCCCGCTCGACGCAAATTCCTCAAGTCCAATCAAGTGGAACTGAGCAATATCGTCAAGGAGTTTGAGAAACTCGCGCTCATCAATAACGAGGTGGAGTTCACGCTCATCCACAACGGCACGGTGATGTATAAACTGCTGAAAGGCTCTTTCCGCCAGCGCATTGCTGCCCTCATGGGCAACAGCATTGACCAGCAGTTGCTGCCCGTGAGCATCGACACCACGCTGGTGAAGGTGCAGGGCTATGTGGGCAAACCCGAGAATGCCCGCAAGCGCAATGCCCTCCAGTTCATGTTTGTCAACGGGCGTTTCATGCGTCATCCCTATTTCCACAAGGCGGTGATGACGGCCTACGACCAGCTCATCCCCGAGGGCGAGCAACCCAACTATTTCCTGCGTTTTACTGTCGATCCGCAAGCCATCGACGTGAACATACATCCCACTAAGACCGAAATCAAGTTCGAGGACGAGATGCCCATCTGGCAGATTCTTGCCGCTGGCGTCAAGGAGACGTTGGGACGTTTCAGCGAGGTGCCCTCGATTGACTTCGACACTCAGGATGCCCCGACCATTCCTGCCTACAGCAACCATGTTGAGGTGCATCATCCCGAGATTGAGGTGGACACCGCCTATAACCCTTTCAAGGAAAATGCCTCGAGCGGCCCTGCGCGTCATCAGCGCCCATCTGCCGGCAATGCGGCGGTGAGCAACTGGGACGAGCTGTTTGCCAACTTCGAGCGCAAGAAACGTGAGGGCTTGGAACAGCAGGATGGCGGTGAGCCGCAACCTGTGGTCGAGGCTGCTGGTGAACAGGAAAACAAGTTGCCCCTGGGACACCTGCACTCGGTTTATCTGCAACTCAAGGGACGTTATATCCTCTCGCCCGCCAAGTCGGGACTGATGGTCATCGACCAGCACAGGGCGCATGTCCGCATCTTGTTTGACCGTTATATCGGCGGCATCCATGCGGGCAACCTTTCCTCCCAAGCCGTTCTTTTCCCCGAGGTGTTACACCTGGGTGCTGCCCAGAGCGTCACGCTCGAGGGGCTCTTGCCCGAGATGGAGCAGCTGGGATTCAGCCTTTCCCACCTCAGCGGCAACGATTGGTCAATCAATGCCATCCCGTCTGGGTTGGATGGCGTCGACGCGTCCACGATGGTGAATAACATCATCGCATCGGTCGATGACGGTGGCGCTCCCGTCAAGAAGCGCATTTTGGAGCATCTGGCAAGTTCTCTGGCCCAATCGGCCGCCATCCCTGTCGGGCGCACGCTCATGCAGGAGGAGATGGAGGTGTTGGTTGCCGACTTGCTCAAGTTGCCCGAACCCAATTACACGCCCGACGGGAAGACCATCATCACGGTCATCCCCATGGAGCAAATCAATAAATTGTTTTAGCCATGTTTGACTTTAAGAAGATAACCCAAGAAACCGATTTATATAACCTTCACACCCACACCCAGTTCTGTGACGGCCATGCCACGATGGAGGAGTTTGTGGTGGAAGCCATTGCTTCAGGGATTACACATTTGGGATTCTCTCCTCATTCGCCCATCTCGGTGGAAAGTCCTTGCAACATGTCGCGCGAGAATGTCCCCGTTTACCTTGACGAGTTGGAGCGTCTGCGCAAGACCTATGGCGACCGCATCGACCTCTACACGTCGATGGAGATTGATTATGTGAGCGTGGGCGACGGGCCGGCAGCCGACTATTTCAAGCAGTTGCCGCTGGACTACACGATAGGGTCGGTGCATTTCATCCCCGCCATCGACAATCCCAGCGTGATGGTGGATATCGACGGCAAATATCCGGCATTCAAAGCCCGCATGTCTAAATTCTTCGGCAGTGACATCGAGTATGTGGTGAAGACTTTTTTCTCCCAGATGATGGCGATGGTCGAGGAAGGCGGTTTTGACATTGTGGGGCACATGGATAAGATAGGTTTTAACGCCAGCCAGTACCGCGACGGCATTGACGAGGAGCCGTGGTATGACAAACTGGTCATTGATTTGTTCGAGAACATCATGGACCATCACCTGGTCATCGAAATCAACACCAAGGCGTGGCTGCAGCGCAACCGTTTCTATCCCAATCTCAAGTATTTCGGGATGCTCAAGCGCTTCAATGCCCCGGTGGTGGTCAACAGCGATGCCCACTATCCCACGCTGCTCAACAGCGGTCGATTGGAAGCCATCAAGCTCCTGAAAGTGTTGTAATATTCACCTTTTTCACGACAGACCATCATGAGACTGAAAGGAATAGTATTGGCTCTTGCAGCCTTGTTTGTGGCATTGGTCCCTGTGACCTCGCGTGCCCAGGATTTCACCGACAAAGACACGTTGCGCTATGTGGACGCGATGCATTACCGCCTGATTAACTGGGCGTTTGACCGCACGCTCAAGTCGCGCATTCCCCTGGAGTTTTACGGCAATGTGCGCTCCACACTGTGGGACCGCGCTTCGTGCACCAGCGGCAAGGCCATCCGTTTCGCCACCAATTCAACGGCGATAGCCGTGCGTTACAACCTGTTGACCAACATGCACATGATGCACATGGCCGATACAGGCATCAAGGGCACCGACCTCTATATCTGGGACAAGGACACCCAGTGCTGGCAGTTTGTGAACTGCAACCGTCCCGTGCGCATCGACAATGACATCCGTCCCCGTCAGGACTCCATCCAGAGCAAGGTCTATGTGGACCGTCTCGATGGCAAGATGCATGAGTACATGATCTATCTGCCCCTTTATGACGGTGTGCGGTGGATTGAAATCGGTGTTGACAGCACTGCGGTCATCATGCAGCCCATGCTTGACTCTCCCAAGGAGGGCAAGAAGTTCATCTTCTACGGCACCAGCATCTTGCAGGGTGGCTGTGCCTGCCGCCCCGGCATGGTGGCCACAAGCATCATTCAGCGTGATCTGGATGTTGAGTGTGTGAACCTGGGATTCAGCGGCGAGGGCAAGATGGATTCCTGCATGGCCCAGGCCATGGCGTCCATCCCCGATGTGGCTGCCTACATCCTGGACCCCATCCCCAATTGCACCAAGGACATGTGCGACACGGTGACCTATGGTTTCGTTAACATCCTGCGCACGTTGCGCCCCGAGGTGCCCATCTTCATGGTCGAGGGCCAGATGTACAGCTATGCCAAGTACAGCGCTTTCTACAGCCAATACTTGCCTGCCAAGAACAACGAGTATCACAAGAACTATTTGAAGCTGAAAGCCGACAATCCCGATAACCTCTACTATATCACCTGCAAAGACCTCTACGGCCCCAACAACGAGGGCACCGTCGATGGCATCCACTTGACCGACATCGGCTTCTGGTGGTATGCCCAGAAACTGGAGCCTTACCTGCGCGCGGTGCTCGACGGCACCCCCATTCCGCAGGAACCCGGCGTGAACGACCCCCGTTGACTTTTAACTGCGAATTGTGTGGATTCAACTGATTGATAATCAGTGAATTTGCATAATTTGTAGTTTTTAATAGCGGCAATTAGAGTAATTAGCAATAATGAGAAAGCGGATGCCAAATTTGTAAAATTCGCGTAGTTCGTAGTTTTTTTATAGAAGATGAAGCCCAAGAAAAGCCATTATATACAAGACCTCATTCTTGAGGGCGAGCACGAGCATCAGGATTTCAAATACCAGATTACCGATGCCCGCAAGATTGCCCGCTCCATCGCCGCCTTTGCCAATAACAGTGGCGGCCACCTGCTCATCGGCGTGAAGGACAACGGCAACATTGCCGGGGTGCGCAGCGAGGAGGAAATCTACATGATCGAGACCGCGGCACAGATGTACTGCAGCCCCGAGCAGCAGGTGACGTTCAAGGTCTTCAATGTCAATGGCAAGTCGGTCGTCAAGGCCGATATCGCCGAGGCCGACGAAAAACCCGTTCAGGCCCAGGACGACAATGGCGTGTGGCACGTCTATTACCGTGTTGCCGACGAGAATGTCCTGGCAAGCCGTCTGCATGAGCGCATCTTGCAGAAAACCGTCGGCGATGACTGTCCCCCTGACGAGACCATCAGCTACAGCGAGCGTGAGCAGGTGCTGCTCGACTACTTGCGCAACCACGGCGGCATCACCCTCGAGGGCTACATGAAACTGGCCCACATCAGCGAGGAAACCGCGATGCAGACCGTTGTCGCCCTCCACAGCATGGGCGTCCTCTCCCTCGAGTATCACGACGGCAAATGCCTCATCGTGGGCAACTGACACCGCATCCCGTTTCCGTCCATTCGTCTAGTCATCTATTTGTCTATTCCTCACGATAACGCCAAAACAAACCGCCCGGGACTGACTCCCGAGCGGTTGTGTTATTCAGTGTAATCCTCTTGTTTAGAAGGGCAGGTCATCGCCCATGCCGCCCTGGTCAAACGCGGTGTCGGCAGGAGGCGGTGCTTGCATGTCGTCGGCTCCAGGAGCAGGGGCGGGCGCGGGCTCGCCGGCAGCGGGAGCGTAGGGAGCGGGTGCTCCACCAACAGCGGGATCCTCTTTCACAGCCTTGAAACCGCGGATGTCGGTGTACCAGCGGCCATTGAACTCACGGCTCTCGATGTCATAGCTCAACGTGATCACGTCGCCCACCTCGAGTGGGTACTGGTCAGCACGGTCCCCAAAGAAGTCAAACTTCACCTTGCGGGGAAAACTGTCCATCGTTTCCAGCACATACTCCTGTTTCTTCCAGGCGTTACCAGCCTTGGAGGTGCCGCTCTGCGGGTCCAGTTTCTGTATGATTTTACCTTTGATGTCCATGTTTTTTTAGTTATTAGTCTCTAGTCCCTAGTCCTTAGTAGTTAGTCTTTGTTTGCGGATGCCAACTAGAAACCAGGGACTAAGGACTAGAAACTTAAATGAATTACTTGCTCTCCTCGGCAAGGGCCTTGATGACGGCTTGCACTTGCTTCCAGGCCTTCTCCACAGCGGGGATGTGGCAACGCTCGGCGGGCGAGTGTACATCTTGCAGTGTGGGACCGAAGCTGATCATCTCCATGTCGGGGCGCACCTTCAGGAACAGGCCGCACTCCAGACCGGCGTGGATGGCGCGAACATTGGGACGAACACCGAAGAGTTTCTCCCACTGCTCGGTGGCAACGGTCAGCAGATGGCTGTCACTGATGGGTTCCCATCCCTGGTAGCCGCCCTCGCTGATGATTTCGTCGGCACCTGCCATGCGGAAGACGGTCTCGCACTTGTGGGTCAAGTCATACTTGCCGCTCTCGAGCGACGAACGGTGGAACATCTCCACAAC
>JAEEGL010810312.1_pt1 | contig 34451 bp, 37 predicted proteins | sample 9134231 | NCBI WGS metagenome assembly JAEEGL01 (sample SAMN16246548, study PRJNA631951) | gut metagenome | biome: gut microbiome; feature: rumen; material: fiber-attached | host: Bos | place: Iran: Karaj | collected 2018-10
ACAGGGGTTACCCCAGCAGTGGAAGTTCCTCCTGCAGATCCTGCTACATATTCAAATGACCTAAAGAATTTGATTGATTTGTGTAACGATGGTGAACAGGCAGTAATGGATGCAGCCACCACAGTTAAGTTTAAGTATAAACAAATTCACTCAAGACTAAAGAGAGTTATTCTTGGTAAATCTGTTAACAGATATTACTTGTTGATGGGTGATCCTGGAATTGGTAAATCATTCATTGTAAGAGAAACTTTGGATGCATTGGGTTATGGGGACGTACCACAGATTACAGGTTCAGTAGGTAAAACACCTGCTCCTGTAGCAGCCTTCCTTTATCAGCATAAGGATGATGATATTGTAATCCTTGATGACTGTGACGTAATGATTTCAAATCAGGCCTCTAAGGAAGTTTCTAACATGTTGAAGGGTGCTTTGGACCCAGACAGACACCACGTTACAATTTCTCCAACAATTGTAAAAATGGCCTCCTCTTTCTTGAAAGAGCAGGAACTCAGACAGAAGTATAAGGGTGATGCCTTATTTGAAACAGAAGAGGAAATTGAAAAGAGAATTTCTGAATCTGAAGAAGCCGAAGTAGAAGGTGAAGGTGGAGAGGAAGTTCTTATTCCAACAGACTTCGATTTCAATGCTAGAATTATATTTATTTCTAACTTGAATGAGGACCAGGTAAACCCTGCAGTAAAGGATAGATGTGATAAGTTCGAATTGCACTTAACTGTTGAAGAATACATGATTCGTTTGGGAATGATTATTGCCAACATTGATTGTGGACAGAAAGCAGGTATCTATTCTGAGGATGAGGTTGATGAAGCAAAAGCATTGTTAATGACAGTACTTGCTTCTATCATTGAGGCTGGAAACAAGGGAGCAAGTCTCTTTGGTAAGAGAATTGTATTAGTTAAAGGTGGTCTTACATTCAGACTTGTAAAGGATTTGACAGAATCCTATATCATTACTTTACAGGATTTCAGGGAGGAAAACCCTGAAGTTGATGAAGACACAGCTAAAAAGATTTGTGCTAAGGATTGGATCAGAATGTTCGTTCTTCCAAGAATTACTGCATAATTAAAAATTGCAAAATAATAGGAGAGGTTTTTACCTCTCCTTTTTTTATGGACTTAATCCATTAATGCATTTGAACCTGTATCGGCTGTTTGCCTGCTTACATCCCAAGGCCTTGGGTAACTATTCTCCGGTACCCAATCCAAATTAACTTCCATATTCTTAATAGGTACACTACCCAATTTTTCATTTTGAATCAAAATGGCCTTTCTATAGATGCCCTTTATATTTGAATTTACCTGGGCTGCTGAGTGTCCAAAAGGAATTTTATCCAAATCACTAAACTGGATGTCCTTCAATACAAAATGATTTACAAAAATGTTTTTATTATTTCCATCTACAAGTGTTTTGGATGGTATTATAATATGTAAATCTATTTTGGATTTCTTTAATTTTACATCTGAGGAATCAGTATTTAAGGATTCAGTTTGGTAATTATTTCCTCTAACAGTGGAGGATAATAAACCTTCCTCCCAATTAAATCCCATACATTTTTCAGAAATAAAATTATAAAAGGATAAGCCAATATCCAAAGAAGTTTTTATAGAAAACTCATTACCATTTTTTACTTTAGATAAAATTCTAGAGGATGTTTGGAGAGGGCCATATTTTAATTGTGTAGTGGATATAGAATATGGTTTAAAACTTACATCACTTATATAAAAATAATAATAATGTCTAGCTGTCCCATCCCCATTCTTTACAGGAGATTCTATCTGGACCAATACATCCTTACCTTCATCATTCTTTTCTGTGAACCAAATAATGAAGTATTGTAACTGGGCATCTAAATCCTGCATTATTCTGGTTATAAAACCTAAGGGCTGTCCGCTTTCTACTGTGTTTTTCTTTATACTTCCTTTTGTTTTTGAGGATTCGGACTTTTTATTTTCATCTATTGTAGAGTTTAACTTCTTTAATTGAATAGAAAAATTACAAACATTTAATACTTCTTCTTTGTCTGGGTCCTGCTGTAATTCCTTTTTAGCTTCCTTCTTTTCAGCCTTTAGTTCTTTTTCCTTTTTAGATTTAGCCCAGGGAGCCAAGGCTGCTATTATGTTACTACCTAATTTGGACCAACCATTTTCGGAAAACTCATTGCCTGAATAATATCTACCATTATTTCTATTTTTGGATTCAGAGGAATTGGTTCTAGAGGCCCTAGGCATTTTATTATTGAAAAGGCCAGTTAAGTCATCATTTACCTCTTTCTCCAAGGAGTCCCACTGTGAGGAAATACCATCATAAAAAGAAAATAATTTCCCTGCGGCAGCATCTACTATATCCTGAATTGGTGCTACTACAGGATTTAACCAGAACTTTTTGGCTTCTGAATCAGAACTGCTTCCCTCATTTAACCAATCAGTCCAGTTCTTCCTCCATTTACCCATCCACTCTTTGTAGCTTTCTTTTTGGTTTTCTGTCCACTCATTCCAATTATTAGATGTATCCCTTATCCAGGAATTTGTTTCCAAAAGCTTTTTATTTATAGGCTCCGTAAAATCCTTATAACTCTGATCCACGTCCCATTCTTCTAATTTAAATGTTTTTGGGTCTATGCTGTCAGAAGGCCTACTCTGTTTTATAGTAGGAGCCTCAATATTAGGTATTTTAGGTGTTTTTATTTCAGGTAAAGAAATATTTGGTAATCCATTCTTATTATCAGCCATTTAAAGTTTCCTTATTAAAAATTAGTTTGATATTTTCAAAAAATTGGATAGACTAATTAAAAAGTAAAAAGCTGACATAACATTAAAGGAGATATAAATGGGTAAGCTATTAGAAAACCAAAACGTAGATTACACTCCTGCAGGGGTTTTAGCCCAGGCCACCGGAGATGTAATGGATAACATCTTCGATGTTAAGATTGTATGGCCTGAAGGTTTTGATGTAAAAGGAGTGACTGACGCAGAGGTATCATATAGATGCGACGGTTTTAATCCTCCTGATGTTGAAACAAAGACATATGATATTACTTGGCACGGTATTGCAGTAAAGAAAGTTGCTGCAGGTGTTTCAATGACAAGGGAATTTACTCTACAATTCCGCTTGAGTTCAAACTACCTTCTTTATATGTATTTGGTAAAATGGTCAAATACAATAAACGATGTAAATACAGGTGGAGTAGGAAACAGCGATGCAGCCACAAGAACTGGTGAAGTTAAATTGATAGTTCCTTACTATGAATATAACTCACATAGCTGGAAAGAAAGATCTTCTGGGGCAGAAACAGATTGGTTACTATCTGATGCTATGGATGATAACTCTGGATTATTAAACTGGCATTTCAAACAGGTTCAATGTGTAAAGGTAAGTCAGCCTAAATTCAAAAATCAGGCTGATGGTAAATCACAGAACTTTGAGGCCAAATTTATTTTCGGAGACGTTTACTACCCATTCTACGGAAGAACAGCCCCTGGTGCCTCTTCAAAATAATTTTTGTCACCAAACAAAAACACCACTCTACCTTATTTATAGTAGGGTGGTTTTTTTATGGTTAAAATCAAATTCAAAGAGTATCCTTTTTATAAGGCAGGCCATTTTCATCATATTGATCCTGGTGTATATCAAAAAGAATAATTCTATTATTGAACCTATCTAGAATGGCCTCGTTTACAAAGTAGGCTGATCCGTACTGATCCACAAATTCAAAATGGATTTTTCTTGGATCAGTGTGCCTCATAAGACCTTCCATATTTTGGCCTGTTATCCAACCATCCTTTGTAAACCAAAGATTGTCGTCTTTTTTAAAGGATTCCGCTAAATTGTTTAGTCTTAATAAATCCCAACCTCTATTTATACTAGCCTGTTTTTTCTTTCCTAAAAAATAAAAAATTATTGAATTTAGAATTAAAAATAATACAAACACGCAAAGAATGATAATTTGCAAGTAGTTCATATTTAAAATATAGTTGTTAGTATGTGATAGAATTCTTTATCTCAATTGCATCATCGTGGCCCCATTTAGAGCGAACTTCATTTATCAAATCCTCACCCCAATGGTATTTATTTTCAAATTCCTGCCATTCCTCTTGGGTTCCATCCTGTGGATAAATTGCAATTGAGTCAATTACTCTTTTGTTCCATCTTGAAGAATTTTCAGTAGTAGGATACCAGTCCCAACCAGAACCATTTTTATTTGGCTGTCCTGCATTGTTACCCTTACTTATACCATTCTCCCAGAAAGTTTTAGAAAAGAATATATGGAAACCTTCTGGTAATTCATAAGTTAATGATCCATATCCTGTTTGACCAATCCAGGCCCATTCAGAGGCTGATAACGTACCTGTTCTTGCGGATGCAACTGCATTAGATTGATCCTCTATTAAACCTGTAGAGCTATCATGCAAGAAAATTAAACTTTTTATATTGGATGAATAAACCAAATAATTCCTTAAAAGTGTAACTGACTTAGGAAGCATTAATGTAGTAACCCTAGTGGAAACTAGGAAACCTGAGTTTTGTTCCCATGCAGTACCACCTATAGTGGTTAAGGTACTTTCGGAAGGGGTTAAATCCAATTTTCTTAAATATGTGCACCATTTGAAAATACCCTGTCCAAATACTTCTACTCCTTGGGGAATAATCATTTCTCTTAAGGAAACACAACCTTCGAAAATAGAAGTGGACCACTCTTTTGCATCATCAGCAACTTTACAATTACTTAAGTCCAAAGCTACTTGTCTTTCCAAATGTTTTACATAATAAGCAATATTTTTCAAATCCTCAAGGGTCAAATACTCCTGAGTTATTATAATTTTATAAGGTGCATTGTCCTCCCCAGTATCCTGCATTGAAGGTAGACCGGTGGCATCGTTCATGTAGGCTTCCACGGATCCGTAATACCTTGTTTCAGCATAGGAGTCATTATCATTTGACTTATCTGAGAGAACTACATACTCAAAATCATCATCCTCGTACCCGGAGATTGTTAAATCCTCCGGAATAACTTTCCAACCATTAAACCAAACTTCTGCATCCTCAAAATTGGTTTCCTGAATTATATATTTTTTACCTTTTTGAGTAATAGAAAAGGCTACAATTTTGGTAGAGTATTCCATGTTATAATAATAACCTGTTCTGTCTGTAACAATGGCTGCATTTAACTCAATCCAATCCTGATCAGCTAACTTCATATCTAGGACTAGGCTTGCACTGATACTTGGCTCTTCCCCATCCAAAACTGCATTTGTAATTGCAACAGATGTAATCCTTACAGCATAATTTGTATCAGGTCTTCTATAAATTCTTAAATAAATATAATAACCCTTTCCGTACCAATCAGTTAAATTATCATCCTCATCTAAATCAGTAATTCTTCCTGCTAAATTAATTACATCATCTAATTTGGCATAGTACCAATAATTGTATCCATCAGACTGAAAGGCCTGGGTTAGGTTTAAACTAGCTCCACTTTCATTTTGTAAGGTAAAAGTAGTTCCTCCTGATCTGTACAAATAAACGTCTTTCCAATAAGAAGAGTAATTCACATCTGTCCAAACTTCTTCTTGAGATATTTTTGGTACAGTTCTTGTTTTCTCTACCTCATGCTCTTTTACTGCTGTTGTAATAAAATTAAAATCACCAAAGTATGTAACAAAGTTATTTGAATTATTTAATAATGTTGAAGTTACAGTTTCTGTTGAAATAATATCCAATAAATTAGCAAAAGTAATTTGGGTATTTACCGGCATATTGGCATATTTACCTGATGTATTAGTAACTAAGTCACTATTAAATGTAATCCAATCCTGGTTTGTAACTCCGTAGTTTGCAATAACCCCTGAAGTCCCATTTGAGGGGGCAGCACTCATAACTTTATTTGTAATAGCAACCTGAGTAACCCTTACTGTGTAGTTTGTTGACTGAATTCTTCTATAAATGTACAGGTATAAATAATACCCTTTTCCACGATAGTTTGCTAAAGAACCCGATGCTGTGGCACCTAAGGCATTTAATAATGTATCCAAATAAATATAATACCAACTATTATATCCACTGGTCATGTTTGTGGAGTTTAACTGTATATATTGATTTGTAGGAGAAACTAGATAGAATTGGCCAGGCATATCTGTTCTTACCAATTTAAATTCATAAGAATTTGTAGCAGTTCCACCCTCTATAGTTATTTCTTTTAGGCTTTCATTAAAGTTAAACCAGTTGGAATCCTTCGTAAGATGTTCTACAACCCTATCTGGATATAAAAGAGGATCATAGTCACCTGAGGTATTGCAAACATAAATGTCTGTAATGGCAATATTATCTGTAGCCGAAGTAGCGTTCCCTCCAGAGTTTGTCCAATAAACTTTACAATACAAATAATATCCTTTTGTTACATAATCATAAATATTTGTTCCATCATCTACAATTTCTTCTCCTCTCAGATCCATTAAATCTGAAAAGGAACAATATTGCCAATGGTAATTTTGATTAGTTTCATCAGAAGGTACAATTTTTGTATCCTTTAGAACAACTGCCGTTCCTGAAGAGTTATTACAAAGGGCTATGTAGTTTCTATCATCATAATGGGATTGCCAGGTTCCGTTAGAGTTAATACCTGCCATTCCTATAAAATAATCATCCTGATAACTTGTTTGAACTTCTGATGTTTCAGTTTCGTAATAGGTCTCATCTTCTTCGTATAAGGTATCCATTATACTTTTTTCCTGAGAAGTTTTAGGTAATCTTACAACCGCAGCAGGCATTTTTAAACCATAATAAATGTCACTTGTGCTCCTGTGCTTCATCCTACACATACGAACATTGGATTCTGTACTACCTGTTCCCTTTAAGGACCAAGAACCTGTAGAGGAAAGAGTTAAGGCTCCCTGAAAGTAATCAGTTAAATTTTTACTATTGTTTGTTAACTTTACTAAAATTTCCCCACCAATGAGGGCCTTTTCGTTATAGGGTTCCTCTACTTTTGTATATTTTGTTAGAGGTAAAAGAATTTGGGAATTGTGCAACTCTCCTAATTTTATAGTTCCTTTCCATCTATATGTATCAGAGAATTTACCGAGCTCACATGTGTTTATATCAATATCATCTAACAGTCTAACAACTTCAGGTTGATTTTGCTCTTCGCTTGTATCCCTAATAATTTCAATATTGTCTCCGGCATTCAAATAATTTTGTTTATACCTTCCACCTATGGGTACAAGTTTGTCATCGTACTTTATGTAAAAATCTTCTTTGTCTTTTGTAAAAAGAAATTGTCTATTTAACAAATTTTTATTTGCAACTTCTTCTTTTTTGGCATCAGTTGTTGTGGGCTCTAAAACTCTATTCATACTTCAATTAGTTTCTTGCAACAGTTTTAGAAGAGAATATATCGTTTTCCTCCCTAGGCTCGAACTCCTTTGTATCCCTTATATCCCATCCGTTAAACCAAACGGTCATTTTGTCAGGAGGTAAATAAAGAAGTTTTGTATGTGTAATCGTAGTAGTTCCTCCAGGAATTACCATATATACATCCATAATTTTTATACCTACGTTGGCTGTATAATTCATATTAGAGGAATCACTTGTAAATATACTACTTATAAAAACAAATCCATCACTTACATCCACTGTGGATTTATCATTTGGGGTTAACCAATAAGGATCATGACACCAAATTTTTCCATCTGAAACAATTGTATCCTCGTCTCCTGCGGTAGCTCTTTTGTGTGTAATAAAAGCTCTATCTATAGAAAATTGGCTTTGATCATTTATATAGATATCAAAATAAAAGTAGCTATTATTATCATAAAGGTCCAAATCTGAACCTGTTACAAGAGGGATACCAGTAACCCTTCTGAAGTCATCCATTTTTAATTCGTACCAGTGACAACCATATTCATCCGCAGCAGAATTTGTACCTGTACTTATAATATCAAATCTGTTAGTAAACTTTGCATAAACACCATCTGTGGATTGAAAATAAATATTGTTTTTATCATTTATTACAAAATAAATTTCACTAGTAACACCCGTATCCTCTCCCTGAATTTCCTCATATGTATATTGCGTTCTTAGGGTACTAAAGGTCTTAAAACCAACAAAACTTTTATTATCCTTATATGTTACTTTATTTACTGTACATTTTACATTTTGGTCATCACTTCCAAAAATAGATCCACGCTCATTTCCGCAAACAGTAGCAGTATATACACCAAACTCTTTTTCATCCCCTCTTTCAATTTGAATTAAGAATTTTCCTCCAATGAGCTCTTTAGAGTTTAAGGAATAATTTACTAACGGAAAGAATGTTGTATTTTCCACTTCCCCTAACTTTACTGTTCCTTTCCATCTTGGAAGCCCAGAAAATTTTCCTAATTCCATTGTATTTATATCAATGTCATCCTTTAAACGTATGTAGGGAAATTCATGTTTTGTGTCCTCTTCGTCAAAAACAATTTCAATATTGTCCCCTGCTTCGGTGTATTTTTGTTTTCCTTTACCTGCCATCAAAACCCAATGATCAAAATTGTACATGTAAAGGTTTTCCTCTGAAGTCTCCCAAAAGAGTTCTCTATTCAAAGGATTGTAATTGGCTCTTTTACCATGAGGAACTAAAACTCTATTCATATTTTAAATTAGTTTTCAATCCATTTCCTTGCAGAATTCCCTTATCTGTTCCAATGTAAGTTTACCATTTTGACTTTGCGTTGTTTTTCTCAACAGTTTTACATCATAATGTTTATTAAGAGTAAACTTTTCTGGATTAAATTCTTCGGAGTTGTCTACTGTTCTTGAATCCGTAAGAGGTTTGTCCAATGGCTTAATTTCACCCATTGTGACCTGGGTTTCCTTCTTGGGCTGTTTTGGTTTAGTTAAAAAAGAATGTCCTTTTGGAGTACTGATAATTCCTTTGGAGTTTTTAATCATTCCATAAAAATAAACACCTTTTTCTATTTCTTCTGTAGGTACTTTATCCAACAAAAAATTCTTTTTGCCATCATTATACCAGTTTCTGTCTTTCTTTAATTTTGACCTTCCAATATACCAGCCCTTTCCTTCAGGAAAAGTATAGGAGTATATTGTTTCAATTCCATTTGTATACCAACGTCCTTTCGGTAGTCTTCCGCTTACAAAACCCTCAGGACAAACCTTGGCCTTAATTTCTGTTTTGCCATCATTAAACCAACCGTAACCTTGGTTACCTTGTTTTATTTTAGCCTTTGTGTCTTCTGAATGTTTTCTCATGAATAAAATATAGGTAAAAAAGAGTAAAGAATTCTAAATTTAAATGTACAACAAGTATAAGATTTTTGAAATAAATTTAAAATAACAAAATATTTTATTTTAAAATGTTTGACAACCCAGGCTTGTTGTACATTTAAATAAATTTTCAAGATTTTGTTTTTCTTCTATATTTTCTAAAAGGCTCAAAAACTAAATAATTTTGTATAACTTTTATACATAAAGGAAATTATTTTTATCATGAAAACAAAAAGAAAACAACAAACTAAAAGAACATTTAAATTGCCAACCATTCATTGGAAATGGGGGAGCAAAAAAGGTGAGAAGTTTTTTGAGAAGCCAACAATGGATTCCACGGAGATTTTAATATCCGGAAAGATAGTAACATTACTTATTCTGTCTTTTGTATCAGGTATTATTGATTTGGTATTCTTCTCAGAATTATCAAAGTCAGTATTCAAAATAGCAACGGTTTCTGTAGCTGCAGGAATTGTTTACACTTTAATGTCAATTGGTTTTACATCAGCAAAATTCTGGTGTGCAACTCAGTTAAGTGTAATTAAAGAATTACAGGCCCGCTTAAAAGAAAATGGACTCCCCTTTAAGGCCTTAAATAAGCCAAAATTAAGATGGAATGTAATTCATAAATTCTTAATTGGGGTATCCCTTATTACTGCAATTTCATTGTCTGTAGTTTCTATTGGGGATGCAGTTCGTAAAAATCAAAATGAGATTTTAAAGGCAAAACAGGCTTACGAAAAAATTGCAAAGTATAGTAGTACAGCTGATGTTTCTGATGAGGAGCAATTCAAAGCCTTAGTAAAAGGTACAAATGCTTCAAGTAATGCAGCAGATACAGCTGCAACTCAAGCCGCAAAGATTTGGCCAATTATTGAAGACTACAGATCCGAAAGAGCAGAATTTGAAGCTGAATTTGGAAACAATTTTAGTTCTAAAGAAGAAGTTGTTTTCAAAGGACAAACAATTATACCGGATACATATTGGGATAAGCAGAACTCTTTAGTACAGAGTAAAATTAAAGCAGCCGGTAGAAATCTTTCTATAAGCCAAATTCGTAATATTACATCTGAGGCCGTTTTGGCAAGTCAGATTAAAAGTGAAATTGAGGCCTTCGTTGCAAATACTTCTTTGGATAGTTTAACTGAGTTGGCGGATAAAACAAATAATAAGGCTAAACAAGAAGTTGAAAACTTGGAAGGAAGGTTTACTTGGCCTGACGGAAGTCCTGTAGTTTTTGATCCTGACAATATTTCAAAGTCCTTGCAAACATTAGGGGATATTCAATCCGCTTATGAAAATGATAGTGGAGACGTTGGTCAATCTGCTAAAATGTTTATGATTATTGGCCCTGCTTTGGAAAGCAAGTTTGCAAATAAGGCTACTTTGGAAAACATTACGGAACAAAAGGTGTCCACAAACTCTTTTGGTACAACCGAAATTATGATGATGATTTTGATTATGATTTTTGGTATTGTACAGGAATTTATTATTGCTCTTTATACTCCAAAATCCACAATTGACCGTAGAACACTTTCTCAATTCTCTGAATATTTGGACTTAAAAGAAATGGAAAATAATGGTTTAGACATTAATCATTTCTTAATTAAGATTTACAATAATTATTTGGATGATGGTTCTTATAGTCAGGCCAAGTATGACTTCAAGATGGATAAAGTAATTGAAGTAATTGCTAAGAGAAATTCAAATTGGATTGAACATGAAATTGAGGCAAAAACAAATTACTATGCATCTCTCTATACGAAAGAGGAACCAAAGGAAAAAGAAATTTCTGAGGAGGAGTTGGAGTATTATAAAAACAAAACTTCTGCCATAGATGAAATATCAGAGCAAATTAAAGACCTTAAAGCAAAGTTAGAAGCAAAAGAGGAAGTTCCTCAAAGGCAGACCCCAATTATAAAGGTTGATAAAGATACATTAGCTCAGCTTTCAAAAGAGGTTCCAATGGATAAACCAAATTGGGAAAAGGAAAGAGAATTTTTAACTCAAAGGCCTGTTATGAATGAACAAACACAGCCAACTGAAAATTCTATATTAAAATATAAGCCTGGCACCATTGGGTATTCTGAAGAAGTAGACAATGCCATTGGAGAAATAGATGCCTTGCTTTCTGAGGAGAATAATTAATGCAAAAAACAATATCCGTTATACTAAAGGATCATGAAACCGCGGATGATTTGGACAAAAAGACAGAAAGTTTGTTAGCTGATAATTGGAAACTTGTCAATATGACATCAACCCCTTTTGCACCAAATAGTGTAACCGGAATTTCCTCTATGTTGGTTTTTTTAGTTTTTGAGAAAGCTGACTCGGAACTTTCCAAGAAGGAACTTTTGGATTTGGTACAAAAACAAAGTGCAATTGCTGCGGCTGATAATTTAAGCAAATTGGCCACATATGGAAATTCAGGTGCTCAAATGCCTGGAGGATTAACTGAATTATTGTCTCAATTAGGAGTAGGAAAATAAAAATGCAAAAAATAGAAGTTATTAAAGAACACATTGACAAATCAAAGGGTATTTCAATTACCTTAGAAAAGTTTAATAAGGATGGCTGGGTAGCCAAAAGTTTTAATGTTATTGATTTGACTACTGCAGACGTTGGTCCAATAACGATTGCTGTTCTTTTTGAAAAACCTGATACAATTGATGCAGAAAAAGTAAAACAAAAATTAAATGAGGCTACGGAAAAAGTTAAAAATATTGACCTTGGTGGAATGGTAAAATCCTACACAGATCTTTTAGGAAACCTTGAGAAAAGTCTTGAAAAGGCCTTTGAAGAAAAGGAAGATTAAAAAATGTTAACTGAAGAACAGGTATTACAAAAGTTAGCATCTTATAAGGATGCCATTATTAAAATAAAAAACGATAGGGATAAGGCAAGAGTAGATTATGCAGACTTGAAAGAAAAATCCTATCATACAATAAAACATCTGGTTGAGGATAATATTGAAGTAAAGGAAAAAGAAATTGAGGAATTAAAAACTCAATTAAATTCCTCAACAAATGATATCCAAAACTTAAAAAATTCTTTGGAACAAAAGGATACAGAATTCAATAATCTCCATTTCAAATGGCAGGAGGCTTCTAAGAACCTTTATGAAAAAGAAATGGAAATAACGGAGCTCAAAAACAAAGTGCAGGAATTAGAAACCGAAAAAACTAAATATACTGAGGGAATTCCTAGTGAAGAATTTATTTCCAAAATCAATGGAATAATAGAAGAAGCGGAGAAGGCCCTTGAGGAGTAATATGAATAATTATTCGCTTATAAGAACGTCTAGTATCGCGGACGGTGTCGGATTAAGAACCTCAGTATATTTTTCTGGATGCCAAAGAGCCCTAGAAGGTAGGGCCTGTCCAGGTTGTCATAATGCTATGGCCTGGGAAAAAGACTCTGGAAAGGAATGGAATGAAGAGGTAAAACAAAGTGTTTTGGACACTTTAAAACCTGATTACGTTTCAGGTTTGTCAGTTTTAGGTGGGGAGCCTCTTTCAGATTTTAATTTGGAGTGTGTTTTAGATTTGGTAAAAACAGCAAAAGAGTTGTACCCAAACAAAAACATTTGGATGTGGACAGGCTACACAGTGGATGAGGTGTTAGAGGATCCAAAGAAAAAGGAGTTAGCAGGTCAAATATTCCAATATGTGGATTACATTGTGGATGGTCCATTTATAAATGATTTAAAGGATCCTTCCTTAAAGTTCAGGGGGTCAAGTAATCAGAGAATTTTATACATTCGTCATCTAGATAATGGAAAACCATTTTTTGCGGATGTAACTTTAAATTTTTAAGGCAAAATAAAAGGTCCTAAAAAATTAGGACCTATTTTTATGCTTATTTGCCTTCCTCTTCAACAACCTCTTCTTTAGGTTCTTCGTGAGGTTTATCTTTCTTAGGTTCAAAGCCCTGCAAGGCCTTTCCTGTTGTTACTAAAGTTGTTACAACTCCAAGTAATGTTGCAACACTTCCAAAGAATGAACTATCAAAATCCTCAACCCCTGGAACAAAATGGGCTACCAAAGCAGCTAGCAATACTACAATAATAACGGCAATGTCCACTTTGACAACCGAGGCAAATGCCCATCTTGTACTAGAGATAGTTGTTTTATCATCTGCAATCTCTCTTAAAGTAATCATATTTTGTATCTCCTTTTTTAAATTTAGTTTTGCAAAAATCTATAATAATTACATAAGGAGTTTATTTTGGCTATAAAGCTGGATTATTTTTCAGGGATGGTCAATTCCATTAATAAAAAGTACGGAATGGAATTAACAGTTGGAACTCAGGGAACCCAGGTAGAATTGAGAAGCAAAAAAGGTAGGGTATTTGGTTCTGATGATCCAACTTTATTTGAAAGTGCCCTCAAATCCCTTAAAAAGGATGGGACAATTTCCCATTATCTCTTTGAGGAAAGAAAGGACTACAAGGCCTTTATAGAATCCAAAGTAAAAGAGGGTCTAAACCCTAAACAGGCCCATAAACAATATTTTGAAAGTTTGCTCTAAACAGTAGGAAACCTCACTAATTTTATTGTGAGGTTCTAAATGTTAGGTAGAAATAGACAAGGTCAACTTTTAACTAATTTTGTTACTGAAAAAGTAGACAAAATAAAAAAGGCTGATATAAATATCTTCCAGGATGATTTTGTTCAGGATACCTATGATGCCGCCTTGTTAAATGTGACTAAACTTTGGTTGTTATCAGGAAAATGGGATAGGATTAGAAATCCTGATTGGGCAGGTTTCTTTGATAAGAGATTGAGAGAGTACCCAATGAATGATGAGGGTGCACAACAGGCAGAAAAAGACCTAAGAACTAAAATTCAAGAAAAAATACCTGATATAGTAGTTACTGATGTAAAAGCAATCCCAAAGTTAGGAGAAAGGGGTTGGGAAGTAGGTGTAGATGTTATAGATGTTCAAACTGAGGTTTCTGCCACAATGACAAATAAAAGAGAAAACTTTATTTCAATTATGGATAGTGATGAAGTAACCGATAGAATGGTAAAAACATCAGTTACTAACCAGGATGGAAGTACATCATATCAATTTGTACACGAGGAATAACTAGAGTGGATTATATAACAAATTTAATAAAGGCACACAAACATTTATTAAAAATTGTAAAGGAAAGAGCTGCCTCAGATAGTGACCCTGATTTTTATTATGAAAAATATCTAAAGTCAAACGAAGAAAATTTGGCCTTAAAAGAAAAAATATCTACACTGGAGTCACAGGTATTTTCGCTCAACAAAGAAATAAATAAAAGAAACATAGAAATACAAAAATTGTCTAAGTCCTAAAACCTGAAATTTCACTATAATATTTTACATGAATTTTCACTTAAAATACTTAAAATTAGATAACTTTATGAAGTTTAGGTCCAAGGAAATTGATTTGTCCAAGGATTTGAACTTGATAGTAGGTCCAAATGGTTCTGGAAAGTCTTCAGTACTTGAGGCATTGGCTATTTCTTTTCAGATGAAGGAAAGAGGTTCCTCCTTTGGTAAGTATATCCGTAAGGGTACAAAATCAGCCAAAATCATTTTGGAATGTGATTGGATGGGTTCTCCCCTAACCATAGAAACAGAACTTCTAAAGGGTTCCAAAAAGAGAAAAGTAAAGTATCAGGAAAAGGAATACAAGGATGCAGAGGCTAATACATTCCTTTCTACTCACTTCGAAAAACAGCACAATGAGGTTACATTTGCCCTTCAAGGGGAAGATAAGTTTGTAACTTCTTCAAAAACAAAAAATCTTCAGAACCTGGTAGACCTTTTGCAGATGGATTTCAATAAAGAAATTGAAAATGTAAAAGGTATTATAAAAGAAACTAACAACAAAAAGGAAACAATCATTAGGGATTTGAATGGTGTAAGGGGCTCCATTCAAACATCCAAGGATTCAATTACCTCTTTTGAAAAGGTTTTAGAGAACAGTCAAAATTCTTTGAACAATATGGGCCCTGCACCTGTGGGTAATGTAGAGGAAATTGATAAGGAAATAGTTGACATAAGAATGAAGATTTCCTCTCTGGACGAAAACATTCAAAAGAATGAAAAAACCAGAAAGGATTTAGAATATGTTTCTTCTGAAATTTCTAAAACAAAATTCAATTTGGAAAATAAGAAAAATGAAATTTCTAAATTAAACTCTGCTGGAGAAATAATTGATTACTCAGAAAAAGAAAATTCCTTAAAGGAGTTCCAAAACAATCTTCAGTTAAAAAATATTCAGCTGAGGGAAAACATCTCCAAAATATCAGGTTTAACTACTCAAATAAATTCTGAAAATCAAAGAATGTCTCTTTTCAAAAATGGGTATTGTCCTACCTGTACACAGAAGCTGGAGGATAACGTAAAGGTATCTTTTGACAATTCCTTGGCCACATTGGAACAGTCTAAAAAAGAAGCTGATAATTTGTCAGCAGAAATTAATGAATCCATTAAGGGTCTTAATGAGAGTATTTCTGAAACCCAAAAGGAAATAGAGGCTATCAAGTTAAGGAATGCGGAGATTTCCCACAATGCACAAATGAGAAGCATGTTAGAAAATTCTATAAAGGAATTGGAATCCAATTTGACAGCATTGGAAGGAAAAGAAAAAGAGTTAAAGGAAATTCCAATGCTTCCTACTGATGAGGCTGCCAAGATTGAATTAACAAATTCTTTGAAGGAATTGGAAAATAAAAAGTTGTCTTTCCAAACTTGGAGGGATAATAAAATAAAATATGAAAATGAAATTTCTCAGCACAAACAATATATTGACACCTTTAAGAATAATTTGGTTTCTTATGAACAGCAGGAAAAGGATCTGTCTCAAAAGTTGTTGGAAACAGAAGCTGAAATTTCTAAATGGGTTAGAGTCCAGGAAATTTTCGTAACAGTACCTAAAGTACATTTAAAGAATGTTGTAGATGACATAAAAGCCATTTGTGATAAAATAGTACATGACTTTGGGTATAAAGAATTGAAAATGGAATTAGACGAAAAGGGTCTAGAGTATTTACTTTGTGGTTGGCCTTTGGATGATGTGGATGATGCAGATATCACTTACGAGATGTGTTCCACTTTTGAAAAGAATTTGGTTAACCTTTCATTGATATATGCTTTGGCCAATATGTTCAAGGTTCCACTTGTTTGTGTAGATGAGCTGGACGCCAATTCTGATGATGTAAATACTAAAAAATTAGGAAAATTAATATTGAGATTAACGGAATCCGTTAATGCAATAGCAGTTAGCCATGACCCTAACCTGATGGTCGATCTATTGCAAAATTCTAGATCTATCTCTATATTAAAGATGGAGGAGAATAATGAAAGATCTGATGTCTGATGTAACTGACCTTAGTAGGGCATCCCTTCCTGAAATAAAAAATATTCTAGATCTATCCAGGTTGTTATCCCTCATTAATTTTATGAACGAGGAAGATGAGGAAGGGAATTCTTATGTAGAAATTCCTACAATGGGAAAGATTTTAGTTTCTAAGGATTTTGACTTTGAGTTTATCCCAAACCAAAGTTTCAAAAAAGAGATTTTTGGAATTAGACAAAATCCAAGAAACTTTTTAAGGAATGAATTGAAGAAGGTACTGAAGATAGGAGAAGTTAATGAATAAAATTATAATGAGTGGAGTAGAGCCTTCTAAAAGAATTGTAGCAGGTGCCAAAAAACTCAAGGAAGTGGTAGCATCCACACTTGGACCAAAAGGTCATAATGTTTTGATATATGAGAATGGTGTAAGACCTATTCTTTCTAAAGATGGAGCTACAGTTTCTTACCACGTAGACTCAGCTGATCCATTGGAAAAAATAGGAATGATGCTTTTGAAGGATGTTATTAGTAAAGTAAATTCAGAAGCAGGAGACGGTACAACAACTACAACAATTTATTCTGCCACATTGTTGGAAAAGTTGAATGATTTGAAAAACCTAAACATTGATCCAAATGAATTGAGAAGAGGAATGAATATTGCCACTAAGGAGACAATAGAATTTTTTGAAAAGAATAAGAAACCTCTTAAATCAATCAGAGATGTTGCAATGGTTTCCACAAACGGAAATGAGGAGCTTTCTGATTTATTTGAAAAGGCTTATAACTCTATTGGAGAAAATGGTAGTGTAGTTCTTGCTGATTCTTATAGAAGGGATGGTTCTTCCTATACAGAAACTTCTTCAGGTTTAAAATGGAATGGTGGTATTCCTAGTGATTTATTTATTACCAATACTGCTACGGACACATGTGTTATGGAGGACCCTTTAATCCTTGTTTATGCAGCAGGTGTTAAAACACTGGAGGATCTGTCTTCTGCAATTACTTTAGCTGATTCAAATGACAGAAACTTGGTAGTTGTTGCCCCATACTTTGAGCCTAAGATTTGGTCTCAGGCAGCAAGTAGTGGTATTTGTTTGATAATGTCCCCAGGGGATTCTTTGAATCATTTGGATTTACATGAATTGCTTTGTGACTTTGCTGTAACGGTAGGTACAAAGGTAATTCCTGATACAGCAAATACAAATTCAATAATCAAAAGTATTGATGATTTTGGTGTAGCCAAATTGGTAGTTTCCTCAATAAAAGAAACTCAAATTACACAGGTAGATGAATTGGAAGAATCCAAGGCAGAAGCATATCTCAAATATATCGAAAATCTCAAAAAAGAAATAGATGACAATGACGAACTCACAATTGAAATGCAGAACCAGAAAAAGGATCGTTTGGCCAGATTGTCAGGTGGAGTTGCCACAGTTTATATTGGGGGTTTGACACCTGAAGAAAAAGAAGAAAAATGTTATTTGGCTGAAGACGCACAGCACTCTATTCAGTCTGCATTAAAATATGGAGTACTCCCTGGTGGTGGAACTGCAATGTTAAAGGCAGCCCAGATGTTAATGTCTGATGAAAAAATTAAAAAATTAAAGCTTTCAGATGCAGCACTTCAGGGTTATAAAGCAGTAGCGGATACTTTGAGGGAGCCTTCAAAATATTTGGTAAGATCCGTAAAGCCTGATGATTACCAGTACATAGTTCAGCAAATTGCACATGAAGAAATTTTTGAAAATGGTTACAATGTAAGAACCGAAAAGATTTCCAATTTGGAAGAAGGTGGAGTAGTTGACTCTGCAGCCATTGAAATATTTGCAGCAAAGTATTCAGCCTCAATGATTGGTTCCTTCATTCTTTCCGATAGTGTAATTGTAAATGCAGAACAAAATATGTCAATAGATATGAACGATAGAAAAGCAGCTTCAATTGGTGGAGGATATTAAAAATGGAAACAATGGAAAAAGAAATTTTAGTACAAAATACATTATCAGAAAAGGTGCCAGGTTTTTGTACAACACCTCATTGGTATATTTCAGGTCTTGAGAAGAAAGTTAAAATTGGAAGCAAGTCCTTTAATTACATTGATTATTTGGAAGCCTGGTGTAACTTTGATTGCAACACCTACAGAAAGAAGGACTCACTGATTCCTATTAAGGAAAAAATTGCGGCAGCTTTCCAGGAAGTGGAAGAATACTATAATAATACAAACAAAAAATAAAAAAGAGGTTTGACCCTGTATGAATTACAGTGAATATGATTACAGGGACATGTTTGATATTCTTGGGTTTGAAACACCCAAGGGTACCAAAGGATTAGTTAGATGTCCCTGCCACACAGATAAACATCCGTCTATGAGTATAGACGTAAGCAAAGGCCTTTTTAATTGTTTCTCTTGTCATTACCATGGTAGAATAGATATGTTATATTATGAAACATATGGTTCTTTTTATGGTAAAAAAACTACATTCAGTGACAAGGAATTGAGAAGGCTTTTCGAAAGAAAAGAAAAACCAAGAATTCTACAAACACAGAAACAATTTTTCACAGCATCTATGATAAAAAGAAAAGATCCAATCATGAATAAATGGTTGGAGTACAGGGGTATAAAACCATCGGTAGCAGATGAGTCCGGTGTTTTTTATGGGGATGTTAATATCAGTTTCATAGATGAAAAAACAGGTAAAGAAAAACAATACACAGTACACGATAGGGTTATGTTCCCTATTTTTAACGAGAACAGAAAAATGTGTAGTATTGAAATGAGGTTTCCTTTCTTTGGAAATGAGCCTCAAAGATTTATAGACACAGTTCCGAAAGTATTATATCCAAAATGTAGTTCAGTAAACCTCCTGTATGAACCTTTTAAGTTAGACAAAACCAAAAAACTTTATATCCTCGAGGGATTAATGGATTGCTTGTCTTTCAGGTCATTAACTAATTATAAAAATACAACGTCTATTTTTGGGGCTGCGTTTACAGAACATCAAAAAGAGTTATTGAACGAATTTCCAGAAATATGCTATGTATATAATAATGATTTGGCAGGAGAAAATTCTGTGAAGGAGTTTAAAAACTTTTACAAAGGTAAAATTACTTTGTTAAAACCATATGGTAATTATGATGATGTGGGTGATATGGCTAAGGATCATTTCGGAGGGGTTGAAGAATGGCTGAAGACAGAGCACTAGAAAATATAAAAAGGAAAGCTGAGAATTTATTTAAACATTTTCCCTGCAGATTCCTAAAAATACTTTCAGTTGAAAAAATAGAGTCTCCCTCTACACCCACAGCTGTAGGCATCTGTATCAAATATAAAACACCTGAAGAAGAAAATTCCTTGATAACTCTTTTTAAGAAGTCAGAATTAAAAAAGGAAGGGGATTGTATTAAAAGGTGTATTTGTGATCTTAAGGAAAGAGTTCCTAAAAAATACAGTGCATTGGATATTACAAATGTGAGGGAGCTTTCCAATACATTTTTGGAAAGATTCTCCTTGAAAAATGAACTGGATTGTTTTACAATTTCAGGAGTACCTTATAGACAGCTTTGTATACTTTTACCTAGTGGTAAATTCTTTTTGGATGTATCTAAGGTAACATATCAGAAATTGTTAACAAGGTTCTCCCAGGAGAAGTTTTGGCCAGCCAATATGAGTTTTGAGGATTTTTCGAACCTTTTAAAAAGGAAGGAAATGGTAACTCTTTGTATTAGGTTGGCACAAAAAGATGATTAAAAAAATTTATACTAAATAAATATAAATTTTCTGGGGAAAACTACCCCCACCTATAGGAGAAAAAAGAAAATGAAAAGATTTAGTTCCGTAAAAAACGAAAACCTTTCAAAAAGAGCTAAGGTTAGAATGTTGGAAGGCCGTAAGTCTAAACTTACAGAAGACGAAGAGGATATCGAAGTAGAAGCTGATGCTACAGAGGGTGCAGCAGAAGGTGAGGATACAGATATCGTTGGTTCAGTTGCCTCTCTCGTACAGGCCTTGATCGATGATGGTGAAGACATTTCCCCAATCGAAGAAGTAATCAATGCAGCTGCTGGTTCTGAAGATGATGAGGAATCAGAAGATGATGAAGACTTCGATGAGGATGAAGAAATTGACGAAGACGAAGAGCCTCTTGAGGAAGATGAAGAATCTGATGACTCAGAAGAAGATGATGAGGACAAAGAGGATCTCGAAGAAGCCAGAAAAGCTAGAGTAGCTGAAGCAAAGAGAAGAATTGCTGCTCGTAAAAGAATTGCAGAAGCTAAAGCTAGAGTAGCTAAGGCAAAGAGAATTGCTGAAGCAAAGGCTAGAGTTGCAAAAGCTAAGAACTTGGCAGAAGCTAAAGCTAGAAAAGCCAGAATTGCTGAAGCAAAGGCTAGAGTAGCTAAGGCAAAGAGAATTGCAAGATAATTAAAAAATATAAAAATTAAAAAGTTTTTTAAGGCCTGATTTTTCAGGCCTTTTTTCATGTTATGTTAAGAATATATGAAAAATTTTTAAAAAATTTCCAAAATTTTCTTGAAATTTTTGAACTAATTTAATAAAATTCACCTATATTATAATAGAAGATTTTAGAATTTATAAGTTGGAGGAACAAAGATGGATTCTACCGGGTACACATACAATGATGGTGCCACAGGATTAGTGCCAATCAAGGCCATTATCCCAAGTGAATACAAAACAAAGGCTGAAGAGTGGGCAGAATATCTACACTCTATCACACTTTCAGGAAACAAGAAAACAGCTAATCTTAGAACAAAGGATGACGAATTAAAGGATCAGGAAGCTTTGGACTTTATTGATAAGTTCCCAAGACCAAACCATCCACCAAGTGATGATTTTGATCCTTCTATGGCTTACGGATTTATGTTGTATAATGAATCCGGAATCACAAAAACATATTGGACAAAGTACGTTGGCAAACTCCGCCAGAACAAATCAGAATATTTTGAGCAGGATAAGTACCTTGAGTGGATTACAGAAATCTTCACAGTACTTAATGGGGATCACCCACACTTCCACGATCCATTCTATTATTACAAACCTGGTAAGAATGGTTCATACTATGATGTAATGAATTCTTTGAGAACTTGGTGGAACTTTAACTTCCCAAGCTTCCTTGCTAAGTATTTGTGGGCCCAGGATGCAAAGAACACAGACAATGCCATTTCAATTGAAGGTTCATTTGAAAATGAGGATGGAGGAAGCCACCTTGCAGCTGAGATTGCTTCAAAAGGAAATATGGTTTCTACACCTGAAGAGGAATACGAACTTTCAGTAGTAGAAAACTTTTTGAAATCTTTCAATTCTGCCCCTTGGACAGATTACGTTCCTAAGTCAACCATAACTTACAGGGACTTTATGAAGGCCATTGTAGATGGCTCCGCAAATTCAAGATCAGGTGTAAAGAAGAATTTGGGAATCCATTCTTCAGTTGAAGGAAAAGCAATTGCAAAGATTCAGAATCACATGCAGCAGTGCGGTGTTGATATCAATGCATTCGCTGACTATATCAGAAAGTACCCAATCACAGCAAAGGAAATCCTTGAAGGTAATACAAAAATTTCTTTCAAAGATATGTAAATTCTAAAATCTTTCAATTAAGGGATCCTCCGGGATCCCTTTCTATATTTTAAGGAAGATGATTAGAATTTACATAGACAACATAAACTGGGAAACATCCGGCCAATTAATAAAATTTGCCAACAGGATATCCTTAAAAATTTCAAAAGATTTTTTTGAAAAACACTTTGGTAAAAAAGCAGAAACAATCAGAAAGAATTATTTTAATTTCTTTTCAGAAAACAAATGTGTTTTTCTTCCAATAGAATCCGAAGCAAAATTAAAATTTTCGGAAAAACACTTTTTAAAAAATCCAAAAAATATTTTTCAATATCCAAATCAATTTGAAAGCTTTGTCAAAATAATCAAAATAGAAAAATCAGATCTATGTTCTCTAGATGAGGTTTTATCCCCTTTATTTGAAACTGGATACAAAGGGACTGATAGGATCTACATAATCAACAATTCCAAATTATTGTCTCAATATGAAGATGTTGTATCCGGAATAAATTCCCCTAAAATAGAATATCTAAAAGGTAAAAATTTTGAGGATCAATTGGAAATATTTAAGAGGATTTTATTGGGATCCATCAGAGAATATTGGGGTAAAAATAATTCAGATAAATTAAACTTTTGGTTTAAAATAGGTACTACTGCGATTCCTTATAAGAAACTATATTAAATCAAAGGAAAAATTTTTATGGAATCAATATCAATATCTAGATCAAAAACATTTCACAATTGTCCACTACAATACAAATACACCTATGTAAACAGATTTGAACCAGAAGAAGAAGTTCATATTGATGTTACAGATAAAGGTTTGGTACTCCATCAAACATTTGAGAATCTTTTAAAATATGAAAACTATGTAAACGAAGAAGCCTCTATGCCTCATAGTGTAGCTGATAGTAAAACAGTTTTGGCATTTTTCAAAGAGGCCATGGAGGAAAATAAACTCTCTGAGGAAGTAGCCAAAGAGTTTAAACTCAAAAGAGGTCTGAAAAGATGGTTATCATTCAAGCATGATTATTTGGATAAAAATGGCCATGTAATGTATGCAGAAAAAAGATACGATCAGGTTTTATTTGGGGAAACAAAAACAACAGCAATTCTAGACCTTTTGGAAGATTGTGGAAATGGTAATTTTATTATCTATGACTACAAAACTCCTAAGACAGCCAATCCAAGTCAATATAAGGAACAGTTGGCCTTGTACGCTTATATGATGGCCGTAACAAAAGGAATTATTGCACCAGAGTCAAACGAATATGAAAAAGTAAAGGAACATTTTAAACTTTTTGTATTCTTCCCTTTGGTAGATAATGAATCTGAAACATATGAGGCCTGCCTAAAGGAAGTAAAGTTTACTGCAAAGGATGTTGAAAATACTGTAGAAGGTTTGAAAAATACGGTAGCTGAAATTGAGGCATTTAACTGGGAAAAACCAGCAGAAGCCCTACAGCCTGCCGTAATGAGTTTTAAATGTAATTGGTGTAAATTCCGAGGAAGTAAACCTGACCCTGCCATAGGATTTGAAGGTTGCCCTATTAGTTGTTTCTGCCAGCCTACTGATCTTAAATTCAAGAAGGCCTAAAATGAAAACCAAATTGATTACTGGTCCTATGAAAGCAGGAAAGACAAGGCAACTGGTTTTGGATTTGGAACAATATGTAATAGCTAAAAAGAATGTACTTTGGTTTGAACCTTCTCTAGATACTAGAGGAGGAAGCCATGGAAACTTTTTAACACAAAGGATGGAAGAATTAAAAAATTCAAGTTTTGTGCATTCCTTTAAAATAAAGGATCCAGAGGATATTTTGAAAAAGGGCCTTGAATTTTTTGAAAAATTAAAAATAGAGGCCATCTTTGTGGATGAGTATTTTATGATTCCTTTCAAAAGGGATTTCTTTTATGAATATGAAAAATCCAAACTAAAAGAAGTGCCAATTGTATTTGCAGGTTTAATTTCATCCTGGGCAGCTGAATTATTTCCTACTGCAATAAATGTAATTCCTTTTATGGATGAAATTCAAAAAACTGATGCCATTTGTATGGAGTGTGGTAAGCCTGCAAATTATAATTATTACAATGCAGATTGGAATGAAAATAAAACAATTGATGATGGGAAAAATTATGAATGCCTCTGTCATGATTGTTATATGAGAAAGACAGGTAAACCTATTTCTATAGATCCTTTTTTAAGCCCTCCTAATTAAATTATGATGGAAAACTTTAATGTGGATTTTGTGTTTCCTTATTTGAATCCTGATGATCCAAATTGGAGGGAAATTTATTCCTATTGCAAAGGGGAAGCCCCAGAAAGTAATAACGTTCGCTTTAGGGACTTCTCCCTTTTAAAATACATCTTTAGAAGCATTGAATTATATGCTCCCTGGGTCAATAGAATTTGTATAATAGTACAATCAAAAAGTCAAGTAGAAGGAATTCTAAAAGAAAGTTCTAATTTAAGAATTATTGAACATAAAGAATTTATTCCCGAAAAATATTTACCTGTATTTAATTCAAATACAATTGAAATGTTTTTACCCAAAATAAAAGGGTTGAACGAACATATACTTTATAGCAACGATGACCTTATATTCTTTAATTCTTCCACTAAAAGTAATTTCTTTATGAGTAGTAAAACACCCTTGTATGCTTTTACAGGAAAAAATAACTCTGGTTCTAATTTTTCAAAATTATGTAAAAGATTATATAAGCTTATAACATCTAAATACCCAAGTCCTCTTCCTAACAATGGAAACTTTGCATATTTAAAACAGTGGCACGGTGCAGCAGTACCATTATTATTTTCAGATATGGAAAAATGTTATGAGGATTTCGAGGATGACATATTAAAATCACTCACTATGTTCAGGGACTGTTCTAAGAATCTCAATCAGTATATTTATGGACTATATTCCTTTTGTAAGGGACATAGTCAACGAATTGATCAAAAACTCATGGGTACATATTTTTCTATGGATGACTATGAGAATGTAAAGGATTTGATTTTTTCTTTGAAAAAATGTACTTCTAAAATGGTATGTATTAACGATACCGAAAGGATGACTGATAATTGTATAGAGGAAATCTATAAGTTTTTAGATGAAAAATTTCCGGACAAATCTATATACGAGGTTTAAATGAGAAGAGGTTCTGATGATAAACAATGGCAGGAAGTAAAAGAAAAGGTTAGAATTTTGGACGCTGCAGGATGTATATTCTGTAGATGTATGAACTTCCAAGAGAAAAATATTCAACTAGCCCAGGTGAGAAATTGTGATACAGAAATACCTGCTAACTTCACAACATTAGATCCTGCCCACCATATAGCTGTAAGTTCTAATGCAAAAATAATGTATGATGTGGATAACGTATATTTAGTATGTAGATTCCACCATACAAGAATTGACAATAGACAAAACCCTTACACAGGTGAAAAAATAACAGCTGAGGAACAAGAGGCCTTTTGGCAGAGAGCTATGAAGATGAGATACGAAAAACCTAAAAAAGCAAAAATTCCAGACTTCATAGATGATGATCTTTAAAAAAACTCTATATTTTAAAAAAAGGAAAATAATTTATATGAATATTGATGAATCAGAAAACATGGATCCAATGGACACAGTAACGGAAGGGGAAGGAAAGGATGCATTCTCTGAGGAAGAGGAAAAACTTGTTTCCTTCGTAAACAAAAGACTTCAGTTGATGGAGGCTAACCTTTTACCTGATGAACTACCTACTCCAGAAAAATTGAATATGGCAATGCTAGCCTGGACTTCTGTATCATCAGCATTGAACTCCCTTTACAGCAGAATAAAGTATAAGGTAAGTGATGCTATTTCTGAACAGAAGACTTTTGAGGCTCAGGCATATATTCAAACAAAAAGGGAAATGGAAAAAACTGCTGAGGCAAAGGGTATGAAAGTAGGGGACAAAAAAGCATTTTTGGCCACTAAAGAAGTTGAGTATGAGGCAAGAATAAAATATAAAAATGCCTTTAGAAAGATGGAAGCCAAAGTTGCAAAAGTGGAATCTCAGAGATCCTTTGTAGAGAGGCTTTGTCAGAGTTGGCAAAGTTACCAGTTTATTTTGACAACCCTCTCACGTAATATGAATGCTGATTTGAATGCAAACGCAATGGATTATTACGCAACTCAAAGAACCTTTGCACCTGCCGGCGAAAATTAAACAGAGAACAAAGTACTTGTATTTAACTCAGGGGCATATGCAAATCCAAAGTCCTCTGAGTCTTTTTGTTCTTCTAGTTTTTCTGACCAGCTTGGGTCTAGGTTAGGTCTAATAACCTCTAATTCACAGAAGGCTGCAGATTTTTCTGCACCATAAGTAATTGCTGAAATTAAATAATCCCCATTGAAGGCTGAATAAGGATAAGGTGTAACTATACAAACCTTATCCCCTGCTAACAAAAGTTTTTTCATTGGGCCCAAACTTGTTAATTTAATTTTAAATTTGATCAAATCCTCAAAGGATTCAAAAGTATTTCTGGATTCTGCTATTACATTTTTAGCAGGTCTATTAAAGAATGTTTTGGCATCCGTTGTATTTACACCATTTACAAACATTTTGGATATTGGGAAAACAGACTTTTCACTTTCCTTTTGAATAGGTAAAAAGGAATATCCTGCTGTGGAGGATACATCACTATCAAATCTAGTAAAGAATGTTTCAGGTTTAATTCCTTTTAATACCTTGTCATTTCCCAAATACATCTCAAAATCAGGGGTGGAAAAGTTCTCAGCATCAGGATCTTCCACATGACTTTTTATTTTACTAGTCACAAATTTTGAAGAAAGCTTATCATTTACAGGGGATAAAAGAATAGCATATTTGGATTTTCTAGAGTCTGTCAAAAGTGCGTTAATTGAAGATAAGTTTAATTTCCTGTCAAGGCCTGTGAAGAATAAGGGTTTTCCACCCTCTATTAAAAAGTTATTATTTACCTGAAGTTTAATGAATTCCAGATCAGTTTCCCCTAAAGTCCTATAAAGAGTGGAGGAGTTAGAGGATTTCTTAAAATTCCTTTCATAGTTTTTAAAGGCCTGTAAACTATCAAAAATATCATTTAGAATTTCATTAGAGTATTTATTTTTATAACATTTTCTAAATTCTGCATTTTGGAAAAATTCAAGGATACCCCTGCACTGTACTTCATATTCCAGCCCAGATGCAGAACCTTTTAGTTTCATTTTCTTCAAATATAAATCTGGGAAATCAGAATAAGTATCGTGACCATCCTCAGGTATTTCATCCTCAAATGAATATCTTACTAAAAACTCTGAGCCTATTGGCAAATTTAAAATCTCAGGTGTTGCATATGAGGTAGTAAACTTAAATGTAGCAGAAGGTACAGGCTCAAAAATGGATGATGTTATTTTATAAGCCGTAAACTTTACTGCTCCCAAATTCTCTAATGCTGTTATAACAGGTATCTTTGAATAAAACATATTTTAATTAGTTACTCGTTTGCAATTTCGGATGAATTTTTTTAACTAATTATTCTGTATAAATTAGATGCTAACAAGTGGAATTTTATACTAAATTTCAAAGGAGAAAAAGATATGGCGAAAAGTACATGGCGTTTTGAGTTCGTGGACATAAACAAATCCATTACTATTACAGAATCTGAATCCAAATGGATAGGGTATGCTGTTATTAGAGCTCCAAAAGGTACAACAGAGGCTATGTTTGTTCCTGCAAACAACAAGGCCAGAATAGAAGCAATGTTTGGTTATGCCTCAGCAGATTGGCCTGATCTGTTCGAAGTAATTGATTTTAATAACGAGTACGGTTTGTATATTTCTGCACCAACAGTAGATGTTGCAGAGTACCCAAACTATTATGGTGGAGTTTATCTTACAAAAGATGGTGTAATGCCTCTTTACAGATTTACTAACAAAAAGGATCCAAATTTTGAGATTGGAATTGTTCCTGGAAGAGAATCTATCTACTATGGTAGCGTAAAAAATAACTCTTCAGTTTCTTTGTTGAAATTGAATAAGGCAGACGAACAGGCAGTTGTAAAAATTGAAAACATACCTTCTGCTATCTTTAAAAAGATGACATACATTGACTTTGATTTCCCAACATATAAGGGAACTTATAGATACAAGTTGGACAAGGTAAACAATGTAATTCTTCCTGCTGATTCTATGGTTAAGGATTCAGAACAAGCTTCATTAGTAGTAGGTACATTCGTATTTGATTCAGCCACACAAACCTACACAATTTACTTTGGTGGAAGTGAAGCAGCTGCAATGAATCCTAAGTTGGCCTCTACAATTACAGCTAACTGGCACAATGATCCTTCAATAACTGATGTTCCTTTCTTTGATTGGACAAAATTCAGTAGATCATATGGATATGATTACAAGGATCTTTACGAAGCAAGTGATTATGATACTTGGGTTACAACAACAGATGCCTTAGCAATCAAAGAAGCCATTATGACAGGTAAACCAACAAAGATTACAGCAGCTAATGGAAATACTGTAACATTGGATTACAAAAAGAGTTTGGCAGAGAGATTCCATTTTGTATTGAACATTGAGGATAGTGTATATTCATACCACGTACAGACTTCTCCAACAGCCCAGTACTCCTCAATTCTTATTGACCAGGTTGTATATGATAAGTGGGTTTATGATATCAAAGCTCCTTATTTTGTAGGTGCTGAATCAGAATTGCCTGTAACGGATGCTGCAATTGAAAAAATCCAACTTTATGATAACCTTTGTATTTTGAAGGATGGAAACTCTATTACATTGTGGAAATACTCAGATGTAGAAGAAACATATGTAAATGATGATGGAGACGAGGATACAAGAACAATTCAGAAATGGTTGAACGTATCTGAGGATTATCAGACAACAAAGATTCTTGCATTCGAACCACTCCTAAGTGGAAAGACAGATGCAGACATCCACCACTCAATTTACTTCTGTGAAGAAAGTGGACTTGTTGAAATGACAGAAGATAGTGTTGAAGAGGATTACAAACTTAGAGAAAACATTCTTTATAATTCTTACCACTCTAAAACTACAGAAGAGGACAACGGAGGAGAGCTCCACGTATCCGGAAACTTTGTAGGTTCTTTGGATGAGTTCGGTGTAGATGAAAACAATGGTGATAACTATTGGGAAGAATTGATCCCTCCTGGGGAATCTGTAGTATATGCAGAAGCCTATGTTGTAAGAACTTTCGATGATGATTTGGATGACAAGGGTATTTACACAGGTACTCGTATTGATTCAGTAGAGAAGAAAGTAAATGGACAGAGATTTGTAGATTATGTAGTTGATATGAATATCAAAAACGGAAATACAGGTGGTAACTGTACAGATGCTACTGAACAGGTTAAAAAGAAGTTCTATCAGATTATGAAAGAGGGTATGATTGAAGCTGCCAAACCAAAATACGCAGACGTTTCATTGTTCTTTGAATGCACAGGTTTGGAGGATCTTAAGACATATTGGACAGGTATTAGAACAACTCACTATTGTTCAACAAATATTTCTCCAATCAATATCAATCAGCAATTGTTTGAGAATGTAAAGAAGATCAGAGTAAAGAATGCCCAGAGAGGTTCTGCACAGTATTGTCAGGAAATCCAGTATAAGGATAAAATCCTCAGAAAGAAGTATTATGCTTGTCCTATTGGTGCTATGGCAGCAATGTTGATGAGGATTATGGAGGATTACTTAGGTGGTATTGCTCCTGCCTGGTTGAATGACAAGGGAGTTGGTGGACAGCTTGAAGGAATGATGCTAAGAACTCCTGTTAAAGCAAGATGGGACTTCGAAGACCTTGATACAAAGGTAATGGATGAAAAGGGTATTAACCCAATCTTGATGGATGTAGATGATGGTGTTATGGCAGTATCCCAGAGAACAACAGAACAGAACGCAGGTGACTGGTCTTACTTGGGACACTCTATGGCCTTTGACTTATGTAAACGTGAGATTCGTGACAATGTTATGAAACCACAGTTGATGAAAAAGATTTCTCCTTATTGGATGGAGAAGAGACAGGAGGCACTGGACAAGATTCTTAAAAAGAGAACAACAGGTTCAGATCCTATTTGGTCACAGGCAGATGGTGATATTGCTGGTGTAAATGATGAGTACACAAAGGCACAGAGAATTTTCAATATTGCAGTTGATGTAACAGTTTATCCTTTCTCAGAGAAAGTAAGACTTACATTTACCAACAACTCTCAGATCACTACAGTTTCTGACTAAGGTTTAACTTAGCAAAATAAAACCCTCCCTGTAAGGAGAGGGTTATTTTTTGGGTCAAATTATTTTAACAGTTATCGTTACCTGTTTCGAATGAACTATCACCAAAGACCCAATCAAGTGCTTCCTCATAACTTTGGGCAGCTAAGGCTTCACAATCAGAATCTTCTGCAGGACCGGACTGATGATCAATATAACCACCAAAATCAACCCAATCAGAAATATCTGGGTGGGCTTTCCATTCATTTTCAGGGGCGTCTTTCAAATTCTCCAAAGAGTCAAGGAAACAACGCTCACCGTATTCACCTTCTGCCTTCCAGGCGGAGTCCCTATCATCCCCAATGAATTTGTGTTCCTCATCCATGTAGTGGAAGTAATCGAAAGTACAACCTTTTTCCTTAAGGAAATCAAAAAGACCTTTTACCTTTGTATAGGCAAGGTTGCGAATATATTCAATATTCTCCTTATCAATTTCCTTATAATGCTTAATCCAGTATTCATCGTTCTTTTCTTTTGCTTCTGCAATCTCTTTCAAAGATCCAAAAGAGAATGAATAGCAGCCACACCAACTTTCTTCCAAATTATGGCGTTTACCATATTCCCTTTTCTGCATCAAAGTAAGCCAATCACTCAAAGCAACCAAGTAGTAAGAAAACTTTGACTGGGAGTAGCAATAACTTTCAAACTCCCAACCAAACTCATCTCCTTCCCAATTCAGTCTTCCGTTTCTACCTACACCGCTTCCAGGAGAAGCAAATGTAAGGGAGTGAGCCGAGCTGGAATTGGTTTCAAATGTGTTTACACGAATCGATTTCAAATTAGATCACCTCGTAAGATTCAAGTACAAAATCAATAGGATCGTTTTCGTCCTCTGATCTGTTCATATTCAGGGAGTCCACCTTTGTTTTTGCCTTATTTTTGTCTCTGTAAACTCCGTAAATATTAGAGGATCCAGTGTCCAGATTCTTTTCGAGAATGATGTAAACTTTCAGATCATCCATATCTACCTCCTGTATTTGTTGTTAATAATATAGGCTAATTTTGATACCAATCTGCCACTTTATTTATGTAATAAGCAACTTTTCTTAGATCCTGAATAGCCTTGTCATCCTTTGTTTTGGCTTTCTCATCCCCAAACTTTCTTCCACATCTAAGAATGTATTTAAGGGCATCTCCCATTGCCCAGGATGCCCTTGGATTAAGTTTTAGATAATCTAGAATAGATGTAATAATTTCCCAGGCCTCAAGTTCAACTACATTTCCATTTCTGTCCTTTAATGGGATATTTTGATAGTGTGGGGCCTTTTGAACTATCTCCCCTCCATCCTCCAATTTTTTGGCCAACTCATCCTTTACGAGTTCTTCTTTTACATCATTTACATATGCCTCTGGGATACCTGCTGACTTGGCCATATCCTCTATGCTGTTTTTTATTTTTGAATCAGCCTCATCCAAATCTATTTCATTATGTAAGAGAGCCATAACTTCAGCCTGTAAATGGGGTTCTGTAATACACTCCCCGTAATAATTTGGGAGACCTGCTCCTTCATTCTGAAGTTTTACTCCCCCGTACTGTTTTACATAATTTCGAACTTGATCGGGAAAATAGGAAGCCTCAATATTTTTAACTTCGTAATCTTCCGCACCTTTATTTTTGTAGTGTTTTGTTACCGCCTCAAAATACTTTTCATTGTCCTTAAAAGTACCTATAATCTCCCTTACGGAGCTTTCATCTAAAAGAACAGAAAGTTCCTTATTCTCTTTTCCTTTTTCTCCAGTAAATATAATCATTTTTAACCTCTTACTAAAATAACCTTCTTTTTTGCTCTAGTAACACAAGTGTACAACCATTTTTTATGCTCTTCTCCTGTTGGGAAGTTTTCCTCAAATACAATTACATTATCCCATTCACTACCCTGAGCCTTGTGGCCTGTAATTGCATAAGCGTATGTAAATTCCTTTGGAAGATCACTTTTACCTTTTGCTTTCATTTTTTGAGCAATAGTTAAACTACTTTCTTCTGATTCCAAAAACTTTTGATCCAATTTTACATATTTCTTCAAACCTGTTTCAGAAATAAAATCTCCTTGGATTACAGCAACTTTTGGAAGTTTTGGCATAGACACATAATTGGACATGTGATTTTTCAAAATACCAACAGTTCCATTTGTCAGGGATTTTTCAATTCCTGTATGTTCCCAATAGTTATTTGTACAAATAATTTTTTCATCATTGTCAATAAGACCTTTTTTACCTAAAAGACTTCTCATTGCTTTGTTCATTGTTTTTCTCATATTATTTGTACCAACCAAAATCATATCTGCATTTCTCAATTCTTCCAAAGGAAGATCTTTTTTGCGGATGACTTTAGCCTCCTCAAAATTAAAATCATCTATAGGTTCTCCATTTCTGATTTTCATAGAAAGCCTAATGATTGGGCTGTCCAGAGCCTGCCTTAAAACTTCTGTAAGAAATACATCTGGGTGATCAAGCAAGTGATTGTCAAAATCTTTTTGAATAGGAGGGAGCTGTCCTGGGTCTCCTAAATAAACAATAGGGATTCCAAACTCCTCCAAATCGGAGACCATATCTGAAGGTGGCATAGAACATTCATCCACAATAATCAATTTGTATGGAAGACTTCCTTTTAATTCAAAAACAATATCCCCATATCTATCAGTATGGCAATCATACATTAATTTGTGAAGTGTAAGTGCTGGGCAACCTTTGTTAGTTAATACCTGACTTGCTTTTCCTGTAAAGGCTGCATATGTAATATCTGAATCCTTGAGCCCATAATAATCCACAATTTTCTTGATAAGGAATTTTACCAAAGTGGATTTACCAGTACCTGCATAACCTGCAATTACTGTATTCTTACCCTCTCCATAATGCTCAAAAGCAATGTTTATTGCATTTTTCTGGGCTTCTGTCAAATCACTTTCTCTTACCATTCTACTCATTCTCACTTAACATCTTTTTAAGTTCTTTAACTCTTCTTCTAAGAAGTTCAAACTCTCTCAATTCCCTATTGTAAATGGATTTTCTTTCCATATATCTGAAGAGTCTTTCTGCCCTTACTTTTTCAGGGAATTTTTTAACACATGTTTCCAAATAAGAATTTTTAGCCCTTATATAATGTGTGAATGCATTATATAAACTATAGGAACATCCTTTACCTGCCTTAGCCTGTTGAATCTTAACATAAAGTTCATTGAGTCCATGTTCTTTTATAGCCTTTTCATGGTCTATACAATCCTGTTTTCTTTCAAATGTGCTTCCGTCGAAAGCCACATAAATGGTTGCTTCTTTCAATTTTTACTCCTGTAAATAAAATATAGCTTATATTTCAAAAGGACTCTCTGAATCCTCAAATTCATCTTCAAAATCTTTTATATTGTTTTCAAAGGAATCCTCATCTTTTAAGGATTCCTTTAACTTATCTAATGCTGATTGATTAAAAAGAGTTTCTGTAGAATATTCAGATGGCCCTTTTATTAAAAGCAAGGTTGCACAATATTCCCCTTTGGAGACTCCCTTATTTCTAAAATCCTCATCTATTTCCCTTGGTGAAAATTCAAAAGGAACAACCCCAGGGAAAAATAATACTGAGGAGGATTTACCACTCATAAATTTGGCTATCTCACATTTATACAAATAATCATTCTTTATGGATTTAATAGTTAACCCTGTTTCTTTTTTCAAATCATTAAAAGTTAAATTATATCCTTCTTTTATAACAGAGTTTTTTATTTCTTCCTGTAAACCCTGCTTTTCTTCTGTAGTAGCTTCAAACCATTCCATATAATAAAATATAGACGTAATATCAAAAATTACTAATTTTAATATGAATTATTTGAGAAATCCTATGGGTGATGATAATTTACAATTGGCCTATGACTTTGCTAAAAGAAAACACGGGGATACTGGGGCAATTCGAAAAAGTTCGGGGGATCCCTATTTTGTACACCCACAAATGGTAGCAGATTTAGCCTTAG
>JAEEGL014956697.1_pt1 | contig 34449 bp, 52 predicted proteins | sample 9134231 | NCBI WGS metagenome assembly JAEEGL01 (sample SAMN16246548, study PRJNA631951) | gut metagenome | biome: gut microbiome; feature: rumen; material: fiber-attached | host: Bos | place: Iran: Karaj | collected 2018-10
CCCGACTCCGCAAATCTTTTTCCGCAAACCTGGAACACATGGGGAGGTGAGGCCATGGCAAGACCGCGCGACCCTACGGCGCTAAAGAAGCTCCGGGGCAAGTCGCACATGACCAAGGATGAGAAGGCCAGAGTTGAACAAGAGATCTACGTTTCATCTGGCAAAATCGAACCACCCGCGTGCCTCACCGACCTCGACCAGGTTGCCATGTTCCGCAAGGAAGCGGCGTACATGGAGCGAGTCAACAAGGCCGCAGGCGTTTCCATCTACGGCGATACCGACGTTGAGGCGCTTACCACGCTCGTAATGAGCTACTTCCGCTATCTGCAATACCAGACCGAAGAAGACCTAGCGCGCGGTACGGACGCACGGCAGAAGATAAACGCCATGAAGAACAAGGAGGCCGCTGTACACGAACGGTATCTAAGGCTACTCAAGCTAGACCCAAGCTCACGTGTGGATTTCGGCGGCACCAACGACGATGCCGACGAAGACGAGTTCTAGGTTTAGGGCGCGGCGTCGCAAGAGGATAGTTTGCCCGCAGATCACCGAATACCTACGGCTGGTTGAGACGGGCAAATACAACGCATGCAAGCGGCAAAAGTTGTTTGTCGCATACGTTAGGCGCGTCTTTGCGACCGAGGAACTAATCATAGACACCGACCGAATAGACCGTTACGGGCGATACCTCAAGTATTTTCCGTTCGACCTGTTCTTTCCGTGGGAGTGGTGCCTATTCGTGCTCTTTACCTGCGTGTTCCGAAAGGACGGCACGCCACGATGGACAGACCTTGTGTGCTTCCTTGGGCGCGGCGCTGGAAAGAACGGCTTCATTGCGTTTATCGCCTTCTGCCTGGTTACCGTCGTTAACGGTATCCAGAACTACGACGTAGACATATGCGCCAACTCAGAAGACCAGGCAAAGCGCTCGTTTACCGACATATGGGTGATGCTTGAGGGCAAGTTCCGCACGAAGTTCCGCAAGGGCTTTAGGTGGAACCGCGTAGAGATCACCAACCGCACGACCAACTCAACGATCAAGTACCGCACCAACTCACCCAAGAGCAAGGACGGCATGCGTTCCGGCATCGTTGTCTTTGACGAGGTGCACGCCTACACGAACTGGAAGAACATAACCGTATTCACGACGGGCCAGGGCAAGGTAGCCCACCCAAGACGTGCTTTCATATCCTCGAACGGTGACATACGCGATGGCGTCTACGACACCATCTTAGAGCGCTGCGACAGGATCCTAAACGGCGAGGTTGCCGACGATAACGGATGGTTACCGTTCGTCTGCTCACTGGACAGCCCAGAAGAGGTGCACGACGAAAGGAATTGGGAAAAGGCTTGCCCTTCCCTGCCGTACCTTCCCGTGCTGCTTACGCAGATACGCAAGGAATACGTGGATTGGATAGACAACCCGGCAGAAAACGCGGACTTCATGACAAAGCGCATGGGCATCCCGCAGGGTGACAAGGAGTTTGAGGTTACGTCGTGGGAGAACCTTAAGCGTGCGAGCAGGCCAAACCCCGAGCTTTCGGGCAAACCCTGCGTTCTAGGGCTCGATTTCTCGCGCAAGGATGACTTTCTATCGGCGGTGCTTTTGTTCCGCGAGCGCGAAGAGGGCGGCGAAGACCAATGGCACGCGGTGCACCACTCGTGGTTCTGCCTCAACTCGCGCGACCGACAACGCATCAAGCCACCGCTTGAGGAATGGGCAAGGCAAGGCATCGTTTCGCTCGTTGATGAGGTTGAGATACCAACAAGGCGCGTCACGCGCTGGATAGAGGCGGCACAAGCCGTCTACGACGTTAAGGCCGTGGCGCTGGACGATTACCGCTACGACATTGTGCACGAGGAACTAGAGGGGCTTGGCTACAGCGTCAAAGAGAAAACGATCATGAAGGTAAGGCCGTCAGACCATATGAGGGTGCAGCCAATCATTAACTCAGCCTTCAACACGGGCCACATAACGTGGGGCGAGGATCCCGCAATGCGCTGGTTCACGAACAACACCAAGCTCGTGCCGTTCCTCAACGGCAACTACAAGTACGAGAAGATCGAGCCGCGTTCACGCAAGACAGACGGATTCATGGCGCTAGTTGCCGCGTTCTGTGTGCGTGAGCAGATACCAGAGGAAAAAAAGCTTGTGTTCCTTCCGTCGTTCACCTTCTAGGAGCAGAAAGGAGGTAGACAATGGCAAATTTCCTAACGAGGCACTTTAACTTCCTGAGCAACAAAGACCAATGGGCGGAGTTCGAGGCCATCTATGGCACCTTTGCCGAAAAGGCGGCGTTCAAGCAGCTTGCCGTTTACATAGCCACGAGCTACATAGCAAACGCTCTTTCCGGCTGTGAGTTCAAGGTAATCAAGGGCGGTGAAGAGGTAAAGGATATGCTCTATTACCGCCTGAACGTATCGCCAAACCCGAACCAGAGCGCGGCGCAGTTCAAAAACGAGCTTGTTACGCGAATCTGCACGAGAAGCGAAAGCCTGGTTGTGCCGCACCGCGAAAACTCGCTTTACATTGCGGACGCCTACGCAGAGTACCCGCGTGCGCTCAAAGATAACCTGTTTATGGGCATCACCGTTGAGAATCAGGCAATAGGCAAGAAGTTCCCAGCGTCAGACGCATATTTCTTCAAGCTTGAGAGCCGACAGGTGGCAAACCTCATCAACGGGCTCTACGAGGACTATTCAAAGCTCATATCTGCCGCTATCCAAGGATTCATGCAGGGACATGGGCGCAAGTACAAGCTCAAGCTATCGAGCACGAAGGCGGGAGACACCGACTTTGCCGAGCAGTACGAGAAGGTTGTAAAGAAGCAGCTAGAGAACTTCCTTAAGAGCGAGAATGCCGTTTACCCAGAGTATCAGGGTTACGACCTCGAAGAGCTAAAGCACGAGGCCGACAGCTCAAGCGGCGATATCCTGGCAATGCGTAAGGAAGTCTTCGACCTCGTTGCCCAGGCGTACAAGATCCCAACATCCATGATGTACGGCAACACGAACAACACCAAAGACGTGCTCAACCAGTTCCTAACGTTCGCAATAGACCCAATCGCAAAGCTCATTGAGGATGAGATAACGCGCAAGTCGTTCACCTATATGGAATGGCAGACAGGTTCGCGCGTGCTCGTGGACACCAAGAGCATCAACCACGTTGATCTGTTCAACGTTGCGGCAGACGTGGACAAGCTTATCTCTAGCGGCGTTCTGTGCATTGACGATGTGCTCATTGCACTTGGCTACCAGCCGCTTAACACCGAGTTCAGTAAGGCTCACTTCATGACGAAGAATTACGAGCTTGCTGAGGACGCTATGAAAAGCCTTAGCGAGGGAGGTGAAAACTAATGAAGGATGTAGCGAAGAGGTTCTATAACCTGGTTGTCGATGGTGAGGTTGCCGATATCGACATTTACGGCGATATCACAAGCTGGGAGTGGCTAGACTCCGACATGAGCAGCTACACGCTTGCACAGCGCCTAGCAGAGCTTGAGGGCGTTTCCCAGATTAACGTAAACATCAACTCATACGGCGGCGAGGTTGCCGAGGGTATCGCCATCTATAACGCCCTGGTGCGCCACGGCGCGAAGATCGTTACCCGCTGCGATGGTATGGCGTGCTCTATCGCATCCGTCATTTTCATGGCGGGGCAAGAGCGCATCATGTATGCGCCTTCCATGCTCATGATCCACAACGCATCCTCATTTGCCTACGGCACGGCTGCACAGCTGCGCAAGGCTGCTGAGGACAACGAGAAGATCACTTCTATGAGCAAGGCGGCATATATGTCGTGCGTCAACATCACCGAGGAAGAGCTAAGCGACCTCATGGACGCAGAGACGTGGATTTCTCCCGCCGAGGCGCTGGAAATGGGCTTTGCGACCTGTGTAGAAGCGCGTTCGGATATGGATGAGCCGTCGCAGAGCGCACGACTTGCGGCGTTCGCCATGATCGAGCGTGCGCGTATGGCCGCAGACGAAGACCCCGACGATGAGGACGATCCGCCCACCATCGAGCCGGAAGAGCCAGACCCCGACGATTCAGACCCAGAAGGCACCGACCCCGAAGAGCCGGACGATATCGACCCAGACGATCCAGAGGATCCAGACGATACCGACCCCGACGAAGAGCCGGAAGAAGACCCGGACAAGAAGAACGGTTCTAGCCAGGAACACGCATTTGCAAAGTTCCTGTTGGCAGCTTTTTAGAAAGGATTAGAACATGCCAGTACGAATCACCGATAACAACGAGCAGCTTGCCCAGACCATGGCCGCTGCAATGCGCTCCGATGACCAGGCCGCGCAGGCCGCTGCGTGGGCGCAGTTCCACCAGGCAGTTACGGACACCATCATGGCCGACTTCGAGGAAATCAAGCAGTCCAACGATGCTACTATCCTCGTGAACCGTGGCTACCGTCAGCTCACCACCGCTGAGACTCAGTGGTACCAGAAGCTTATCGACGTTATGCGCTCCCCCAACCCCAAGCAGTCCTTTGTAGAGATCATCGGAACCGATATCGAAGAGGGCATCATGCCCGAAACGATCATTGAGGACGTTTACAAGAACCTTGAGGATGAGCACCCGCTGCTTGCGGCAATCAACTTCCAGTACGTGAAGTACGCCACCAAGTGGATCCTGAACGACCACACCGCCCAGAACGCGGTTTGGGGCTCCATCACCGACGAGATCACCAAGCAGATCACGAGCGGATTCAAGGTTGTGGCCGTCAACCAGTCCAAGCTTTCCGCTTTCGCGTTCATTGAGCGCGGCATGCTTGACCTTGGCCCCACGTTCCTTGACGCCTACATTCGCACCGTGCTTGCTATGGCTATCTACGGTGGCCTTGAGCATGGCTTTGTTGCTGGTACTGGCGTGGATGAGCCCATTGGCATGATCCGCGACATCCACGAGGGCGTCATTGTCTCCACCACGGACGGCTACCCCGCCAAGACCGCTGTTGCCGTTACCAAGCTTGACCCCGCTACCTACGGTTCCGTGCTTGCGCTGCTTGCCGAGACGGAGAGCGGGCAGAAGCGCAAGTTTGATAAGGTCTACTTGCTCTGCAACCAGGCCGACTACCTCACCAAGGTAATGCCCGCCACCACGGCGCTTACCGCCGATGGCCGCTATGTAACTAACCTCTTCCCGTATCCCACCGAGGTTATCGTTACCAACGAGCTTGACAACGGCTCCGCGCTCGTGGGCATCCTGGGCGAGTACGGCGCGTTTGCTGGCGGTGACCGCAACGGCGTTATCGAGTTCTCCGATGAGTTCAAGTTCCTGGACGATGTGCGCTACTTCAAGATGGTGCAGTATGCCACGGGCCGCGCGTTCGACAACACCTCTTTCGTACTGCTCGATATCTCCGAGCTTGAGCCCGCCTACATCACCGTTAGCGCCCTGGTGAACGGTGAAGGAAATTTTTCGTAGGCGCTACCGTAGAGGGAGAGAGCGGTAGCGCTAAGGTCTTTGGTCACACCGTGAGCGACCTTCAGACCAGCGTTTCAATCTCCAACGGCGTAATCTCCGGCAACCTTGCCTACGTGACTGAGGGCGCATTGCCCGACTATTGGGGCGCGGGCAACTTCCTTGTGCTCAAGTTCGCAAAGAACGATCCTACCGTTACCAGCATCAAGGTTGGCATGGAGCCCTCGAAGTCCGGCATGAAGCCTGTTGAGCTTGACGAGGATATGAACTGCGCGTTCCAGGTTAACTCCACCTCTCAGCGCATCAAGGTTATCCAGTCGGACGGCAAGCGCACGCAGACGCAGTACTACAGCCTCAGCGGGCTCACGCTTGCGGAGGCCACGCCCTCAGCCTAAGAGGGGCGGTGCTCTATGGCCGACGAAACACTAGACGAAACCCTAGCAACGCTCGTCGGGCAGGCAAAGGACAAGTGCCAGATCACGTGGGAGGACGAGGCCACCGACAGGCGGTTTGAGGATGAGATAGTGCCTACCGCCATCGTAGTTCTCTCTTTCAAGATCGGCATACCCGGTGACGCAGACTTTAATTTTGCGTCACCGGGCCTTGAGCACGACCTTTTCCTCAACTACTGCTATTACGCCTGGCACAACGCCACGGATGATTTTGAGCAGAACTATGCAAACTCGCTTGCCCAGGCTAGAAGAATCTGGGAGGTGAAGGGTGCTCAAGAAGAAGAGGCCACTGCCTAGCTACCCGGACGGCGTACTTGGCGTGTATCGCGCCAAAGACCGCAAGACCGACTTTGGGGCGCGGCGAAACGTTGAGAAGCTTAGCGACATGGACGCGGTTTGCACGCTTTGCTACGCCAACCAGACCATACGCGAACAGGACTACGAGTTTGCCGAGCGCTCAGACTTTAAGCTTTCGCTCAAGGTGCGCACACCGCTTTGCGATGGTGTTACCTCCGAGTGTTTAGCCGTTATAGGCATGACGCTCTTTGACATTTCGCACACCGACACCAACGAACGCGAGATGTTCCTATACCTTGAGGAGGTGCGTGAGCTGGATGCTGAGTCAGATAAAGACAGCCCTAGCAACGGTTGATAGCCACGTGTACTACGGCACAGCCGTCACACACGGAAAAGACCTTCCCTGGGATTACATCGTGTTCTCACGCGACACCCTGAACCGCAAGGCCAACCGCGCTGGTTATGCGTTCGTTATAAACGTTGCCATCGTGCGCGAGGAATACATACCAGAGGGCCTAGAGGATGATGTGGTTGCCGCCATGGAGGCGCTACCGGGTGTGCGCATGGTTGAGGGTACCCACGAGTACTACTATCGGGTTAAGCCCAACACCAAGCACACGGTTGAGATGGTTGTGCTTCACTTCACGGTTTCCAGAAAGCTGTGATGCCATGGGCATGAGCGCAACCTATGGCGGCACCTTCTCTATAGACCAGGAGAGTTTCGACAAGCTTTCAGGCTTCATGATGGCCTACGGCGAGGGTGCAGCCGATATCGTTACCGAAGTGCTGCACGACAGCGGCGAAACCATACGCAATGCCATAGATCCGCTCATTCCCGTGTCCGGGCGCACGTTCAAGGGACACAGGACTGGCGCGAGGGGCTCACAGTGGCAGGCATACGGCAAGGCCGAACCGCTTGCCATTACCGTGCGCTCCAAGGGTGGCTATCACTACCTGTATTTTCCCGACGATGGCACAAACACCATACGCCATGCCGGGAACCAGCAGTTTATGTTACGTGGTGCCCAGGCCGCTGCACCCGTGATACTCGATAGGGCCGTTGATGCCCTGATACGAGACTTTGAAAGGAGATAATGCAATGTCCAACAACATGACCGTGTTCTCTGAGTTCGAGGCGCGTAGCCTGAGCTTCATCTTTGGCGTGGGTGACGTGTACAACGTTCAGTGCGTCGGCAAAATCGAGAATGAGGCGGCAATTCGCAACATCGTTAAGAACTGCCGTGGCACCGTTGCCAAGAAGCGCACCCGCCCGACTGGCGAGGGCACCTTGAAGGTTACCGCGCACCTTCCCTACGAGCTGTACCGTCGTTTGCACGACATGACGCAAACCGACCTTTCCGCAGGCGTCTACGCCTACGGCAAGCCCAACCTGCACCCCGAAGTTATCGTTACCGCCGATATCTACGACGAGGACGATAACGAGAAGTACCGCGCTTGGCCGCGCTGCACCGTCTCTACCGGGGCAAGCCAGACCATCGAAAACGGCGGCGATACCGTGGAAGAGGTTGAGCTTGAAATTGGCTACATGCCCGACAGCTACGGCTATGGCTTCTACGAGGCTCTTGCCGACGATCTTTCCAGCGCGGTTAAGACCGCTTGGCTCACCAACTGGACTGTGGGCCTCATGCACGGCGAGCCCGCACCCGTCGTGCCTGAGTACGTAGCCATGTTCGCTGTTGTCACTCCCGTTGGCACCGAAAACCCGACCGAACAGGGCTGGTACGAGCGCACGGGCACCGAAGGCGCGTACACCTTCGAGCCCACCGACGATACGAGCGTTGGAACGGGCGTAACCTACTACGAGCTTGTTGAGCCCGACGAGGACTAGCCATGAAGGTTGTAACGCTGCGCGACTTCAACGACCTCAAGTGCGGCGTGCTCCGCAAGGCGGGCGAGACGTTCGTTGTGAGCAAGGGACGCTATGAAGAGATCTGCGCGGTGCGCGATGATCTGGTAGCTCCCGCAGACGATGCCAAGCCCAAGGGGCGGCGTCGCACCAATAGCAATGCCACCGAGTAGGCGGCATTTTGTCAGCAACCATGAAGGTAGGTCTTTAGGGGCCTACCTTTTTTGTTAGGAGGAACATTGGCTAAGTTCAAGCCAAGTAACACCGTCGTAGAGCTTGAGATGCAGGACGGCACGACCGTAAGACTCACTTTGGCATACAAGTACCTGTACCAGCTTTCGGCGGTAGACCGCAGGGCCTACGACGAATACAACGCAGTATGGAACAAGAAGCCCAACAAGCGCGAAGAAATGGATACCGTGCGCATTCTGTACGCGGCGTATCTCTGCGCGGCGATTCAAGACGGCACCAAAAACAATGCAATGGGATGGGAAGAGTTTCTTGAGCTGGTTCCAATCAATCGCCAAGTCACGAGCAAGGCCCTTGAGGAACTACTTGCCCCAAAACGCAAAGGGGATATCGGGACGCCTTCAAAGTAAGGAAGACCGTTAGGAGTTCTGGCCCGAGAATCCCCGACTTTCCAATTGAAGACGTAGCGGACGCATATACCCACTACGTCTTAAACCTTGGCATTCCAGAAGAGACGTTCTGGAATGCCGACATATGGTTTATCCGCGCAGTTGCAGGCAATAAAGCCGCTTACGACAACTGGTATGCGGACGCGATAAGCAAGCAAAACAACTAAAGGGGGTGAAACATGGCCGACAGAGAAGCACGTATCAAGTTCAGGGCAGAGACAGCAGAGTTTCAGAGCCAGATCAAGGCGGCAAACAGCACCATGGCGTCTTTGCGCTCAGAGATGAGGCTTAATGAGGCGCAGTTCAAGAACAGCGGCGATCGCATGGACTACCTCAAGCAGAAGTCTTCCTTGCTTGAGTCTCAGCTTTCCGCGAACCGCGACAAGCAGACCGCGCTAAACGCAGAGCTACAGATTGCCGCATCCATCTATGGGCAGGACTCCACGCAGGTTGCAGCGCTCGAAAAGCAACTAAACTACGTGAAGGCGCAGGAAGAGCAGCTAAAGGGCCAGCTCAGTGCCGTTAACGGCGAAATCAGCCGCAACGAGACGGCAACGGGACAGCTCACCAACAAGATAGAAGACCAGGAGCGCGAGCTTGAGCGCCTAAAACAGGAGTACGTAGAGGCGGTGCTTGCCTTTGGCGAGGGCTCCGACGAGGCACAAGAGCTTGCGGGCGAGATTGAAGACCTATCGCGCGAGCTTACCGAGAACCGCGACACCATGCAGCGTGCCGAGAACGCGGCGGACGAGCTGGATCATAGCCTTGAGGATGTGGACGAAAGCTCAGACAAGCTAGGCGGCACGTTCGACACATTGAAGGTTGCCGCTGGAAACCTGCTTGCAGACGGCGTGCGCAGGCTCGTGGACGGCATGGGCGATCTTGCCAGGGAGACAATCGAGACGGGGCAGACCTTCGAGGACTCCATGGCGAAGGTGCAGGCACTATCGGGCGCTACGGGCGAAGATCTGGAAAAGCTCAAGCAGACCGCAATAGACCAGGGTGCTGCGACCGTCTACAGCTCTTCGGAGGCCGCAGACGCGCTAGGTTACATGGCGCTTGCGGGCTGGGACGTAAACCAGATGTCTTCGGCGCTCCCAGGCGTTCTAAACCTCGCTGCCGCATCCGGCATGGACTTGGCCGAGGCGTCGGACATGGTAACCGACTACCTATCTGCGTTCAACATGACCGCCGACCAATCGGCGTACTTCGCAGACCTCATGGCATACGCGCAATCGCATGCCAACACCACCACCGAGGGCTTGGGCGAGGCGTTCAAGAACTGCGCGGCGAACATGAACGCTGCTGGGCAGGACGTTGAAACAACTACCTCGCTCTTGTCGATGATGGCTAACCAGGGCCTTAAGGGCTCCGAGGCGGGCACGGCGCTATCTGCCGTTATGCGCGACATGACCGCAAAGATGAAGGACGGCAAGATTGCCATTGGCGATGCAACCGTTGAGGTTATGGACGCGAACGGCAACTACCGCGACATGACCGACATTTTGCTAGACGTTGAAAGCGCGGTAGGCGGCATGGGAGACGCAGAGCGTGCTTCCGCGCTGCAATCCACATTCACAAGCGACTCTATCAAGGGCTTAAACCTCATGCTCAACGCGGGCGTGGGAGAGGCCGCGAGCTTTGAGGATGCATTGCGTAGCTCCACGGGCTCCGCACAGGAAATGTCGGACGTTATGACCGACACACTATCGGGAGACATGCAAGACCTTGAGGGCTCAATCGAGACGGTACAGCTTGCGCTCTACGACAAGCTAGAGCCCGCCATGCGCTCAGGCGTTGACGTTATGAACTCGTTCGTAGACGTTATCGGTTGGGTAGTGGACAACGGCGAGACTGTTGTTAGCGTGCTTGCAGGCATGGCAACGGGCATTGCCGCCTACGTTGCCTATACCACGGCGCTCAAAGTCATGCGTGAAGGGTGGTTAGCGCTAGAAGTCGTTCAAAAGGCCGTTCATGCTGCGCAATGGCTGGTTAACGCGGCAATGGAAGCAAACCCCATAGGCATAGTCATAGGCTTGATCGCTGGGCTCGTGGCTATGTTCGTGACGCTCTGGAACACAAACGAGGACTTCCGCAACGCTGTGCAGCCGCTATGGGACGCCATACAGCAAGCCATAGGCGGCGTCGTGGACTGGTTCACGAGCACGGCGCTTCCCGCCATCCAGGACTTCGCACAACAGGCCGCGCAGTTCTTCCAGGACTTGTGGCAGAGGGCGCAACCGATTTGGGAGGGCATTCTTTCCGTAGTGCGAGGGGCAATTGACTGGTTCACGAGCACGGCACTTCCCGCCATCCAGGACTTTGCGCAGAGGGCTTGGCAGTTCTTCCAGAACTTGTGGACGCGCATCCAGCCCATTTGGGAGGGCATACGCTCTGCCGTGTCTGTTGTCGTTGAGTGGTTCGTAAACACGGCTCTTCCCGCCATCCAAGGATTTATCGAAATGGCGGCGCAGTTCTTCCAGGACTTGTGGACGGCTGTGCAGCCGATATGGGAGGCCATACAAGGATTGGTTGAGGCGGTTGTATCGTTCGTCGTTACGTTTGTGTCAACCTACCTGCAAACGCTATTCACGGTATGGTCTACGATATTCAACGCCATCTGGAACGTTATCCAGGTTGTGTGGCCCGCAATACAGACGATCATAAGCACGGTGATAAACGTTATCTACACGGTTGTATCGACCGTGATTAACGCCATATCTGCCGTGTGGAACACGGTTTGGAACGCGGTTTGGACGGTTGCCAGCACCATTTGGAACGGTATCCGAAACACCATAACGACCGTGATTAACGCCATCAGCACTATCATTAATACCGTGACGAATGCCATACAGGGCAATTGGTCAGCCGTGTGGAACACGGTTTGGACGGTTGCAACCAACATTTGGAACGGCATCCGCAACACCATTTCGACCGTGATTAACGCTGTGCACAGTGTGGTTTCGAGCGTGGTAAACGCCATAAGCTCAACCGTGAGCGGTGTTTTCAACGCGATATGGAACACGGTTAGCAACATCTGGAACGGCATCAAGAATGCGATATCCACGGCGATAAACGCGGCACACAGCGCGGTTTCTGGCGTGGTTAACGGCATTAGCTCCACGGTTTCTGGCGTGTTCAACGGCATAAAGAGCACCGTAACAGGCATCTGGAACGGCATCAAGGACGCCATAACAAGTCCGATAAATGCCGCGAAGAGTGCCGTAAGCTCTGCCATCAACACCATTAGCAACATCATCAACGGCGCACACCTCAGCCTACCCCACATCAACCTACCGCACTTCAATATCAACGGCGGTGAGGTGCCCTGGGGCATCGGCGGCAAGGGATACCCGCCTAGTATCTCAATCGACTGGTACGCACGCGGCGGCATCCTCACAAGCCCCACTATCTTTGGTTGGAACGGCAACAGCCTGTTGGGCGGCGGCGAGGCGGGCGCAGAGGCCGTTTTGCCCATAGACACCTTGCAGGCGTACATAGACGCTGCTTTCCAGCGCAATCTTGGAGGTTCGCGCGGACTTGAGCGCATAGAGGCCGCGATAGACAGGTTGGACAGGGGCCTTGGCAGGAAGATTGCCGAGAACGCACCCGATTCCTACCCAGGTGACCGCTCTTTCCGCACGGCGCTTAGAAGGGTTGGTGTGGAGGTATGAGCTTCCGCTACGTATCCAACAACGGTGACACGCTGGACTTTGGCGGCGTGTCACCCTACTACGCAGACGCAGACGCATTCAGGAAGTACGAAACCAAGTATGATCTTGTGCGCAACGCTGTTACGAGGTTCAATCACGAGGCGGTTTCATACGATCTGCCAATCACTATATCGGCCGAGAGCGAAACCGAGGGCGCGGCGCTGCTCGAACGTCTGCAACAGGCATTCGACCACGATGTGAGGGCGCACCACGCGGGGCGTTTCGAGATTGACGATTACTATACGCACGCCTATGCGTATGCCTTCCAACTGGAATGCGACGATTCATTAGGGCTCTTTGAGATTGAGGTGAGCGCCAAGGTGCTCTTGCCCAATCCCGTTTGGATCCTAGAGAGCACCAAGAGCTTTAACCCGTCAGACGGCGGCGCTACCATGCGAGGGCTCAACTACCCATACAACTTCCCGTTCAACTACGTTAGCGGCGTGACGTTCAGACAGATTGTTAACCCGCTATCGTGGCCCTGCTCCGTGCGTATCGTGATATACGGCGAGGCGCACAACCCATACATCTACATCGGTGGCAACCGCTATGAGGTTGATGTAGACGTGCCGGACGGCGGCACGCTCACTATCGATGGGCTGGACAAGTCGCAGATAGTGCTAAAAGACCAGTACGGCAACGCTGAGAACGTCTTTAACAAGCGCATCGATGGGGCGTCAGGCTCCGGCACCTACGTATTCGAGCCTATCCCGCCTGGGGTTAACGCCATCACGTGGGACGGCTCTTTTGCGTTCGACGTGGTACTTTGCGGCGAAAGGAGCTGGGCACCGTGTACGATCTGATCTACACGGACACCGACCACGTAGAGCAGGGCGTACTAGATGGCTACGCCCTCACCATGACCTTTGGGGACGTGGAAAACACCTTTGATTGCGTGTTCGGCACGCAGGAGGCACCGCCACTGGTTGGCGGTTGCCTTCTGTATGCCGAAGACACCGAATATGGCGGCATCGTTCGCGCAAAGGCCACATCCACGCAGGACGGTACAACCACGTTCTCAGGCTCCACGTGGCACGGCGTCATTAACGAGCACATCCTATGCCCGCCCGCAGGCGAGACGCACCTAAAGTTGCGCGGTGACGCACACACGGCGTTGCGCACGGTGATAGAGGCGTGCGGTATCGGCGATTGGTTCGAGGTTGCCGAGGGTGACAGCGGAATAACGGTTTCTGCCGATATCCGCTACCGCAAGGCATACGACTCAGTTGTTGCAATGCTTGCCAAGTCACGCGCAAAACTCGTGATCAAGTGGAAGCGCGATCATGCCGAACTATCGGTGGTTGCGGCGGTGAACCACAACAGCATGAACAGCGACAACGCCAACTTTACGATAAGCAAGGGCTACAGACCGCCAAACCACATGATCTTGCTGGGCACGGGCGAGATGTTGGAGCGCATCACCTCAGAGCTTTTCATAGACGAGAACGGCGAGATCTCGCGCACGCAGTACTACACGGGCCTGGACGAGGTTACCGAGAAATACGAGGACACCAACGCACAGCTTGCCGAGCTTGAGGAAAAGGGCGCGGACAAGCTGCTTGAGCTGCAAGATGTGGACGAAATAGACGTTTCAAGCGAGCTTGTGGACGATTACGACGTTGGCGATTACGTGACCGCTACCAACCTGGACGCGGGCCAGAGCGCAACGGCGGCGGTTACCTCAAAGACCGTGACCCTCATAGACGGCAACCCAACCTTCTCTTGTGAGATTGGTTCTGCATCCGCACTGTTCGAGTTAAACGACAACGGAAAGGACACGTAAATGGCATTTAGGCTTGTGACGGGCCGCGCAGACCACGACCACGTTACCTCAGACGATATGGGCATGTTGTTTGCCCTAACCAAGGGCGATGGCCGCTACCGACTGGACGATATTACCTGTGAGGTAATCGACGCCAACACGGTACACGTTTCCGCTGGGCACCTGCTGATTGATGGCAGGCACTTCCGCAACAGCTCAGAGGGCACCAACCTCACCATTGCCAACGGCGCACAGGGCATGAACCGCATAGACCTTATCGTTTGCCGCTACGAGTACGAGACTATCGGCGAGGACTATCTAGAGCACGGAACGCTCAAGGTTATCCAGGGCACGGCAACATCCGGCACGCCCGAGGTTCCCGGCTACGTTGACGGCTCGATCATGAACAACGACAACGCGGTTGAGGTTCCCTTGTTCACCGTTCCGATAACCGGCATTGCCGTTGGCACGCCAAGCGACTGCTTGCTTGAGGAATACGAGCTACCAGCAAAGTACGGCGGCACTGGCATTGCCGTGGAGATCATCACGGCGGTACGTGGTGCCGTTGAGGACGCAACAGCAGCAGCGGCGGCGGCAAACGCGGCGGCGGCGCGTGTGAGCGAGATCAACGACAACACGGTTACCTATGACATGTTCGCAACGATGGTGGCGCAACTCGCAGAGCTTATCGGTGATTACATAGTTGTTGGTGAAACAATTTTCGTTCCGTCTAACAAGGGTACGGTATCGGGCGAGACAATCACATTCTTTAATGCAAGCTTCAACGAGCTAACTGGCGGTATTTCACTAGCGTAAAGGAGAAATAAAATGGCAGATGCAACCTATTTCAACGTTGGAGGGCAAACCCTTCTCGTTAAGGACGCGACCGCACGAGCAAAGGCGGATACGTCACTAAGTACGGACGAGATTCTTTATCAGCTTGCTATTGGCACCTACAAGGGCCGTTCCCTCGCTTCGCAGTTCGCAAGCGAGATCCTGGACTATGACGGGGACGAGGCCGCATGGTTCAACGCACGCATCATGAGCGGCGAGTTTGACGGTATCTATCCGTTTGACTACTTCGACATTACCCTTACCGATACAAAGGTTTTCCGCTATCGCGTGGCCGCTATCGACCAGTACTTGCACGCGGCAAGTCCAGAGATCACCGACCATCACGCAATCATGGTGCCAGACCAGGTTTGGCCCGACTCCGTTACCTGGAACACCGCTGCGACCAACCAGGGCACGTCTTCTAACCAATTCCCGTACCTTGCGAGCAACCTTCACAATTGGGAGGTAAACACGTTCTACGCGCTGCTTCCCACGAAATGGAAGAACGTAATTGCCCCGCACAGGCTGTTGCTTGAGAAGCGCTACAACGCAAGCAGCCAACTCACCGACTCCACCGGATGGGATTGGGGAGACGTTGGCAAGATCTGGTCTTTGTCCGAAACCGAGGTTTACGGCGAGGTTGTATGTGGAACCAAGCAGTTCTCAAAGGGCATGGACTCTCATTTCTCTGAGTTCTTCAAGACTACTGCTCAGCGCATCCGTAGGAACTTCTCTGATTCTCGCTACACCTGGTGGTTGCGCGGTGCCGCTGGTGGTTCCTCTTCGAACGTCTGCTATGTCGACCCCAACGGCGCTGCCTGTGCCAATTCCGCGACGAACGCCAGCGTTCGCCCGCTGCCCTGCTTCCGTGTCGGCGTATAGCCGTCACTTACGAAACTCTGGTTTCTGCCACCGCGCAAGCGGTGGCATGCCTACCAGGTGGAAGATTCTCATATGAGCGGGGTATTTGAACGCAACCGCGACATGTCTAGGGTTGAGTGGGTATGGACGGCGCGAGAGATACGGCACGAGGTGGACAGCCTTGCCAAGTCGGAAAAGGTTATACCGAAGGCGGCAAGGTTCACGCATGCCACAAGGCTTTGCGAGCACGGCGCAAATCTCGTGTATGAGGTGAGACGCGCATACCTGCACTATCCGAACACGCCACGCGGTGTGATTGACCGCAAGAAATACTTCCAGAGGGCAATAGACAACTGTTGGTTCATCGTTGAGGACTTGCAGAACATCAAAGACGAGGGTTACCCGGTCAACGTAAACAGGTTTGACCGAATAGCCGACTTGCTAGACAAGGAGATCCGACTACTCACGAGCTGGAAGCGCAACACCAAGCTAACGGGCAAGGCAACAATCGAGCAGCGCATAGAGCAGAAGCAGCTTGAGATTGCAGCCCTGCAAGACTTGGCCGCGATTAGCGAGCCCGCGAATTGAGCTAGTCTGTCTCTGGTTACGGCTTGATTCTCGCTACAACTGGTGGTTGCGCGGTGCCGCTGGTGGTTCCTCTTCGAACGTCTGCTATGTCAACAACAACGGCAATGCCAATGCCAATTCCGCGACGAACACCAACATTCGCCCGCTGCCCTGATTCCAATATCGGCCAGACCTAGTAGCGCCTATGCGCCAACGCAGTGCCAACTTGGAAGGAAGCCGTAACCATCGGTGCAGAGCACCGTAAATCTGCACCCCGCGAGCAAGGGAGATCGCTGCTTGCATGGCGTGGCTCTTGGGCGTTTGGCCGCGTTTCATTCCCTGTGGCTCAACGCGGCTAGTCGAACGCCACTAACAGCCGTGCGGGGTGCCTTCTGTGCATTTGGAGAGATAAGCATGAACTCAGAGGAACGACGTGCCGCAAGGCGTGAGCGTAGGGATGCAGAGCGTGCGCGTAAGCTTGCCAAGAGAAACGAGGGCTGCACGCTTGAGGACGTGATAGACCTCAACGCACTCTACCGCTCACAGCGCGAGGCGGCACGCGGCGTCAACTGGAAGACGAGCACACAACGCTACCGCATTGATTGGCTTATCAACAACCAGAGGGCAAAGCATATGGTGCTTGAGGGCAAAGAGGTATGTAAGGGCTTCCACGAGTTTGACGTTATCGAGCGCGGCAAGCTCAGGCACATCCAGTCGGTGCACTTCTCAGAGCGCGTAATACAGAAGTCGCTAACGCAAAACGTCTACGTGCCCACGATAACGCCAAGCTACGTCTACGACAATTCGGCAAACTTGAGGGGCAAGGGCACAGCCTTTGCAATCCAGCGCGTGAAACAGGCGCTTGCACACCATTACCGAAAGTACGGCACCGAGGGCTACGCGCTACAAGCGGACTTCAAGAGCTTCTTTGCAAGCATTCCGCACGAGCGCACCAAGGAGATCATAGAGCGATACGTGCTAGATCCGCGCGTCGTTGCCCTGGGCAAGCACTTTATAGACTTCCAAGGCTCCGTTGGTCTTGGGCTTGGAAGCGAGCCCAACCAGATATTGGCCGTTGGCTTTCCGAGCGTGATAGACCACCTCATACAGGACAGGTGCGCGGTTGAGTACTACGGAAGGTACATGGACGATCTGATTGTGATTGACCATGACAAGCTCACGTTGCAAATCGTGTTGGCGCTTCTGCGCGACATTGTAGGCACGATTGGGCTAACCCTAAACGCCAAGAAGACCCACATAGTGAAGCTATCCCACGGCTTCACGTTCCTAAAGACAAAGTACAGCTATACGAACACTGGCAAGGTGCTCATGCGACCGTCTAGAGACTCGATTACCCGCGAGCGGCGCAAGATAAAGGCTCATGCCCGCATGGTGCGTGAAGGAAAGATGAGCTACGCACAGGCATTGCAAAGCTACCAGTCGTGGCGTGGCTCAAAGCTCAGGCTAAACGCACACGGGGCAATCCTTCGCATGGATGCCCTCTTTGCAAAAGAGATTGGCGTGCTCAGACACAGCCAACAAACGTGAAAACCCCCCGACAGTTCGGGGTTTTCTTTTGCCTATACAACCAAACGAAAGGAGAAGGGCAAATGGACGAGATGCAAGCCATGGAATCCCGCATGCGGGAATGCCAGAACATTGCGGATCAAAACCGCGATGCCGCCCAGCTTTACGAGGCTGGGGCGATTACCGATGAGCAGTACTACGAGCGCCAAGGCAAGTATTGCGCTTGCCTTCGCGCTATCGCGCTGCTCGAAGAAGGAGGCGAGGTATCAGACGCGACCTTTGCGGAACTCATTGCCGAAGAGATCGAGCGTGCCGCCGAGCCTTCCGTACTTGAGCTTTTGCGTGCCGATGTTGACTACGCGCTCATGTTGGGAGGTGAGCTGTAATGGCAAAGAACGACCATTCCCCGCGCTTTGCAACCGTTAAGCGCTACTACGACCGTGGCCTTTGGAGCGCCGAGCGCGTTGCCCAGGCCGTAACGCACGGCTGGATCACCGCAAGTGAGTACGAGGAAATCGTAGGCGAGCCGTTCCCGGATAACCAGGAGGCCGTCTAGTGGGCGAGATCCAAACCTTTTTCAGCGTCTTTTTGGCAATCGCTGTAAGCGTTACGACCATTGGCGGTGCAATAGGTGTAATCGAGCACTTTGCCGCAAGGGCAAAGAAACCTCACCAAGATCTTGAGGATGAGGTAGAGAAGCAAGGTAAGCACCTTGAGAAGCACGACCAGCTCTTAGACAACGACAACAAGCGACTCAAAGACGTTGAGGCTACCAACCGTCTAATCGTGCGCGGAATCATGAACCTGCTTAGCCACGAGATAGACGGAGATCACACTAAGCAATTAGAGCAGGTGCGTGATGAAATGTACGACTACCTATCTACGAAGTAGGAGGCAACATGCATATCAACTTGAAAGTGCGAGTAAAGAACCCTGTCTTTTGGGTTGGCCTCATTGGTGCCATCGGTGCGCCTGTGTTGGCGTATCTGGGCATTGCGGCGGCAGACCTCAAGACTTGGGGTGATCTGTGGAACGTCGTTGCCAACACGGTAAGCAATCCCTATCTTATCGGTATTGTCATTCTCTCCGTGTTGTCGTTCCTTGGCGTTATGACAGACCCCACAACGGCTGGTTTGTCCGACTCTGGGCAGGCTATGGGCTACGACGAGCCAAGGAGGGGTTAGCCATGGCAGGAAGCCTTAAGAACCTCTGCGCTTTCATGCGCATGGCGTGCGAGGATTGGAGCCTTGGATACGACCAAGACAACCGCTGGGATATCCGCGACGGCGGCGAGTGTGATTGTTCTAGCCTGGCAATCCACGCGCTGCAAGTTGCAGGCTTCGACACTGGTAATGCCAGCTACACGGGCAACATGTCCGACAACCTTACCGCTCGTGGCTGGAAGCGTCTTCCAGCGGATATCAGCACCGCACAACCCGGCGATATCCTGCTAAATGACACCCATCACGTTTGCGTGGTTATCGCGGGCAACGGCTGGAATGCCACCATTGCCCAGGCATCCATAGACGAGCGCGGAAGGGCAACGGGCGGTGCTTCTGGTGACCAGGGCAATGAGACGAACACGCGCAACATCTATGAATACCGCTACGGCTGGGATTGCATCTTGCGCTGGGGAGGTGGCAGCGACGCAGACGGCGGCGGTGATGGCTCTTTGGATGTGGACGGCTGGATTGGGCCGCTAACCATCACTAAGTGGCAACAGCAGTGTGGGACGCCTGTTGATGGCGAGATCAGCGGACAGGGCGAAAACTACTCTAAGTGGTTCCCTCGTATTACAAGCATCACGTGGGAAGCGGACGGCTCCGCGCTCATGGAGGCCGTGCAAGCCAAGATTGGTGTCCCAAATCCCACGGGCGTTGCGGCACGTGGCACCATCTGCATGCTGCAAGGCTGGTTGGTGCTCAAGGGCTACGACATTGGCAACGACACGGCGGGCGTGCTTGACGAGGGCACAGCTATGGCTCTGCAACGTTCGCTCAACGCAGGCGCTTGGGCATGAGCAAGACCACAAAGAACGTAAATCCCAATGAATGGCAGTACCACCAAGACCAACGCGATAAGGCCATGGGCTATAGTGCGGTTATTCTCCTGGCACTGTTCATCATTGTTCTACTGTGCATCGTCTACTTTGTTGTACCTATCATCGTAGCGACAATAGAAGCAGCTATTAGCTTCATAATCTGTCTGGGCTTTCTGGCTTTCGGCTAGATCGCACACACCGGGCCCCGCCACGGCGGGGCCTTTTTCATATACGTAAGTAGGCTTGCAACTTTCACGCCATTTTCCAGCATTTACAAAACCGCAGGTAAACGGCTTGTTGTAAGCCATTCTAAGGGCCGTTTAACTTGCCAAACGACTATTTACCCATGGATTTACGACTATTTGCGCCGACTTACGACTAACTTAGGAAGCTACTTAAGTTGTGCTTCCTGAGTACTTAAGTAGCTTCCTAAGTTGATGCCAAAACGCGACCTAAAATGAGGTGCGATTTTAGAACCTTGTTTCAGTACCACTTTTCCAGTCCGAAATGAAACAAGAAACAACCTCATAAAAGTGCAGGAAAATGAAGTTGGGTACAGTTGATTTGTTCCACTTTCATTTTTGGCCGAAAATTAGCACTTGGCTTACATCGCATAGTTCAGCTCCGTTTTGCATAAAACCACCAGAAACGAACAGTATGTATGCATAAAGCAATTGCTCAGTTTCGTGCTTATGGATGCTTATGGAAATGTGGGATGATTTTTCAAATGAAAAAAGGCCAAGGCACATGCCCTGACCTTGTGTTTTCTGGTCGGGTGGACTGGATTCGAACCAGCGACCCCTTGACCCCCAGCCCGCATATGATAAATATGCTATACCCGTTTACCTGCGCTTTTAGGACTTGCGGAACGATTATAAGCGACACAAAGCGACACGTAAAGACACAAGTTATGGAAGCTTAGGGAAACTACGTTTTGCATAAAATCACCCGTTCGCAACCAGGGCAGACATTGCGGCGGCACTCTCTACGAATGTCTCTGTGCCAGGATTAAGGTAGTTGGTATAAAGCACGGGGCTGTTGTCTGTTCTCCCCTGCATTGCGTTGATGATTGTCCTATCCACGCCCGCGCGTTGCATGAGTGTTGAGTAGGTAGCACGCATGCGACCAAGTTGCACGAACTCTAGATCATGCAGGGGCCCGCCATCCTCAAACAGTTCCTTCCAGCGCTTAGGAACGTATGCGGGCGTCATGCGGTGCCCTGTGTACTTCCAGCCGTCCTTTGTGTGCCTTCGACTCTGGCAGATCGGGCCAGTGCTCGAGCTCGAGCACGCGCATTCGTGCAAAGGATCTGCAAAGAGTGGTTGCATGGGAACATTGCGGTATCGCCTATCGTTCTTCGGTTCCTTCATGCCATCCTCTGCCGTGAATGCCGCCTTAACGGGAACGTGAGCCGTCCAGTGCGTCTTTTTGTCTATTCCCGTGCAATTAGTCCAGGTAATGTCTTCCCAATCCAAAGCAAGCGCCTCAGAGCGCGAGAAGCCACACCCAACCATAACGAGCCATAGCGCATACAGTTGGTTGCCGCGCAACTTAACCAGGGCAACGGACACCTCGTGTGCACCCCATACGGGCAAGGGCGTGTTTTTGCGACCGCGCGGCATTTTGTAGCGGTATTCCCCACCCATTGGAGCGTCTTCCATGAGGTGATCAAAGTGAGCCTGGTTAAGAATCGCACGCAGAGCCCGCACGTAGTTCTGTGCGCTTTGGGGTGGTAGGCCATTGATCCAACGCTGGATCTCAACGTTTGTGATCTGTGCCATATCCCATTGGCCGAACGTCGGCGCTATGTGGTTGCGGTAGATCGTCTCATATGTGCGTGTGTTGGCCCTGGTTGTTGTTGCCTCTTTGAAGGGCTGGAAGTAGCCCCAAAAGTAGGTGTCTAACGTCATGGCATCGCCAACGGTTAGGCAACGCTCCATCCTTTGTGCCAGGCGCACAATTGCGGCGTCTGCCTCTATCTCGTTGCCGTGTACGGTTTCGGATACGGTTCTTTGCTTGCCATCGAACCTATAGCCGTTAGAAACCCTGATTTGCCACACGCCGGGGCGCAATTCGCGCTTACTTCCGAGCTTAGAGCGCTGCTTTTTGTGAGATAATGCCATTTGGCTACCTCCTAATTCTGTCTGGTGGAGCCACGCCCTCGTATGCTTTTGGTCGGGCTGCGAGGGCATTTTTCCGCTTTTATTCATCTACGTTTGTATACGCGAACAAAATGTTTGAGTTCGCGAACATTCGTGCTAATTCGTGTATATTCGCGCTTTTTCGTTTACAAGCATCACCTCACTGATAACCTCACTCACTGTCTATCACTGTCTCACTCATTAATGAGTGATTAATGAGTGATTAATGAGTGCTAAGGACATATGCCGAAATGAGGTTGTCAAGATTGCGAACACTAGCATTTGGCGCGAGATGTATTTTTACGTGGCCGCAAGTTGTCCATAGTTCAATCTCGGAATCAAAATCAAATCCGGCGGCATTCTCACTTGACCACATAATTACGGATTTCCAAGGAAGCGAATACTGCTCAACCTTCTTGCCTGAAATGCCCTGGGCATCACGCACTATTAGCCTCATATTGGTAAACACCGCAACATCACGACCAGTTGTGTACGCATATTGAGGGACTTCACCAGGTACAACGATGTTTGCCACCCATTCAGGCGTTGGTATTTCCTTAAAGAATGTCCACTTAGTATTAATTCCTAGCTCATTTGCCATTATGCAGACCTCCCCGAATCAACCTTACTTGTTCTGCGTTCGGAAACTGTACCCATCCCCGGCTGAGCCTGGGCAACTGCCATGATCGAAGCTTTGCCCTGGGCGTTGGATTCCCTAAAGATTCCTACAAGATTGCTTTCGTCGGAGGTGAGCGAATTGTCGTTTGGCTGGAAGTCTCTACCCGCAAGCTCATCTAACGTACATTCGAGAACATCTGCAACACGGGCGGCATCAATGAGCGATATAGCTCTTTCTTCACGCTCGTAACTACCGTATCTGCGAGTGGGCATGTTGAGCCTCTTTGCCACTTCCGACTGTTTTAGCCCTTTGCGCACCCGTAGTTGCTTCATTTGGATTGACATACTCTGCACCTCCCTAATCAGAAATTGTACACGCGAAGTGTAATAAATTCCACAAATCGCGTAAATAATTCTTGACAGTTACGCGCAACGCTGTATTATCAGATTGAGTTACGCATATCGTGTAACTATTCGCATTTCCTCTAGAGGAAATCGTACATGGTTTGTTGACATTCGTCACCAAACCAAAGAGCTATTCAATGGCCGAAAGGAGGACGAATGGGAGCACGCGAGTACGACCAAAAAGAAATCGGTATGCGTCTCAAAAGCGGACTTACCGATGCTGGTATGGAAGTTAATGAACTTGCCGAGGCCATTGGGGTGAGCCGCTACACCGTGACCGAATGGATTGTTGGCAGACGTACCCCAAAGCTTACCACCGCTGCCAAGATCTGCGACGTTCTGGGCAAGCCGCTCGATTGGCTGGCGCGTCGTGAGAACACCGCAAGTGCCTAATACACCAGACAGTAATTGTTTACCGACCAAACGACCAAAGCTCTACCAGACAGAAGTTAACGACCAATCGACCAAAGGAAAGAAACCATGGCATACGAAGTCAGGTACACCCACTGCTCTGAACAACCAATAACGGTTGCGTTCCCAGGCAAAGATGGCTGTCCTTTTATCCCGCAATCCAACTATACGTATGGATCCCGTGCACGCATTGATGTGTGCATAAGCATCAATCATGCCGTCTATACGACGTACTGCACCCTTGTTGGTGCACACCCAAGCATTTACCCAGGAGCCTCAAACAACGCATTCAACGTTGCAGTAGACCTCATGGATAACCTCTTACGATCTATTGGCTACATGGGCACCTCTAGAGAAGACAATCTTTAGGAGGCAAGACAATGGCAAAGACCAAGCGCTACGACATTTATTGCATCACCAAGGCCAACCGTAACGTATACCTGCACCGCATGGGCGTGCGTGAGCGTAGCGTTGCATACGCAAAGAAGATGGCGCACGACATTATCTTGCAGAAGCTACACCGCCACGCCTTCCACCTTGGCACCAACCTTCCCAGGGCATACGACTGGGACGCAATCTCTAAGAACCGTCACGTATCGCTAGACAGTATCCGTGCGCTTGCGCTCAAGGATGGCGGTTGGGCGCTCTACGACAAGTAGGAAAGGGCTAGATCATGCGCGAGATAACGGCAAACGAGTACCTAGATAAGGCGTGCGTGCATTATGCGGTGCTTGGCACGACGGAAAGCGGCGAGCAACACGTAGCGGGAAGCTTTGGCAACGAGGCTCTTGCCCAGGACTTCATTAACAGCATCATTGAGTTTTGCGGCGAGGGCACAGAGAACTTCTTTGAGATTGTGCGGATCGTGCCGGAACGTACCACCACGACCGAGCCCTACACGCGCGAAGACATTATGCAGGCAGTGTGCGCGGCGCTCATGTTCGAGGAAAACATAGGGCTTGCCGCACGTGACACCATGGAAAAGGCCATGGTGAACCACACAACGCTTGTTGGCTCAGTAACGCTCTTTCCCGGCGCTGGAAACAGCGTGAGCATGAGCCCTCTTGCCACTCACCTGCTTGCCACCGCACAAAACGAGTTGCCCAGGCGTGGCATTGGCGAGCCCCACGAGGGCGGGCGCACGACCTACGACTTGCGTGTGCCCTGATATATGGGAATGCGCCCACGTCGGCGCGTTCTCTGGGGGTGGTTGGTGTATCCGGGGCTTTCGCTGGGCCAGTCTTCGCAACCGCTCCCAAAGAGCGCACCGCTTGGAGCGCCAAACGGGAGGGACGGATTTCTATTCATGACGAGAAAAAAGCTGCTGTGGACTTGTCTTTCTTCCGTCTCTTCCGTTGGGTGTTCCACCCGATGAACTTTGAAAACTGGATATCTAAGGCCAAAAAGGATTTTACACACCTAAAAGGGTAGTGCCCTCGCATGCTGGCACACGCGGGGCACTGAGCTGGACATGAAGGAAATCACGACACGTCACAAAGGACATTATACCGCATTGGGGGTGACAACAATTGAGCGAAACGCAAGCTACTAGGCAAATCCAGCGCGGTTGGATGCCCTACTCACTCGCTGCTGAGCAGTACATAGGCATTGCGCCAAGCGTGCTGCTGAGCGCCATAAGAAACAAGCAGCTCGAAGCTTTCGAGAAACCCCTAACGCGCGGACGCACGGCAAAGGATCCAAAGAAGGAACGCAAGCAGTATTTCGTTTGCCTTGCCGACGTTGACACCTACATTCGCACGTACTGGAAATCAAACCTCGTGGATTGACCAACCACACCGTTACCTTGCATGGCCCATTGTCGTTTCTTTCCTTCGACCAAGCGCCCGCGTGGCCCTGGTAAGGGACGGGAGACACGAGCAATCTAACCGTCCCTGTGGGCCATGCAGGGACGGGCCTAACACCAGACAGAATTAGACCGAATTTGGAGCAACAAAAATGAGCGAGCGAACCATAAACGTACTTCTCGCAGTTCTTGCAGTATTGGCCCTGGCATTGTTCGTGGCCTCTGGCGGCGATGATGCCAAAGATCTAGAGGCTCACGCGCAATGGATGGCCCAGGCTAAGGAGGATGGCGCATGGGTGATGTGGTAAACATTCCCGCCTGGTTCACACCGGGCATTGCGGCGCTCGTACTCGCTTTTGGCTGCGTGCTCAATCCAATTGTGATCTTGCTTCTCGTGGGGTTGGTTTCATGACGCTACCAGAATACTTCGGCAAACAAGAAGACCTAATGAACCGCGCTCTTATTCAGATTGCACGCGGTTCGACAATTGTAGAAGCATCCGTTAACAACGCCATACCGCTTGCCACACTCACCGAGCGATGCAACAAGCTCAACATGGAAGAGCAGACGAGCGGCACCATGCACGTGTGGGTGCCCACCAACCGCTATGACAGGGACTATAGAAAAGCCAGTATGGACGGTTGGAACGAGATACTAAACGCCTACAAGCGCGACCGCTACCACGGCGGTTCGCGCGAGCTGGAAAACGTTGAGCACGTCGCATCATACGTTGCCGAGCAGATGGCTAAGGATGGCTGGAAGCCGATGCACCTAAAGGAAAGCTCCGTGCCCTGCTCCGTCACGATCCTATTTGTTGAGCGCAACAGGAAGCGCGACATACCAAACGTGTTTGGTGGCTCAAAGTACGCAATCGACGCGCTCACGCACCGCCACAAGTGCGGCGCATCTGCCATCTTTGACGATAGCCCGCACTGGTTGCAGTGCGTGGCCTATGGCAGGGACGTGGATCCAGAAGAGCCGGGAATGCACATTGTCATACGCGAGCTTAGGCCGCGCGAGTAGAAAGCAGGAACCATGAAGGAAACCAAAGAGATCAAGGAATATCGGCACGAGGTTGCCGATAAGATCTACGACGTTATGCACTACCTTAGCTCTGCCGTCGTTGACGATAAGGCGGAACAGTTTACCCCGCAAGAGATAGAGGCATTGCGCATCGGCGGATGTGCCGCACTCTCATGCGTGGCAGACATAATGCTTGGCGGGCTTGATATCTTCATTCGGCCAGAACTCGTAGAGTATGGCATGAACGATAGCCCCAAGGGCCTAGCTAAACACATCATTGAGGCTGCTGCGCTAACTCACAAGCATTTCGTAATCAACAAAGAGTAGGCCATGGAACCAAACCTCACGATACGGAAGGACGCCAAGGGCAGGCTCTACGTAAGGCCGTTTTTGGGATACGACCCATGCGGCAAGAAGATAGAGCCCGCGCACTTTCTCAAGGCCGACACCTTGGCCGAGGCCGAGCGTGAGGCCGCAGACTGGTACGCATCAATCCTTGGCAACCCACTGTTGCCAGACGCACTAAAGGACTACACGGACGCGCTGGAGGACGCCCGCAAGCCCGCCAACACCATAAAGACCTACAAGACCTATAGAGGCTACCTAGAGCCGCACGTGGCACGCATCCGCGTGCGCGATCTAACCGTGCGCAAGCTCACCAACGTATACCGCGCTCTGCTCAACGGTGGCGGGCGCGGTGGCCTACCGCTCTCGAACAACACCGTGCTTGGCGTACACTGGTTCTTGCGCGGTGCATACAAGTGGTTCGGAGAGCAGGGCATGGTTACGGTTAACCCAACGCTCATGGCAACCAAGCCGACACGCGAGAGCCAAGAGGCTAAGCCGCTGGATGATATATCGCTCATGAAGCTAATCAAGTTCCTGGACGAGATCATGGCGAGCGATGCCACCAACGATGAAAGCGTGCTCAGGCGAAATGTGGCCTTTGCCGCAAGGATGGCGCTCTATACGGGCGTGCGTTGCGGCGAGGCGTGCGGGCTGTGGCGTAGCGACGCAAACACGCAAAGCTCTTACCTCCACATTGCCGGAACCGTCGTTGAGACGAACGGCAAGCCATCGTACCAACCGAAGCCGAAGGGCAAGCGTGCGCGAAACGTCGCACTCTTGCCCGAAGACCTAAAGGCCATAAGGCGGCACATTCTCTGGCAGGAATCGCTATTTGTTGCCAGAGGTACAGAGGTGCCGCTTGTGTCTTTAGATGGCACATACATGCGACCTTCCAAGGTTGCAGCGACCTTTGCGGCGATGGCGAGCGAAGCGGGCTTGCCCAAAGGCACCCACTTCCACACGCTGCGCCACACGCACGCCACTTGGCTGCTTTCTGGCGGCGTGGACGTAAAGACGGTTGCCGAGCGCTTGGGGCACGCGAGCCCGAGCACAACGCTTAGCATCTACGCCCACGTTCTGCCAGGGCGCGACCAAGGAGCCGCACTGGTCTTTAAGAACGCCTTAGACGCGCTCTGAGTGGCCCAGATTGTGCCGTATGGCACGCGCGAGCATGGCTAAAAGCGTTCGCAGTTTTTCGCAGTTGGGCTTTTTTGCGACCCAACGAAAAAGGGTGAAACAGCAGGATAGGACATGCGCCCACGAACTGGCAAAAGTGGGCGCTAGATAAGTATGACTTATCAACTTGAAGGGAGCCGGCACATGGGAAGACCGCCCAAGGACAACCCGCTTTTAGACAAGCAAAAGTTCCTGGCTAAGCATTGGGACGTGCTCCAAGACGCGCTCTTGTGCGGCATGACCGTGCCTGTGATTGCACGCAAGCGCAACATGAGCACGGACAGAATCAGGATCATAATTCGTGAGTCTTGGGCAATGAACATCACGAGCGCCGACGTTCGCAAGTATTTGGATCGCTGAGGATGTGCGCACAAGATGAGTTCGCGCTTGGCCAAGAGCGTGCGAAGGTCTTGCGACTAGCACGCGAGCTGCGCACGCTGCGCGGCGTATCTCAAGACCAGGTGCTTTCAGCCGTCATGGCAACACGGCTATACAAACAGATCGGCGAGCCCGCATTGCAAGAGTTGAACCTTAACCAGGCTAAGGCGATAACGCGCTTGCTTGAGCGATGGCTTGAGCAAGCCAAGTCACAGCCACCAAAGCCAAGGCGCGAGACGAGCACGGCACCGCCCGCACCATGGCACAAAAGAACGAACCACCAGACAGAAGAGGTGAACGACCAATGAACCTAGAAGGCAAGAAGGTGTTTCTCCCTGGCCCCATGACGGGCTGTAAGCACTACAACATTGCGCAGTTCGCAACGGCGCATGCCATCGTTGCAAAGGACTTTGGCGCTATTCGCGTGTTCAACCCGGCACAGCTTTGGGTTAACGAGGATGGCAAAATTGCCAAGCATAAGACGCACGAGGACTACATGTTAGATTGCGTGCACGAGCTAACCAGGCGCGACTTTAGAGGTAAGCCGTTTTACGATCTTCTTGTGAGCTTGCCCAACTGGCACAAGAGCGAGGGCGCGGCGCACGAGCGAGACGTTGCCGAGCATTGCGGCATCGAGTGCATAGATCTCGAAGCCCTGGTTATGGACGGTGCGCTATGAGTGCCGCCGACAAAGTACCGCAATGGATCCGTGTGAGTACGTCAGACATGACGAGCGCTGAGGGGCGCTACATCCTGGGCGGCAAGTCTTTGCGCGAATGGGCAGACTATGGCCGCTGGTTCGCGCTCTTGCAGCTCGTGGCACGCTCACCAGAAGGGCTCATAGACGTGAGCGACCAACGCAGGCTTAAGAGTCTGGCCGTGGATCTAGCGCTCACTCCCAAGGCTTGCAAGGATTGGCTAGGCGTGCTCGTGGATGGCGGTGCTATCGAGCGCGAGGCTTACGAGGCACGCGGTTGGATTTGCATACCATGCGTCTTCAACGACGTTCAATCCTACAAGTCACAGGTGCGCGTAAACCGTATGAACGGTGCCAAGGGTGGCAGACCACGCAAGAAGAAAACCGAAACCACAACAACAGATAAAACCGAAACGTAACCGAATGGGTTTTGTTTCGGTTAGCGAATCAAAACCGAATCGTAAACCGAAACGTAACCACAACCCTTGAGAAGAGAAGAATCTATTTCTAAAGAAACCGTATACGTAAACTGTCAGTAGGGAGTTTTCAACAATGACGAAAACTTTGCGCGGAGTCGTTCGGGGGGGGGTAGGCAATGGCCCAATTCTGCCGATACTGCGACCACATGCTTTGCGGAGGGCGCACGCAATTCGGATTCTGCGAGATCAAGAACCGCTTCTACACGCCCGAACACCTTGCACACACGAACACATGCCAGAGCTTTGCCTACAACCCGATTGACGCTCTTAGGCGCAACCCGAAAGGACATGTGCCGAAGAGCACAAGCATAGCACCTGAGCAAGACAAGAATCAGGCCACCATATGGGATTACTTGGAGGAATGACCATGCTTACCGAAGAGCAGAGAACGTTTCTTATGGAGCTGCAAGAAGAACTAAATACGCAGGACACTGTATGCCAGGCAGACCCGCGCTTTTGGGTTGTGCGCGAAGAGTTCGAAGAATCCTGTTGGGATGAGCAGGCAGACGATTACGCGCTAGTCGATGATGAGGGCAACACCGTTGGTCACATGGGTGAGAGCATTGATGCAGGACAGCTCACATGCGTACCAGTCCACAAGGTGCATCGTAACGCACCAAACACGATGTTTCTAACTCTGCGCGAATGCAAAGAGCACATCAAGGCAAATAACTACCATTACCGTAACCCGCATCCATACGCCATGACGGCGTGGCGTTCGCCACAAGTCGAAAAGCTAATCGAGATCTTGCAAACAGTGGATTGGGGTGATGTGTGATGGCTTCCAACGGGAATGCCAGAAAGCAGGACAAAAGGCAGGGTGTGAGACAAGACGTCAAAGGTTTACCAAAGAAAACGTGCGTGTTGTGTGCCGCTATAGCCTTTTCGTTCCTTGGCTTTTGTGTGGGGTGTGGTGTTTGTTCCGCGCTGCATGGTAATGCCGAGCAGGCGGCGTATGAGCGCCTTAAGGGTGACGGCAACGTACCCGGCACGACCACAAAAGCACCAGGCGCAAGCGCCGAGAGCTACGGAAGTTTTCAACCTTCGGACTCACCGCCCAAGTGCGTGCCAAACGGTACTGTCACCTATGAGATCTACGACAGTGCAGCAGACATGCGCTATTGGGTTTTCCGATGGCCTGAGAATGGCGGTTACAGTGTTGTGCCCAGGCTAACGACGGACTCAAGCGGCAAGATTGTGCCATACGAGCCACCAAAGTTCGAGACACAGGAAAGCACCTCTAGCGCTGCAAAGACGAATAAGGATGCAGCAACAACGACAACAGGTGCAATTGAGGTGAAGAACAATGGGTGATGAAGTGGCGGTAGCCATCCTCACAATCGTTTGCGGCATCCTCTTTGCCTATTCAATCCGTGTAACCACCGACTGGCACGAGGCGGCAAAGAAGCTCATGCGCTTGCAGTTCGCAAATCCTTACGCTCACCTGCTTGGCAGGACGATAGAGGCCAAGGTGTACGAGGGCAGCGATTGGGAAAAGATGGTTGTTATTGCCGTTAGTTGGCGCGGCGCTGTATGCGTGCGACCTGTGCGCGACTTGGCAACCAAAGGCCGCTGGATACCGAAGTACTACGCCCATGAGCGAGTGCGGGAGATCCAGCAATGAAAGCAGGCGAGATAAGAGCCGCACTGCGTGCCCGCTACTCAGACGCACGGCGCTATGCTGTTGCAGAAGAGGTAGGGATTACCACGGGCTACAGCCCTCGAAGGCTCGATATGATCGTACTTGATTGCTACGAATCAAACGGCTTTCGTATTGACGGCATAGAGATAAAGGTAAGCAAAGCAGACCTTAAGCGAGAGTTAGAGAACCCATCAAAGCACGTGGCTTTCTTTGACGTTATCGACTACTACACGCTTGCATGTCCGGCTGGTGTGGCAGACATGAACGTGATACCGCCAAAGTGGGGTGTGCTCCAAGTGAATGAGGACGGTACCACACGCTATCGCAGAAGGCCAATAGCCTTGCATGATGATAAGCCACAAGATGTACCACGTGGCTTTTTGCATCAATCACACGCGCGATTCAGGGACGCGAGCCCGCCACTGCTGAGCTTGAGGCCGAATACAAGCGGGGAATCAGGGATGAGCAAAACAGGCAGGCACGTGAGAAGAAGATCATGCGTGATCGCCTGGAACATGAAGCAGACAAGATTAAGAAGTACGACGAGCTTACCTATCGCCTTGGCTTGTGGGGTGACGAACAGGAATCAGCAATATACAGGTTCGAGCAGATCCAAAGCCTGGGCCTTGCTTGGCTTATTCCAGCGCTCAAGCGAAACATTCAAAGCATGCAGGAGATAGTTAGCAAATTAGATAAGCCAGAGGACGGTGAGCAACGATGAGTAGACCCGAGCGTGTAGAGCGCCTTTTGCGATCAATCGAACATGAGACGCAAACGGCATTTGACGAGTACACGGAACTCTACAAGGAAAACAACGATCTTAAGGTTGAGAATGCCAAGCTACGTGTGTTATCGCGCGGTATGTATGGCATGTTGGAAACGCTTGACAAAATAATGGGTACAGCCGACGCGCTAACCACACCACGACCTCTTATCTTCGGAAAAGAAAAATCGTTTGCCGAAGTTGCAAGAGAGTTGGGAGTTGTAGCGGATAAATGAACAACGTAGAAAAAGCTAAACGCATTCACAAGCTTCTCTACTCGTGCACAGACCGCGAGGAAATGTGTAGGCACGTCGTTGAGGTTGAAGAGCTGTGCGAGGATGCAGTAGCCGTTGTGATCGGCTGGGGCTGGAAGCTCAACGAAGCCGCAGGGCACGAAAAGAACGACTTCAACTATTACCCGATGCAGACCGCTAAGGAACTCGTAGACCGCATGCACGAACTTGGATTTGGGAAAGGTGGCGAGCAATGACATACGAGGAATGCGAAGCGCTGGTTGACTCATACACGAGCGCGGTAGTGCTATCAAACAGTGCAGACCTCACAGACGAAGACCGCAACGAAGTTACGACCATTCGTGACACCCTGGGCGAGTTTATAGCCACGCTCTTGTTTTACTACCTAGAAGAAAAGGAGTAGGCATGGGCAAGCCGCAGGATTTAATTGAAGCTACTGAGAGCTGTGCAGCCATCGGAACGCAACCACAACTAAGCCAACTGTACGCGATGATTTGCAGCGACCGCAGGTTGTGCCAGCTCTGCATAATGCGTGAAGACGAGTGCGAAGAGTGCCGCATGAAAGAGGTTTTGGAGAACGTCATTGGCTACGCGCTCTACCAAACGCAAACAGTTGTGGCACCACGTGACCTGTTGCGGTATGCGCTCGTGTACGCATGCACGGAAGAACAATGAGGGGAAGTTATGAGACAGCTTGAAGAGCTTAAGCGCGGGCTAGAAGCTTTGGGCATCAAGATTCGTGAGTATACAAGCTACCGAGCGTATGGCGTGCGTGTGCACGCTGTTGAATGGAAGGGAACCAACGGGATTAAGTACACTGCGGAACAAGCCACGTATGCCACGCTCATGTATGTGAAATCCAGTGAAATCATGAGCGCAGAAGAAGCCATAGCGACCACCATTGGGGACAGCATGAAAGTAAACTACTCGCTTGACGAGGGCGCACACGCACCCGTACACAATTACAGGGAAGACGCGGGCACCGACCTGCGTTGCATGGAAGGCGTGAAGGTTCCCGCCTTTGGTTCTGTTGTAATCGACACTGGCACACACGTTAGCATCCCGCTTGGGTACGGCGGGCTGCTCGTTAGCAAGTCCGGGCTCAACATCGTGCACGAGCTAACCAGCACGGGCCTTATCGACTCAGGCTATACGGGATCCATTAAGGTGCGCGTCTACAACCTCAGCGACAAGGAATATGTTTTCGAGCCTGGGGACAAGATCACCCAGATTGTGTTAGTGCGCATTGCCACACCAGAATGGGTACAGGTAGACCACGTGGACGGCGGCGCACGGGGCGATAACGGCTACGGTAGTACGGGCGCTTAGCCATGGAGGTGCGCGATTGGTTCGAGCAGATCCGCGCAAAGGTGTGCGACCTTGCAAAGAAGGAGGATCGTATTGAAGAGCTACGAGGGCAGACCGGGCCACACGGGCAACAGTTCGGCGCGACGGGCCACGGCGGCGCTGCTGGGGACGCGAGCGCACCAATCATCAGACTGGCACAGGCTGAGGATGAGCTAGACCGCGAGAAGGTGAGCGTTAACGCAGAAGTGGAGTACGCCACCGAAATACTGTACGGAATCGACGGGCGCGGTGGCCTAGCCTACGCAAAGAGCAACGTGGATGCCGACATACTCTGTGCCTACTATCTGCAAGGCATGTCATGGGAACAGGTGGCATGCAGCCTATCGGGAAAAGGTGGCCGTACCGTAAAGCAGTGGTGCATCATGCGGGCCAGACGGTCACTAGACTACATCGAGCGGCATGGCATCGAATACCTACGAACTCTCTAGCTGCGTGTTAGCAAGATGTGCTAATATCGCTATGGTCTTAGATTTGTGCCTACGGAAGCCCTACGCTCTTACAAGCGCGGGGCTTCTTGCGTTTGCGGAGGTGCGCCATGCATGTGCCTATCGACCGTGGGTTAGATGTATGGATATGCGACCTCATGCACCAGCACAAGCTCTACCTCTTTTATAAGACTCCCGAATGGTTGGCGCTGCGTGCCGAGGTGATGGCCGCGCACCACAACGAGTGCGAGCGGTGCGCCAAGCGCGGCAAGCTAACCAGGGCAGACACAGTGCACCATGAGTATGAGGTGCGCAAGCATCCAGGCATGGCGCTCACGCGCTACGTCACGCAACCAGACGGCACCAAGCGCGAGGTGCTGCACCCGCTCTGCAACCAGTGCCACAACGACGTGCACGGGCGCACTCTCAAGGGCACCAAGCCAAAGCCACAACTTAACAACGAGCGTTGGTAGGACACCCCCCCACACCCCCAAACCCCGAACCACGGAGGGGGTTTAGCAA